>Ga0157372_10008229_pt1 | contig 11085 bp, 13 predicted proteins | sample C55metaG_FD_115307 | JGI IMG/M metagenome (GOLD analysis project Ga0157372, IMG submission 115307) | Corn rhizosphere microbial communities from Kellogg Biological Station, Michigan, USA - C5-5 metaG | ecosystem: Host-associated > Plants > Roots > Rhizosphere > Soil | place: USA: Michigan...
GAGGGCGGCGAACTGAATGTAATGAAAGGCGCGATTGAAACCATTAAACGGTCTAAGCCTTACATTATTTTCGAGCATGGTATAGGCGGGGCAGATGTTTATAACGCCACGCCTGAAGAAGTATTTGATTTGCTGACAAATTGCGGACTTAAAATATCAAGGCTTAAAGACTGGCTAAAAAATGAAAGTTCGCTAACTAAGGATAACTTCAAAGAAATTTATCAAAAACGTACAGACTGGTATTTTCTGGCCCATCCTGATAAAGCATAATAAAATTTTTAACGTACAATATTTTAATAAAGGATACAGCTTGTTTGTATCCTTTTTAATTTTACTTCATGCTTAGATTTAAAATTACTATCCTGTCCTTATTGTTATGCTTCGTTAGCGCAATTTCATTCGCTCAGTCAAAGGATGCAGCTTTGAAAGCATCTGTAGTTACTGCTGCAAAAAAAATGGATGGTTATTTGATGAAGAAGGACTACCGTTCATTCGTACATACCACCTATCCTAAGGCTGTGCAAATGATCGATGGCGGCTATGACAAATTATATGAAGAGTTGAAAGGCCAGATCAGCACCATGGAAAAAGCAAATAACACTATACTTTCGGTGTGGCCTGGTGCGCCTTCTAATATCATTGACACGGCAGGTGAATTGCAGTGCACCATACCGCAGTTCATGAAGCTAAAGGTTGACTATGGTATGCTAACAACAGAAACCACCTTGATGGCCTTTTCTATGGACAAAGGAAAGACCTGGTATTTTATGGATGTTGTGGACCGCAGCCTTGATAAGATACGTGAAGTGTTTCCCGGTGTAAGCAGTAAGCTGGTAATTAAGAAATCGCCGGAACCCAAGTTTACAAGGGATCCTGAAAAAAAGGTCAAAAATAACTGATCAGCCAACCATCCTGCGGTATACATCCATAACACGTGCAGCACAAATTTCCTGTGTAAAGTTTTGCGCATGTATTATTCCTTTTTCGATCATTGTATTTCGGAGGAACGTATCATTTGCAACGCCCATCATTCCTTCTGCAAGGCTTTCCGCATCGAACGGGTCAATATAATAAGCGGCATCGCCACCTGTTTCCGGCATGCAGGATATGTTTGAAGTGATAACAGGTATCTTACTAAATAACCCCTCCAGTACAGGCAATCCGAAGCCTTCAAATATAGTAGGGTAGATGAGCCCTAAAGACAATTGATATATCGCTGGGAAATCCCAGGATTTTCTGAAGCCTTCCGATTGCGATTGTGGATGCTCAGAAAGAAATATAACATCGTTGGTGAGCCCGTGTGCTGCAATAAATTCCTTCACTTTATGCATATAGCTGCCGCCTCTGCCGATAACAACAAGCGGTATGTTCAATTTGCCTTTCAACTGGTGCATAGCCTGGCATATCAGTAGCAGGTTTTTGCGCTCAATGATAGAACCGACAGATAAAAAGAATTGATCGGGCAGGTTATACTTTTCTTTTATGGCCTGCTTTTGCAGTTCAGGAACAGTTTCCAGGTACATCTTTTCACAACTGCAGTAGCAGACCTGTATTTTGTCGGCCGGGGTTTTGTAAAAGTTGATCAGGTCTTCTTTTGTCTGCTGGCTTACAGTAATGATGAAATCTGAATGTTCGCAGGCATACTTAAACTTCTGCCGGTAAATCTGTACATCTACTGCTTTGTATTGCTCGGGGTAACGTTCAAAAATAAGATCGTGCATGGTTACCAGCGATTTCACTTTTGTATTTTGTATACCACGCGGTATCTCATGGCTCATACCATGATACAGATCGATCTTAAGCTTTTCCAGGTCCTTAGTAACGAGTTTGCTGCGCCAGAGGGAACGAAAGGTTTTTGCCAACCCCGTTGGTGTCACTGTATGTATATTGGGCTTGTTGGGTACTTTATAAAGGTCAGTAACCTTGGGTACCATAAGAAAGTACTCGTGCTCCGGAAAATCTTTAAAAAAAGAGGATGTAAGTATGCGCACATAATTTCCTAATCCCGTATCGTTCTGAAAAGCCCTTTTGGCGTCAAAAGCTATGCGCATAGTGCGGCGAAATTAATTAAAAACGATTAGCCCAGGGATTTGATGCGCAGCAGGTATTTACCCAATACATCAAATTCTATGTTTACCACATCATTCTCAGCAAGGCTGCTGAAGTTAGTATGCTCGTATGTATATGGAATAATCGTAACGCTGAACTCGTTGCGCGATATTTCAAATACGGTAAGCGCTACTCCGTTAATACAGACAGAACCTTTTTCTATGATCAATGTGGCAAATTGCTCCGGAAAGCGAAAACGAAACAGCCAGCTGCCATCAAGGGTTTGTTTGTTGATGCATATTGCAGTTGCATCAACATGCCCCTGTACAAAATGACCATCCAGCCGGTCGCCCACACGCAGGGAGCGCTCCAGGTTCACTCTATAGCCTTTCCTCCATTGCGACAGGTTGGTTTTATTAAGTGTTTCAGCAACGGCAGTTACACGGTAGCTATCGCCTTTGATCTCTACTACAGTCAGGCATACGCCGTTGTGCGCTACTGATTGGTCTACCTTTAACTCATTAGTCATGGGGGCGGATAGCCAAAGATCAATATTGCTGCCATTAGAAATAATATCCTCTACTACTGCAGTAGTTTCTATAATGCCTGTGAACATGTTTAATTTTTTGTGCCTGTACTGATATGGTAGAATATGCCCGTGTCGGTAGCCAGGGTGAAGTTGATGTGCAGGTGCGTAGAATCTGAAGAAGGGCGGGTAAGCCCACCTGTTATGGTGTCATTATAATTGCAAGTCCATGTCAGTACCTGGCCTTTTAGTTTCACGGTATCTGTCGTTGAAATAGGAGTAGAGTCCAGGTAGGCAGAGTAAAAGCGGGTAGCTGTGGCCTTTAAGGTGTCATTTGCACCGCAAAAACCAATGATAGCGAGGTGTGTCCGGTCTATTTTATAAATATGTAGTGTCCGCAAAATGGTTTGTGCACTGTCCAGGTTATAATTAGCGTCAAATACAGAATCGATTAATGTATAATCACCTTCAAATACAGAAAACGGGAAAAAGCAAACATTGCTATCCGGTGTTCCCGGAAAGCCCCAGTTATAATTAACTGCCTGCGGATCATTACAGTAGGGCCTGCTCAGGTCTATATCTTTATTTGCAGCCGTGTCTGCTTTCTTGCACGACAACATATATAAAGTAATACCTATAAGGCCCGCCACTACAATTATAATTCTTCTCATAGTCATGTCTTATCCTTAAAAACGGGATAATTCGCTCAAAATTATTTGTTTTAAAGCTATTCCCTGAAAATTTGCTTGAAATGATATAAAATACTACCTTTGCAGTCCTCAAATCACTAAAAGGGGGTATATAATATGTTGATCATCGATTCTAAAGACTGCGAAAATATTGACAAGGCGCTGAAAAAGTACAAGAAAAAGTACGAAAAATCACGCACACTCAATCAGCTACGTGAGCGCCAGTCTTTTACTAAACCGTCTGTAAAGCGCCGTACAGAAGTACTGAAGGCTATTTACAAACAGCAGATGGCTTCAGGTAAATTTGAAGATTAATTGGGTTTAAGCAGTTTTAACAAAACTGTCGTTAAATAACTTGTACCTGGTACTGTAAAATACTATATTTACAGTACCAGGTTTTTTTATGATTGAGCAAAGCTTGAACGATTTTTGGCGCTATCTGAAATATGAAAAAAGGTTTTCTCAACATACCCTAAACGCTTACCAGCAAGACCTTACACAATTTTCTAAATTCATTAAGGATTCTTTTGATGTATCAGATGCCATTCAGGTACAGCATTTTCATGTGCGCTCCTGGCTGGCGTCGCTCAAAGACAACGATCAGTCTGTCCGAACCATTAACCGGAAGTTATCATCTGTAAATAGCTTTTTCAAATATTTATTAAAGCAACAGCTTGTTTCAAAAAATCCGCTGAAGCAACTTCATAGTATGAAGCAGGGCGAAAGGCTGCCTTCTTATTTAAAAGAAGCCGAAAGCGAAAGGTTGCTTGAAGAAGTAGCCTTTGGCGAAGGATTTAAAGCCCTGACCAACCGGCTGATTTGCGAATTACTGTATAAGACCGGCATGCGGCGGAACGAGCTCCAGGAACTGAAAGAGCAAGATGTGGAATGGAAACTGGGCCAGTTACGCGTTTTGGGCAAAGGAAATAAGGAACGCCTGATCCCCGTCAGCCAAAATTTGTTAAAAGATCTGGAGCTTTATATAGCAGAGAAAAGGAAGCTTTTTGAGCAGCCATCAGCACATTTGCTTGTGCTTGAAAGCGGACAGCCGCTTTATGCAAATTATATATACAGAACTGTGAAAGGAACCTTGTCAAATAATGCTATAACAACCTTAAAAAAGAAAAGCCCGCATATTTTAAGGCACACTTTTGCAACGCATTTACTGAATAACGGCGCCAATATACAGGCGATAAAAGACCTGCTGGGACATAGCAGCCTGGCGGCTACGCAGGTATATACGCATAACAATATTGAAAAACTCAAGGAGATCCATAAACTGAATCATCCGCGAGGGTAATTTTTATTATTTAACCTTTAAAAGTTAACTTATGAATGTGCAAATTCAAACTGTGCACTTCGATGCAGACGGCAAGTTGATCGAACATGTAAACAAAAAACTGGAAAAGTTATCTACGTTTCACGACAGGATAACGGGGGTGGAAGTGTACTTAAAGCTGGATAACATTGCCCATAACATTAAAGACAAGATAGCGGAAATAAAAGTATATGTACCGGGTCATTCATTTTTCGTGAAGCACCAGTCCAAAGCTTTTGAAGAATCTTTCGACCTTGCTTTTGATTCAATGGTAAACAGGATCAAACGCCATAAAGAAAAAGCCGCTGTGGCGTAATATATAACCAACCAATTTATAGTATATCCGGTCTTTTTTTATTTAAGGCCGGATTTTTTTTGCGGCATCTTGCAATAAAAGACTAAAACACCTATTTTGCATTACTTAATACTTAATGTTCGAAACATGCTGCAACGTTGGTTGAAAACTTGGGCAGTCCTTACAGTATCCGGTATGTTATTTTCAGCATGCCAGAAACAGAATTATAGTAAGGACGAGCCGCTTGATCCTGTGTATTCTCCGTCTCTTTTTATAAGCAGTCAAAATCAGTTTTTGTATTCTTTGGATCCAAATACCGGTGCAAAGCATTGGGAATATAACTTGAAGGCAAACCAACAAGCTACTCCATTCATACTCAAGAACTTTTTATTTGTTGCGGCAGAAGACAGCCTGTTCAAATTTGATGTGAATACCGGGAAACTGATCCGGACCTACGGCTTTAATAATAGCCTTTCCATTTCCTTGGTTGCATCTCCTTCATCTCAGGGAAGTATTAATGGCAATATACTATATGTAGCTTCTCTGAATGATACGCTCTATGCCATCGATATAAATTCAGATCGTATCCTCTGGAAATTTGCAACCAGCAGCCCTATTTCTGCGGCGCCCACTTATTTTAACGGTAAAGTGATAGTGGCTTCAGATAAAGTTTATGCAATTGCCGCTTCTAACGGTGCACTGTCATGGTCAGCACCAATTGTAGTTCAGTATTCATCACCTGCTGTTGGCTATCCTTACGTTTATGTAGGCGGTATGGATGGGGCAATGCATGCGCTGGACCTTAATACAGGTACTGACGTGTGGGATTATCCTACAGGCGGCCAAATCCTGAGTTCGCCAATTGTGTATGGTGGTAACGTCATCTTCGGCAGCAGCGATAAGAATGTGTATTGCCTGGATAGCGTAGCAAAACAGCCGCGTTGGGTTTACCCTACGGATGGCCGTGTGCTTTCATCGCCTTTTGCCAGCAACCAAACTATTTATTTCGGCAGCACCGATTACTTCTTTTATGCTGTTAATGTGATAGACGGTTCATTAAAATGGAAATACAATACAAATGCATTGATCAAGTCTTCGCCGCTGGTAAAGGACAACCATGTGTACGTGGCTGGTTTTAATAAAATACTGTACGATTTTGATACCTCCGGTTCACTCCGCTGGTCGAGGGATATAAATGGGGCTATAGAAACATCCCCGGTATTATATGACCTTAGCAACGCATATTACCCGGCTACAAGCGGTAACACGCAATAGTGGAGAGTTAAGAAAGATATTTAGTTTGAAGGCTGCCATTGGCAGCCTTCAATGTTTTTGCACTAAAGCTTCCTTGCCGGGACATCTTTTTTTATATTTATAGCAATTAGTTATGAATGTGCTAAAATACCTGGTCGCTTTCTGCAGGCAAAAGGAAAAACTGACAGTACTGCTTTTTGCTGTTTTTCTGTTGCATGGCTGTGCCAACCCGGATGAGCCTGTGGAGCAACAGCCAGATCTGCCTTTTTATAACAGCGCTGATTTTGATGCTGAATGGATCAGTAAAAATGATGTGCGGTACCCGCATATGCATACAATAGACAGTTGTATACTCCGGAGCCAGGGAGGGGATAACAACAGCAGCGATTCCTTAAAGGGCAAAATATATGTAGCCAACTTTTTCTTTACTACCTGTACCGCTATTTGCCCTGAAATGATGGCTAATATGGCGCGCATCCAGGATAGTTTCACTGCAGACAAAAATATAAGGCTTGTGTCCTTTTCTGTCATGCCCTGGATCGACTCCGTGCCCGTGCTTAAGCAATACGCTGTAACGCATGGCATCAGGTCCGATAAATGGTATTTACTTACCGGCCGCAGGGCTAAGATCTATGATCTGGCGAGGCATTCATTTTTTGCTGAAAAGAATGCTACTGCCGCCAATGACTCTTCTGAGCTGCAGCACACCGAAACCATGCTGCTTATTGATAAGCAAGCCCGCATCAGAGGCATTTATAATGCTACCCAACTGCCTGATATAGAACGTGCGTGCAGCGATATACACATGCTGGAGAAGGAGGGATGATCGACTGGATGATTGTTGATTAGCTCGTTTGATAATGCATAAATATTTTAATGCTGGGTATTGTAAATAATGTAGGCTTTTTATCTAATGTAATTGCCTGGTGTTTGTCTTCGTTTTGCATAGAATGATATATTTTATGTATTTTTGCTATGAAAATAGTTCTTTGAAGAATAGGGTTAAGTGGTAAGGAATATGGAGTATATCAACTTCAAAAACCGTAACAAAAATGAACAAAAGCCTTTGTCATCCAGAGCCACGCGTAGCGGGGTGAAGGATCTTTATAGGGTTACATTTCTTACTTAAAGATGCTTCGCTACGCTCTGCAGGTTGTAGGTCAAAATCTGTAGCATTTTGTAACAAAAACAAGTACCCTTTAGGAGATTTAGGGGTAAAATTTAAACCCAGGCAGATATCTCCACTCGTTTCATTCTTCATTCGGTCGACATGACGGGACTCTGTTGAGCTAACAGTTACAAAAACTATCATTAACTATCAATATATTTTCAATTTGGAAATGTGATGATTTGAAAATTTGATATAGACTTGTTTAATTAAAGGACTGTAAACTGGCAACTGCTAATTGCAGACTAGTCAAAATCTGTATCATTTTGTAACAAAAACAATAATTGTCAACTGAAAACTAAAAAGCCGCCCCAGAATTATGGAACGGCTCTTTTTACTTACTAAATAATATCAGCTATTGCGCTGCCAGTTCTTTCACTTTGTTGTAAACGTCTTCCTCTCCGCCTTCTTCGTAGCCGGCGTGCATATAGGCTACTTTGCCATTTTTGTCTACCACCATAGTAAATGGTACAGACTGGAAGTTGAGCGAGCGCTTGAGGTCAGAGTTAGCGTCGATGTAATAAGGGAAATCCCAACCTTGTGCTTTGGCATAGCTGCGCACCAGTCCTTCTGCACGGGTTTCATCTATAGAGATGGTCATATAGTTGAAGTCTGTCTGTTTTTTCCACTCAGGCAGCTTTTCGCGTATATTTTTGATCTCTTTTTTGCAGGGTACGCACCAGGTAGCCCAGAAGCTGATCAATGTTACTTTACCTTTTTCAACGGTTTGGTTAAAAGGGAGTTTCCTGCTGGTATTCACGTCCTTGATCTGCGTATCGGGCAACTCAGCGGTTTGTGCATATAATGATGCGGAAGCGATGACCGCGATCATCATTGCGAACAGTTTTTTCATAAATTACTGATTTTAAAATAATAGTAGCGAAAATTTTGCCAAAGTATTACAAAGGGACTAATTTCGGAAAAATTTAGAAATCAATAACATTTTAATGAAAAAGCTAACCTTACTATTAGTGCTGAGCACTTTTGTGCTCGGTGCTAAAGCACAGGGAAACTTGTCGGGCGACTTTATGCTGAATGCTAATTTCTTTCAGCGCGACTCTGCCATTAATGCTGCTAACAATCCTTTGTATGATAATTACCTGAGTGGTGGAGAGGCATGGCTCAGCTTACGTTATGAATATAAAGGCTTCACCGCTACTGTGCGCGTAGATGCCTTTCATAACTCAAATTTATACAATCCTACCTCTGCACTTACAGGCTTTGGCATAGGTGCATGGAGCCTCAGCAAGCAGGTAGATAAGCTGAAAATAACTGGCGGCTATGTTTATGACCAGATAGGCAGCGGTATCCTTTTCCGCGCCTATGAAGACAGGGGCTTGCTTATCGACAACGCACTTGTAGGCATTCACCTTAAGTACCAGTTAACTGATAACATCTTTGTAAAAGCATTTACCGGTCAGCAAAAGTTCTTATTCAGCACTTATAAGCCGATCATTAAAGGTTTTAATGCAGAAGGGGATTTTAACCTGGGTACAAAGGCGCACATCATACCGGGTATTGGCGTACTGAACCGTACGCTGGATGCTGGTTCTATGGACCAGATAGCGGCAACTATCAATAGCCAGGATTCTGCTACCCGCTTTGAGCCAAGATATAATATGTATGCTTTTACTGCCTACAATACATTAACTGTCGGTAATTTCTCCTGGTATGCAGAGGGTTCTTATAAAACGCATGAAGCCTTTGTAAGCCTCAATAACATCCTGGCAGATAAACCCGGTAATGTACAGTTTACAACACTGGGCTGGGCGCAGAAAGGTATCGCCATCAACTTTACTGGCAAGCGTACGGAGAATTTTGTTATGCGCACATCGCCAAATGAAGTGTTGATCCGTGGGCTTATGAACTGGCAGCCAATTGTGGCGCGCCTTCGTCCGCAGCGCTTAATGGCGCGTTACACACCGGCATCACAGGATATATCTGAACAGGCTGCAACTACCGATGTCTTGCTTTCGCCAAATGATAACCTGGATATCACCCTTACCGGTACATATATCAATACGCTGGACAATGTAAAATTGTATCGTGAACTGTATGGAGAAGCTGAATACCGCGGTTGGGATAACATTCGCCTGATCGGTGGTGTACAGTACATGGAATATAACCAGGAGCGTTACCAGGTGAAACCAGGCGTGCCGATCATCAAAGCGATAACGCCATTCTTTGAATTCACTTATCGTTTTGATACCAGACACTCCATACGCATAGAAGGTGAATACCAGGATACAAAGCAGGATTATGGCTCATGGGCTTTTGCACTTGTTGAATATAACATAGCGCCTAAATGGTCAATCGCTGCATCCGATATGTACAATACCGTTCCTGGCCCATCTGCCACTACAGGCAGTCATCATTACTATAATGTGTTTGGCGCCTACACTCGCGGCCCTAACCGTTTCACGCTGTCTTATGTAAAACAGGTAGAAGGTATCAACTGTACAGGTGGCGTATGCCGTTACGAGCCTGCATTCAGTGGTGTTAAGTTTGGCGTCACATCCAGCTTTTAAGGCATTGGTATAAACTTATTACATTTGTTAACGGTTCCTTTAAGGAGCCGTTTTTTATTATGCTGAAAACAGATTTTCTCATTATAGGCTCAGGTATTGCCGGTCTTACCTTTGCAGTAAAGACTGCTAAGCGTTTCCCTGACAAAACCATTACAATACTTACCAAGGTTAATACAGATGAAACCAATACCAAGTATGCGCAAGGCGGTATAGCTGTTGTAAATGACCTGGAGAATGATAGTTTTCAAAAGCATATTGACGATACACTGATAGCGGGCGACGGGCTTTGCAATCGCGAAGTGGTGGAGATAGTGGTAAAAGAAGGCCCAGAGCGTGTGAATGAGATCATTGAATGGGGAGCACGTTTTGATAAGACCGCCGGGGGCGATTACATGCGGGGCAAAGAAGGTGGCCATTCTGAATTCCGCATTCTTCATCACAAGGATATTACTGGTTTTGAAATTGAACGTGCCCTTGTAGAAGAAGCAAAAAAGTACGATAACATCAAAATACATAACCACTGGTTTGTGCTTGATATTATCACACAGCACCACCTGGGCCAGCTCGTTACAAAAGCTTCTGTTGGTACAGAGTGTTATGGTGTTTATGCGCTTAACCTGCATACAAACAGTATAGAGAAGATCTTGTCAAAGATCACGCTGATGGCATCAGGAGGAGTAGGGCAGGTTTATCGCACAACTACCAATCCTAAGATCGCTACGGGCGATGGTATTGCAATGGTATACCGTGCGAAGGGGCGGATAGAGAATATGGAGTTCATTCAATTTCACCCAACTGCTTTGTATGAGGCCGGCGTAAGCCCTTCGTTTCTTATTACAGAAGCTGTGCGTGGTGATGGCGGTATATTGCGCAATAAAGATGGCGAGGCTTTCATGGAACGTTACGACGCCCGTAAAGACCTTGCCCCGCGCGATATAGTAGCCCGCGCGATAGATAGTGAAATGAAGCGTACAGGTACAGAGCATGTTTATCTCGATTGCCGGCATATGGATAAGGAAAAGTTCCTTAATCATTTCCCTAATATTTTTAAGCGTTGCGAGATTGCAGGTATTAACGTGTTTGAGAAGATGATACCGGTAGCACCTGCTGCTCACTATTGCTGCGGTGGTATTAAAACAGATAAGGAAGGCTGCACATCGATAAAATATTTATATGCCTGTGGTGAATGTGCCAGTACTGGCTTACATGGTGCTAATAGGCTTGCTTCTAATTCACTATTAGAGGCTTTGGTTTTTGC
>Ga0157372_10008234_pt1 | contig 11080 bp, 10 predicted proteins | sample C55metaG_FD_115307 | JGI IMG/M metagenome (GOLD analysis project Ga0157372, IMG submission 115307) | Corn rhizosphere microbial communities from Kellogg Biological Station, Michigan, USA - C5-5 metaG | ecosystem: Host-associated > Plants > Roots > Rhizosphere > Soil | place: USA: Michigan...
CCTTGACCCGGAAACTTCTGATGAAATTATGCGTTTGCTTTTCAACATCAGCCATGATTATGGAACCGCGATCATTATGGCAACACATGATTATCCGGTCATCAACAAATTCCCTGCAAGAACTATAAAAACAGAACACGGAAAAGTTTATGACAATGCCTCTATAGCCAGTTAATTAATTGTCGGCCATTTTTCTCATTATCATACACTGTTTTTAAAATTTCTGTTCGCGCAATTATTTCTTTTTCGGTAAAAGGAATCTCAAAGAATTCATTGATTAGCTTGATGAAATCTTTTGGCGTTTCTGCAAGCTGGCAAAGAGTTTCAAGGCCTGTGGTTTCTACAGAAGCAGCATTGGTAATTATGAAACGACCATTAAATAATGCGTTCAACAATTTTATTTTTATTCCTGTAGAATTAAAAGAAGGCAATAAATGAATGTGCGCATTTTCAATCAGTTCTTCCATTTTTTCCTGCGAAGGATTTTCAATCAGTTCAACATTTTTATTTTTTTCAATTTCAGTTTTTAAAAATGAAGAAGGATTTTTTCCGGCAATGATGAAAGGAATTTGCAAAAGCGTAAAAACATTTTGCAAAAGCCACAGAGCCGCTCTCTCATTTTCAGCAACAGATAAATTTCCATGATACAAACAAAATGTTCCCTTTCCTGTTTGTGATCTCACCTCATTAAATGGCAAAAAAACAGGAAGGAATTTCACATCTTTTGCATGAAAAATTTTTTCGTATGTCTGCTGATCTTTTTCATTAACAGCAAGCAATTTTGCTTTTCGCGCAATGATTCTTTCATATTTTTTCAGAAGCCGGCTTTCTAAAGTGTAATAGATTTTCTTATAAAAATTATTGGTTGATTTTGCAAGCTGCTGATAATATTCATACTCGACATTATGCAGTCGTACCAACACTTTTCGGCGATTCAATTCTCCATGATACAAATAATACGTGCAATGAATTCCTTCCAGCAAAACAGGAAAATTATCTCTTAAAAGATTTTGAATCAGCAATGGATTGATGCGCGAAGTAACAATGTAGGGAAGCCGCAAAGGAATTCCGGCAATTAATTTTTCTCTTTGATAATAACGAACTTCTTCACAATATTTATTCAGTTCCGGTTGTTTTCCGCGGCCATATTCAAAACAATGCAAATGAATTTTTATTCCCAGTTCATACAATGTTTTTATTTTATAAAAAAGGTCAAACACGCCACCATAATCCGGAGGATAAGGAACGTCGAGGCAAACGATATGCAGATGTGATGGATTAATTGGAATATTTTTTTATTGGTTAATTCGTTTCTTAGCTAATTAATTACCGATCGCAAAACTCACTTTATTTTGTTTAATATTTGCAAATAAAATTTACTGAACTTTTGAGAAATAAAATTATTGTTTCAGTCATCAGCGATTTAGTAACCGATCAGCGGGTACAAAAGGAATGCAACACGCTACATAAAATGGGTTATCAGGTTTTATTGATCGGAAGAAAAAGCAACAGAAAATTTTTATTGAATCAATTGCCTTACAAAACCATTCGTTTCTATAATTTTTTTAAAGGTGGCCCGCTGATGTACCTAATGTTTAACCTGCAAATATTTTTGTATTTACTTTTCAAAAAAGCTAATGTTTTGTGGGCAAACGATCTGGATACTTTGCTTCCTAATTATTGTATCGCGAAATTGAAAAATACAAAACTGGTTTATGACAGCCATGAATATTTCACGGAAAGTGTTTATAAAAAATCCTCCAGGAGATTTTGGGAAAAACTGGAAAATAATCTTTTCCCAAAAATGAAAAATGTTATAACAGTAAATGATTCCATCAAAAAAATTTATGAAGAAAAATTTCGTGTACCCATCACCGTTATAAGAAATGTTCCCTATCGATTTGTAAAAAAGAAAATCCACTTAAAGGTTGCTTTACCGGAAAATAAAAAAATATTGCTCATACAGGGAATGGGCTTTAACGAAAATCGCGGCATGGAAGAAGCAGTTGAAATGATGCAGTTTTTGCCTGGTCATTTTATATTGTATTTTATTGGCAGCGGAACAATTTTGAATAGATTAAAACAAATCGTTTTGGATTTACAGCTTGAATCAAAAGTTATCTTTATTGATCCATTGCCTTATGAACATATGATGGAATATACGACGCAAAGTTTTTTAGGGTTGATCTTTGAAAAAATTGACGTAAGTGATGAACATCGCTTTTCACTTCCGAATAAGTTTTTTGATTATTTACACGCAGGAATTCCTGTTCTTTCTTCCAATGCTCCGGAAATAAAAAGAGTCATTGAAAAATATAATGTTGGTGATTTTATTAACACTTTTGATCCAAAGGCAATTGCTGAAAAAATCATTTCCATTTCAAAAGATCATCTGATATATGAAACGTGGAAACAGAATACAGCAAAGGCTTCTGAAGAGTTGAACTGGGAAAATGAAGAAACGATTTTGATCGATTTTATGAGGCATTTAAAGTAAATAAAATCTGTTCAATCATTTTATCATGAACACTTTTCCATGTCGCAAATTCTTCAGTTTCGCTGATCGTGTGATTATGCCAAAGAGGAATAAATATACCATCAACTTTTTTTACCTCTTTCAACAATTGCAATATTTTTTCGAAAGCTTCATCAGAATCTAAATTCATCAAAGTTCCATCCATGAATGTGACAGGAAAAATTTTTAGTTTAGTTTCTTTTTCCCCCTTCAGATCATAAAAATAAAACGGTTTACATGTTCCCGCGCGGAAGCCTGGAATTTTTGAAAATCCCATAGAATAATCTTCTGTAATGCCTGCTGATAAAAGAGCGTTATAAGTATCAGGTAATTTGAATTTTAAAAAATGTTGACGGCTTCTGAAAATTTTTTTGCACGAAATATTTTCCAATCTTTCTTTTTCAATTATAATTTTTTCAGGAAAAACGGATGAATAAAAAGAAGGATGAATCCCAATGTTACTAAACGACATTATTTTATCTATAAGTCGTTTCATCGCTCCATTTTTATAACTCAGATTGCGATCGTATTTAGTTTTGTTACTTAACAAAAAAAAGAAATTAGATACAAGCTGGCTTTTCACGATCATACTTTTCAATTCATCATAAACATCCCATGGATCTTTTTCAGCGTTGAAAATGGTTTGTATTCTTTCGCGAATATTTTTCAAATTAAAACTGAAGACATCTTTCAGGAGAGATCCAATATTTCTTCCAAAACTTCTTCCCAAATATTTATAAGCTACGTCAATATCATAAGTGAGAATCGTTTGAAAAGATGTGCGCTTTATTTGCAGGTTTGGAAATTTTTCCTGCAACTCCATTTGAAAAATTTGCACCGAAATATTTACAATCGGGACATCTGAAAATCCATTTTTAAAAGCAACAGATTCTTCTGCATTAAACCTTCCAAATTCGTCAGAAGTAAAAGGCAAATATTCTTCATAACGGCTGATCAGATAAAATGCAGCAGAGAAAATATCAAAGCCTAAATCATCATTGCTATTTGGAAATAAAACTTTCATTCCATTTTTTTCCTCAACAATTATTTCCTGCCTGGCAATTTTATTTTCAAATAACAAAGAAGAAGCTTTCACGAAAAATCCGTCGTCAATGCGTGAAAAGGAATAATTTATTTTCTCTTGTTGATAGTGACGAAACTCAGTAATATCAGTAGTTACAGCATATTCGATTCCCAATTCTGTTTGGAAAATATAATCAAAAATGTAATTACATCTCGCGGAAATCTTTGGTAAATAAATCAGTAACATACTCAGAGATCAATTCAGAAATGGAAACGATGGAAGTAAAATTGTATCATTTTAATTACTTAAGCAAAAACACTTTTAAATACTTCTTTGTAAAGAAATATCTTTGATGCTTAAGTATAAAAACAATGACGAATTATTTAGAACAGCTTTTTGCCAAGCAGAAATACGATCCAAAAAATTTCTTTTTAATCGCAGGACCATGTGTTGTAGAAAGTGAGGAATTGGTTTTTGAAGTTGCAGAAAAAGTTTCTGCAACTTGCAAGAGATTGGAAATTCCTTATATTTTTAAATCATCTTATCGCAAAGCAAATCGCACGAGCGCTTCGTCTTTTACAGGATTGGGTGATGAAGAAGCTTTGCAAATTTTAAAAAAAGCAGGAGATCATTTTTCATTGCCAACCATCACTGATATTCATGCTCATGAAGAAGCAGCAATAGCCGCCAAATATGTGGATGTTTTGCAAATACCGGCCTTTTTGTGCAGACAAACCGATCTTTTAATTGCTGCCGGAAAAACGGGAAAGATTGTGAACGTGAAAAAAGGACAGTTTGTAAATGGAGAGTCGATGAAATTTGCGGTAGAGAAAATTCAAAAAACAGGGAATGAAAAAGTGATGCTTACAGATCGCGGAAATACATTTGGTTATAATGATCTCATTGTTGATTATCGAAATATTCCAATCATGAAAAATCATGGAGTGCCTGTGATCATGGATTGTACACATAGTCTTCAGCAACCAAATCAAAGCAGCGGAGTGACAGGCGGAAATCCTGAGATGATCGAAACGATTTCTAAAGCTGCAATTGCTGTTGGAGCAGATGGTTTATTTATTGAAACGCACCCAAATCCCGCAGTCGCAAAAAGTGATGGAGCGAATATGTTGCGGCTCGATCTTTTAGAAACACTTTTAATAAAGCTGCTAAAAATCAGGGAGGCAATTCAATAAAGAAGAAAAAAAATCGAATTTATTTGTTGGTTTACTAAAAAAAGTTTTCTTAAAAACTCTTCAATTCGATGTCAACACGGCGGTTTTTCCCTCTTCCAATCACTGTGTTATTGTCTGCTATCGGATTTTCACTTCCATAACCTTTAGTTGTGATCCTATCAGCATCAATGCCTTTTTTTACCAAATAATCCTTTACTGCATTTGCTCTTTCTTCAGATAAAAGCTGTTGATTGCCATGTCCTTCGCGACTATCGGTGTATCCATTTATCTCCACTTTATAAACAGGATTTTCGTTTAAGATTTTTACAATTTTCTGTAAAGGTGCATTAGAGGCAGACAAGAATATTCCTTTAGAACTGGCAAAGAAAATATTTTTAGCCGCAGCATTTACTTTCTGAACAGTTGAAGAATCAATTATAGGGCAACCAAAATTGCTTGAATCACCGACTTCATTTGGACATTTATCTTCTTCATCATTCACTCCATCATTGTCTGTGTCAGGAACCGGACATCCCTGGTAACGCGCAACACCGGGAACATTTGGACATCTGTCTTCTTCATCATTGATACCATCTTTGTCAGTATCAGGAATCGGACAGCCCTGGTATTTGGCAAGTCCGGCAACCTTAGGACACTTGTCATCTTTATCAGGAATTCCATCGCCGTCTGTATCAGGACAACCATGGAAAGCAGCGATTCCGGCCTGGTCAGGACATGCATCCAAACTATCCACAATTCCATCGTGATCTCTATCTACAACAACCGGAATTTCTACTTCTTTCTCAACTTGCGGCGGAGCAATTTTTTTAGGACCAATACTGGTGACTATTCCAACACTATGATAGAAATGATAACTGGCATTTTCTGTTACTGCAATTCTGTATTGTGAGTTCAACAGTAAAAAAACATTTTTCGATAAATGAGCCTGTAAACCGAGACCAACCGGCATAAAAGCACCAAAATATTTTTTGTATTTGCTGGCTCCTACTCCCAGGTCAATAAAAGGAGTAAGCCAATAATTGTCAGCAAGTAATTTAAAATTAAGAGAAGCAGTGGTTTCCAACAAAACACTTTTACTGGTAAAAGGTGCAACATTTTGAACCGGATAATTTACAGATGAACCGGCTAAAGCAGCGATGAAATCCACATGATTGCTTAAACCATTCACATAATCAACAGCAAACCCGGGATTCATTTGTGAGCTAAAAAAATCATGGTTTTTGAACAAACTTACAATTCCATTCGACCTTAGCTCTGAAGCAGATTTGAAATCATTTAAGAAAAAACTGACACCCAGGCTTTTGCCCTTTTTATAATCATTTTTTTGAGCGAAAGCATGAGAAAAAAAACAGAATGAAGTGAATAAAATGAATACCTTTTTCATATAAGTTTTGTTGAAGTGAAACAAATGTAGCCGCTTCAAATGAAAGCAGAAAATTAATTAATCAACAGTTATTGAAAGATAAATTTGAAGTGAATCTTAAAATATATTTATGCAGTTTAACGGTGACGAACCATTTGTTCCACTTTTACTTTTGCAACGCCTTTGCCAAAGAAACCGAGCTTTTTTGCCGCTGATTTTGACAGGTCAACTAAAAAATGATTTCCTTTACTCAAACGATCATTCACTTTTAGAATTACTGATTTGTGGTTGAGAAGATTGGTAACTTTTATCCATGTGTTTAACGGGAGAACATTACAGGCTGCGGTAAATTTTTTTGGATTATATCTCTCGCCATTAGCGGTTCTTCGTCCGGTAAATTTTTCAGCATAATAACTTGCCGTTCCATATTTTACAATTCTTTTCTTTGAATGAATTTTTCGCGAAGCATACACTTTTTCGTTAAAATTCTTCTGAGCATATGAAAAAAAAGAAGTAGCAGATAAAAAGAAAAAAATAATAAGAGCAACAGTTTTTCTCACAAGTTTTTCTGACAAAGTAAAGTGGTTTTTCTGCATAAGCTATTTAAAAGACGATTTTTCTTTTCACGTTTTATTTAGAGTGAAAGGAGAAATAATTGGATTTTCGTTTTTTATAAAATCAAAATAAAAAGGGGCCGGATAAAAATCCACCCCTGTTATAATCCAATATCCTATGAAAAACCGAGTTTGAATTGCAGTTGCAATCCTTTATATTTTATAGCTTTCGCTTTTATTTCAATTTATAACTTTTTGCCTTGTTCAATAGTATAGACCAAATTATACCATAAAACGTTGCATTAATTTTAATTTTTTTTCAAACAATTTTCAAAGAAAAAGAAAAAAAGGGGCCGGATGGAAATCCACCCCTGTTATAATCCAATATCCTATGAAAAACCGAGTTTAAACTACCAGAGTAGTTAATATTTTTAATGGCTTTCACCATGTTGCTTTAAAATTGGCAGAATAAACGTTGAAATTCTGCTTTTTATAAATTCCTTCTCCAAAATATTTCAAAATCACCTCTATTTCTTTTGGCTCCATAAATCCGGGAATTGCTGCCGGCGGATTTTGCATTTCAGGAAAAATTACCGTATTGGGAAACGCTAATTGTCCTTGTGTAACATATAATGCAAAATCATTTATCTTATCTCCGGAGTTATACTCATAATTTTTATTATCCCATTTTACATCATCTTTTGTTTCCGCATTCAGTTTCACAGCGTAAAAATGTTGATTGATATATGAAATTACTTTTGAGTTTGTATATGTTTTTTTATCCATCACTTTGCACCAATAGCACCAGTCGGTATAAAGATCAATGATAACAGGTTTTGGATCACTCTTCATTTTCACATTAACTTCGTCCATTGTTAACCAATTTATCTTTTCTTTTTCAGTTGGTTTAACTTTGGTAAAAGAAAAGATAAACACAGTGGAAACTAAAGCAAGCAGTGCATTTTTTTTCATTGTCTATTAAACGAACTTAATTTGTTTTTATTTTGATGTATTTCAAAAATTTTTTTAAAACTCTAATAAATTTTCATGAATAAAATACTTGTTGCTGTTTCTGGCGCCAGTGGTTCTATTTATACAAAAGTTCTTTTAGATAAGCTTCACTCCATAAAATCACAGTGGTCGGACTTGAGTATAGTAATCACAGATAATGCCAAACTTGTTTGGAAGACAGAATTGGGGGAAAACGACTTTAATAAATATAATGCGAATTATTATGAAAAAAACGATTTCAAAGCGCCTTTTGCCTCTGGTTCTGCCAATTATAATATTATGATCATCGTTCCCTGCAGCATGGGAACCATTGGAAGAATAGCAAATGGCCTGTCAGATGACCTTATTTCAAGGGCTGCAGACGTAATTCTTAAAGAAAGGAGAAAACTAATTTGCGTGATAAGAGAAACTCCTTATAGCCTGATTCATATCAGAAATATGGAAACAATTACACAGGCGGGTGGAATTATTTGCCCTGCTTCTCCATCATTTTACAGCAAACCGAAAACAATTGAAGAGGCAGTGGCAACAGTCGTTGATCGCGTTATCAGTTTGGCTGGATTAAAAATTGATTCCTATAGCTGGCCACAATAAAAAAGCGCCTCTTTAGAAGGCGCTTCAAAATATATAAAAATCAAAACTATCGTAAATCAATTACTTCAGCGTTCGGATATTTTTTCTGATCGAAAACGAACACCGATTCCGGAATATCTGTATTCGTTTTCATTGACGTAATTGTGTAAGTATAACGATTTCCATTTTTTTCAAATACTTTGGTTGAAACAATATTTTTAGATGCTTTGTCTATTTCTACCAAAACTTTAAAAAATGTTTTGGTTTTATCAACCGGTGTTAATTCTATTTCCTGGATTGTTTTTTTGCCTTGTTTTGTTTCGCCGTTTAATTTATAAAGGAAATCTTTATCATAAAAATTGGTAAACATTTTTTGTGGAGTGATGGTGTTGGAAGATGGATCAAATTTAGTGAGTTGAACTTCATTGGCTGATTTATCATAAGTCCAGATATTATTTCCATCGCTGTAAATTTCCTGCCCTGAAATATTTACTCTGTATTTTGAACCTTTTATATAAACAACTCCTTTTTTGGTTCCTTCCACTTTTCCGGCTGAATTGGTAATGGTTAGAGTAAAATTGGCGGTAACTGTTTTATACGTTTTAAATTTTGCACTTACATTATCCAAAATTGCTTTTGCATCTGGATCACTTTTTCCTAAAGAATTATTCTGACAAAAAGCAACGGAGCCGATAAATATTAAAAAGCCAAAAAGTAATAATCTCCTCATTATAATTTTAATTTAAATAATTGAAAAGGGTGCCAAAGATACAGTTTAGACGTAAATTTTACCCGTTGCGTTTAACGAATAATAAAGAAAAGTGTTAAAACAATTGTGATTTTTAGGCGTTCACTTTTGAGATTTCATTTTTTGCCTGATCAACTTTTGCAAATTCTTTTGCAGCTTTTATAAAATGAACAAAAATCGGTTGTGGATTTTCAACAGTACTTTTCAATTCAGGATGATATTGAACACCGATAAAAAATGGATGATGAGTCAATTCCATAATTTCTACCAAGCCTGTTTGCGGATTAATTCCACTGGCTATCATTCCGGCATCTTCAAATTGTTTTAAATAATGGTTGTTAAATTCCCAGCGATGACGATGACGTTCAAAAATTTCAGTAGTGCCATAAATCGAATACGCGAGCGTATTTTCTTTAATAATGCATGGATAAGAACCTAAACGCATGGTGCCGCCTTTCATCGTGATTTTTTTCTGTTCTTCCATCATATCAATGACAGGATCAGGAGTATCAGGATTCATTTCTGTTGAATCAGCATCCTGAATTCCTAACACATTTCTTGCAAATTCTATCGCAGCCATTTGCATTCCCAAACAAATTCCAAAGAAAGGAAGATTGTTTTCACGTGCATATTTTACAGCTACAATTTTTCCTTCCACTCCTCTGAAACCAAAGCCAGGCGCGACTAATAAACCATCAAGTCCGGCCAGCTTTTCATTTACATTTTCTTCGTCAATGTATTCGCTATGAACATTTACTACCTGAACTTTGCAATCATTCATGGCGCCTGCATGAATAAAAGATTCAAGAATTGATTTATAAGCATCCTGCAATTCGATGTATTTTCCAATAAGCCCGATGGTAACTTTATTAGCAGGATGTTTTACTTTATCTAAAAATTCTTTCCATTTCGTAAGTTCAGGTTCATTGTAATGAGTAATGTTTAATTTTTTCAACACGATCAAATCCAATTTTTCGCGAAGCATCGCAATTGGAACTTCATAAATGGTGGAAGCATCAGCAGCCTCGATTACGGAATCAACTTTTACATTACAAAAAAGAGCGATTTTCCTTTTCAGATCATCGCTTAAAGGACGCTCGGTACGGCAAACCAAAATATCAGGATGAACACCATTTTCACTCATCAGTTTTACACTATGCTGAGTCGGTTTTGTTTTTAATTCTTTCGCAGCTTTTAAAAATGGAATCAAAGTAAGATGAACTACCAAACAATCTTCTTCCGGCAATTCCCATTGAATTTGTCTTACCGCTTCGATGAACGGAAGACTTTCAATATCACCAACAGTGCCGCCGATTTCTGTCAGAATTACATCATACTCATTTTTTTCGCCCAGCAACATCATTCTTCTTTTGATCTCATCGGTGATATGCGGAATTACCTGAACGGTTTTTCCCAAATAATCTCCTTCCCTTTCCCTGTTGATAACCGTTTGATAAATTCTTCCTGTGGTTACATTATTTGCCTGGCTGGTGTTGATATTTAAAAAACGCTCGTAATGACCAAGGTCAAGATCAGTTTCTGCACCATCTTCTGTCACAAAACATTCTCCATGTTCGTATGGATTTAAGGTTCCTGGATCCACATTAATGTAGGGATCAAATTTTTGAATGGTAACTCTTAAACCTCTTGCCTGTAGCAGCTTTGCGAGTGAAGCTGCAATAATTCCTTTGCCCAGAGAAGAACTTACACCGCCGCTCACAAAAATGTATTTTGTCATCTTTTATTGTTTGTTTTAAAAAATAAAATGCCATCTGATAACAACAAAATTGTTGCTAAGAATGACAAATAAAAACTGACCGCGGAAAAGTAAAGTGAAATTAAAAAAATCCGTGAGGTCGTGCAAACTTACATCTAATATTTTAGCCTGAAAAGTTATAAAATAAATTGTGGAAAAAAATTAGAAATGAGTGATTATCAGGAATTAAAATTTCAATAAAGATGTTATTCTATCTTCTGAAAAAGTTGGATTAACACTTTTTCAGAAGATAAAAATTGAGAGTAATCAAAGAAATATTATGAATTTATATTTTCAGATTTTCCAGATTCATTATCGGTCAATCGATGTCATCACTTTTTTC
>Ga0157372_10008235_pt1 | contig 11080 bp, 10 predicted proteins | sample C55metaG_FD_115307 | JGI IMG/M metagenome (GOLD analysis project Ga0157372, IMG submission 115307) | Corn rhizosphere microbial communities from Kellogg Biological Station, Michigan, USA - C5-5 metaG | ecosystem: Host-associated > Plants > Roots > Rhizosphere > Soil | place: USA: Michigan...
AAGGTTCATTTACAACCACCACATCATTATGAATTATGAGCGTATTAGCAGTTCCCAGATCTATCGCTATTTCCTGTGTGAAAAAATTAAAAAGGCCCATCGTTTTATTTGAGGTATTGAAAAATTATTAATGCCTGCAAAGTTGTGGAAATAATTTGGAATTACAACCGATTACTATTGCGGGTTTTATACGAAACGCAATTAAAAATTCAAAATTGTTTAAAGGGAAAAATAATTTAATATTTATCGGTTAAAATAAATAAAACCACCTTTGAAAAAGCGCGCTGGTTTGCATCAAAGCAACAAATAATTGAAATTTGGATTTTCTTTTATGTTAAACATTCCGCATCGGAATCACCCATGCTTCTGTATTCAATCCACAAATTCATACCCAATATCCCCCCTGAAATACATTCCGTCGAAGCGGATTTGTTCGAGGATGGTTTTTGAAAGCTCTATCGCATCGCCCAGGCCTTGTGCCATGGCAGAAACAGCAATCACACGGCCACCGTCTGTTACAATTTCATCGTTGATTTTTTTGGTTCCCGCGTGGAAAACAATCGCGCCTTCCCCTTCATCAATGTGTTTTCTGGCCTCCGGATTTTCCAAATATAAAAGTTCAACCGGCAATCCTTTTTCATATGCTTCAGGATAGCCGCCGCTTACGGCCACAATGGTTACGGCACTGTTTTTTTCAACGGCTATTTCCTGCGTATCCAGTTTTTGCTCATTCATTGCAATAAATAATTCCACCAAATCATTTTTCAATCGAATCAGAACCACTTCTGTTTCCGGGTCGCCCATGCGGCAATTGTATTCAATTAGCATCGGCTCTTCATTTACTTTTATCAAGCCAAAAAAGATGAAGCCTTTGTAATCAATTCCTTCATTTTGCAAACCGAATATGGTCGGTTCAATGATCTGTTCTTTTACTTTTTGCATAAAATGTTCCGTTGCAAAAGGCACCGGACTTATGGCGCCCATTCCGCCTGTGTTTAGTCCTTTATCGCCTTCGCCGATTTTCTTATAATCTTTTGCTTCAGGAAGCAACACATAATTATTACCATCGGTCAGCACAAAAACGCTTAATTCTATTCCATCCAAAAATTCTTCTACCACTACCTTTTTGCCCGCATCCCCGAATTTCGACTGCTGAATCATCAGCTCAAATTCTGCCAGCGCTTCTATATGGTTCTGGCAAATAATGACCCCTTTTCCCGCAGCTAATCCATCCGCCTTTAAAACGACCGGAAGCTGGTGACTATGAATATGATCAAGGCCTTCATTGAAATTCAACTGATCAAACTCTCTATATTTTGCAGTCGGAATTTGGTATTTTTCCATAAAACCTTTTGCAAACGCTTTGCTTCCCTCCAACTGCGCACCGGCTGTTGAAGGTCCGGTGATAATGATATTTTCCAATTCAGAATCATTTTTGAAAAAATCATAAATCCCGTTGACCAAAGGCTCTTCCGGACCTACAACGACCATATCAATATTTTTTGAAACACATATATTCTTTACGGCTTCAAAATCGTTGATGTTAACAGAAATATTTTCGCCAAACTCGGCCGTGCCGGCATTTCCCGGGGCAATAAATAACCCGGAACATAATTCGCTCTGCTTTATTTTCCAGCAAAATGCATGTTCCCTGCCACCGGAACCAAGGATAAGAATTTTCAAAATAATTTTTATTTATGAAGATTAAAAAAGAGTTGGCAAGTTATGAAACTTAAAGATTTTATTTCTTCGAAAAAACCTGTTTTCATAACTTTTGTGAAAATCAATTTGTATTTCATAATTATGACTATTTTACAAACTTTCAAATCCAATTATTAAATACTCAACAAAATTACTGCTTATGCAACATGCTGTCGAACACAAGGGCCATCCACCATCGTTATTCATTCTTTTTTTTTACCGAAATGTGGGAGCGGTTTAGCTATTACGGAATGCGTGCTTTACTGGTTCTTTTCCTGGTTACTTCCGTGACAGGCAGCGGATGGGCATTGGAAAGAAAAGAAGCGCTGCAACTTTACGCCGTTTATACCGGATTGGTTTATTTAACCCCGATCATCGGAGGATGGATTGCTGATAAATTTACAGGTTATAGAAAAGCGGTTATCCTCGGGGCTTCTATTATGACCCTGGGTCACGCTTGTATGGCTGCGGAAACACACGCGTTTTTTTATGCCGGTCTCGCTTTTCTGATCATTGGAAATGGCCTTTTCAAACCAAATATTTCTTCAATCGTCGGGCAATTATATACGAACAACAGCGAAAAAAAGGATTCTGCTTATACCATTTTTTATATGGGAATTAATGCCGGCGCTTTTCTCGGGATTCTATTATGCGGTTATATCGGCGAAAAAGTAGGGTGGAGCTATGGCTTTGGCCTTGCCGGAATTTTTATGTTTTTTGGAATGTTGCAATTCACTTTTGCCCAAAAAATATTTGGCACCATTGGCCTGTCACCAAAAAAAGAGGAAGCGCTGTCAGAAATTAATCCACATGCAAACCCGGTAACCGAAGAAATCGTGGAAGAAAGCCATCAATCAAAAAAAATCACCCGCGACAGGATTATGGTAATCGCGGTGTTTTCCTTTTTCACCATTTTTTTCTGGATGGCCTTCGAACAGGCCGGTGGGTCTATGACTATTTTTGCAAAGGATTATACCAACCGCGTTTTATCCGGCAACAGCGCTTCTATTTTTAAATGGGCAAATTCGTTGCTGGTAGTGGTCCCGATGGTTATTTTGACGGTAGTGCTTATCAATCTTTTCAAAAAAACGTTCAAAAAGTATGCATTGTCGAACATTTTTCTCGGAACCAGTTTTGTTATTATCTGGGCATTGGTTTTTTGGATGTTGAATAAAGAATTCTGGGCGCCTGTTGCAGAAGTTCCGGCTTCCTGGTTTGGCATCTTAAATTCATTTTTCATCATCACTTTTGCTCCTTTATTTTCTAAAATATGTGAAAGCAAATACAATCCATCCGGGCCAATGAAATTTGGGATTGGACTTATTTTGCTGGGTATTGGCTTTGCGATTCTTGCTTATGGCGGACTGACAGTTGAACGTGGAGCGCAAACGGCATCAGTAAGTATGGTATTTCTGATACTTGCCTATCTTTTTCATACGCTTGGGGAGCTTTGTGTTTCTCCGGTTGGACTTTCGTACATTAGTAAGCTGTCGCCGGTAAAAGCGGTAGGCCTTATGTTTGGAATCTGGTTTGTAGCCACATTTATTGCCAACACGCTGGCAGGCCTTAGCGGCAGTTTGATTGATACCATAACAGCACAATATTCTATTTCTACATTCTTTCTTTTCTTCCCCATCATGCCGGTTGCCGCAGGATTGATCCTGTTTGGCCTAAACAAAACGCTGATAAAGAAGATGCATGGAATTCATTAAATGGTTTTAATTGAATTTTTAAGAAAAAAGAAATAGGAAAGCGTCTTCAAAGGCGCTTTTTTTCTGTAAAAAGAAAAACAAAAACCCTTGTTATTTGTCCGTTTGCTGACGGATGACTCTATTTTGAATTGCAATGCACGAGTACTTTTTTTGAGAATGAAAAGAGCCGGTTTCCCGATTCATAAAAAAATAAAACACATTTTTAAAATTCTCTGTACTTTACAACGCATTAGACCTCGCTGCAAAATATTTTATAAAAAAACAACTACTTTTTATGCAAGACCAGGTAATTCCGGCGGACATTGAACCGCACAAAAAAGGCAAACACCCAAAGGCCCTGTATGTACTTTTCCTAACCGAAATGTGGGAGCGGTTCGCTTACTATTTAATGGTGGGAATTTTATTGCTTTACCTGATTGATGGCAACACCGGTAAAGGAATGACAGAAAAAATGGGCGCGGATGTGGTCGGAAGTTTTATTGCTCTTGTTTATCTGACCCCTTTTATTGGTGGCCTCATCGCCGACCGGTATTTGGGATATATTAAATCCATTTTCCTGGGAGGAAGCCTGATGGCTTTAGGATATTTTGGTTTGGCGCTTCCGGGGAATACAGCTTTGTATATTTCATTATTACTCATCATTATTGGCAATGGATTTTTCAAGCCAAATATTTCTACCATCCTTGGGAATATTTACAATCGTGCAGATCTGAAACCGTTAAAGGACAATGCTTACAACATCTTTTATATGGGAATTAATGTTGGCGCACTGGTATGCAATTTTGTAGCTGCATACCTCAGAAATAAATATGGATGGGGATACGCTTTTGCTGCCGCCGGTGTAGGGCTTGTCATCGGCTTGATCGTGCTGGCCTCCAATCTTCCAAAAGTAAGAATCGGAGAAGTAAAAAAAGAGCGCAGGGCAGAAGACATGCCTCTGAGTAAAATATTTGGGTATGTATTCTTGCCGGCGATCATTGCTGCCGTCATCGGATGGTTTATCCCTTCGTTAATTTTTGGTACTACCATCATGGGTAGCCAATCGAACGATGCCTTTATCTTTGCCTGTCTTCCCATTATTGCTTTTTATATTTCCTTATATGTAAAAGCAAACAATGAAGATAAGAGAGGGATAGGAGCCTTGTTATTTATTTTTGGTATTTCAATCATTTTCTGGACCATTTATAATCAAAACTCTACCGGCCTTACCTTATGGGCACAAAAACACACTGACCGCACCGTATCGCCAACGGCAGAAAAAATTGCCGGAACGCTTGGATTTCTTCAGACCGTAAGTGATACGCCGCGGCTGACAGATAAAGTTGACGAACATTTTGTTCCGATTAAAGATCATGCGGCAGTAGCTGCTCCTTACGGAGAAAATACGGTAAAACTGGTGGATGGAAATATTGTAGATAAAAAAACCAACATCGTACAGGTAATGGGACCTGATCCGTATTTTGATAACGTACCAAAACAAGATTGGCCACAAGGAGGAAGCGAAAAATTGGCCAACACAGAATTGTTCCAGTCAATCAATCCGCTCTTCATTATCATCCTTACTCCTATACTTGTTTTTCTTTTTAGCACTCTTCGAAAAAGAAACAAAGAACCGAGCACTGCAACCAAGTTTGGAATGGCGTTATTTATTTCCGGGCTTTCGTCACTGGTAATGGTATTCGCGATTATGTCCGTTTCATCCGTCTATTTGCATAAAACCTCGCCCTATTGGCTCTGGGGAACTTATTTTGTATTTACGATCAGCGAATTGTTGTTAAGCCCTATTGGATTGTCACTGGTATCCAAACTTGCCCCTGCACGGCTTACCGCTTTGCTCATGGGTGGATGGTTTTTATCCACTGCAATTGGAGGAAAACTTGCGGGAATCATGACGAGCTTCTGGGACGACTTTACCGATAAAAAAGTTTTTTTCCTGATATTGGTAGTCGCTGCTTTTATCGGGGGAATTTTAATTTTCAGCAGGTTGAAATCTTTGAATTCTGTTGTAAAGGAAAAAACGGGGTCGGCGTAAATGTTTTTTAGAAAAACAACGCCGTGGATCTTCAATGGGGTTTTTTGTTTGTAAACCGTTTGGATTAATTCATACGTAAGTTTCAAAATTTGCACGTATCTTTGAAAGAAGTATATCGCCCTGCTTTAAATTCATTGGTATGAAAAAGAAACTCACATTAAGTATTGATAACGAAAAAGTAAAACAAATAAAATGCTTCGCGAAAGCTAACAATACAAGTGTCTCAAAATTAATTGAGGAACAGATTGACAGATTGCGATTTGCAGAGTCGAAAAAAAAACTGAACCCAAGAGAATTGGTTGCTTTATTTGGCAAAGCGTCTAAAGATTTTAATGCTGATGAAATTCGATGGCAACATTTAAAAAAGAAACATGGTTTATAACCTCTTTTTAGATAGCGACGTATTATTGGATATTATTTTGGAACGCAAGCCGTTTATTGAGCAAAGCCTTGAATTATTTTTTTACAGAGCTGACGAAGCTGTTCAAATGTTTACTTCTTCTTCCATAATAATTAATATTCAATACATTGGTGAAAAAGAAGTTGGAAGAATGACGACAAACACAGGGATGAAGAAACTTCTAAAATATCTTGAAATTACCAATCCAAATAAAGATTCTATTTTAAAGGCATACAATTCTTCTTTTTCTGATATTGAGGATGCGATTCAATATTTCACTGCTTTACAAGAGGAAGATTTTGATTACTTTATTACAAGGAACAGACGGGATTACTTGAAACAGGTTGGAAATTTACCGGTTATAACCCCTACCCAATTCCTCAAAATCTTTAAACAAAATTCATAATCTCATATTTTTTACCTAGAATTTTTTCGTCGTCAGCAGCAAGCCAATTATGCAACATCGTAGCATAAACGCTTTTAAAATCCACGGTATATTTTAAATCGCCTTCGTTTAAATCATTCAAATCACACATTGGATTTAATAATCCTTTTTGTTTTAACCCGCCGCCAATAAAAAACATATTATTGGCAGTGCCGTGATCAGTCCCGCCGCTTGCATTTTGGGCTACCCTTCTGCCAAATTCACTAAAGGTCATTACGGTCACGTCTTCAAAACGGTTGTTGCTTTTTAAATCTTTTACAAAAGCGCTGATGGCATCATTCAATTCTGTGAATAATCTTTTTTGTTGATTTTCCTGGTTCACATGCGTGTCAAAACTGCCTAGACTTACATAATAAACTTTGGTGTTGATATCACTCAAAATAAGCGAACAAATTGTTTTTAAATTCTTCCCTAACTGAGTAGAAGGGTAGGTTTGAGAAGAAGGATGGCGCCGGCTTTGTTCGTAGATATAGTCAGCGCTGCTGAGTGTTTCGCTTAATGTTTTATACAAATAATCTACTGCAGCTTCTTCATGATCATGTGATGCGTTTATTTCTTTAAAATATCTTTCATTGCTGGAACTAAAAAGCTTTTTCGGGTCTTGAAGCGCAAGACCTTTCAGGTTTTCACCCTTCAAAGCCAGGCTGAGTACATCATCAATCTCCAGCGCTTGCGTAGGTTTGCCGCAACCATCGCATTGAGCATCCAAATACCTTCCAAGCCAACCTGTGGTGACATATTGGTTGCTGTCGCTTGCGCTTTGCCAAATATCCATGCTTCTAAAATGAGAATGGTCCGGATTCGGATAACCAACATTATTCATAATTCCCAAACTTCCTTCATCAAATAAATCTTTGAAAAAAGGCAACGCAGGATTCAGGCCGGCTTCATCAGTTAGTTGCAATGCCTGTTCTTTTTGTATTCCTAATTTTGGTCTTGATTTATAATAAATATCATTCCTGAAGGGAATAACGGTATTCAATCCATCGTTGCCGCCACTGAATTGAAGCACCACCATTACTTTATTTCCGGGCGGTACGGCAGCCTTTTTTTCAAAGGCTTTTAAAAATTTCGGCATCATCAAAGAAGCCGATGCCAATGAACCGATTTGTAAAAACTCTTTACGTTTGAAAAGCATAAAACAGGTTATTTGTTCGTTTATTATAAATTAAATGAAAACATGCGCCAAACCTCGTACAGAAAGCATTTTACATGGTTTTTCATCAACACAACTGATACTCCGGCGTGCTCATCAATTCTATGATCGTTGATTTTATAAATCCTTCACGGGAGGTGTTGTCCACATATCTTTTTAAAACACTTGCATTGACAGAATTTGTCGTCTGTAGGACAATATCATTCACTTTTTGGGACAAATTTTCGCGCGAGGTCTTATCAAATACTTTTATCACCGAACCCCAGTCAACGTTAGTCTGCAATTGATTCGCTTTCGGATTTTTATCAACACCTTCCATTCCCATCATCGTATCGTCGTCATCTTTTGGCTTTATTAGAAACGCTTCCGCGTTCGTAAGAATCTGAGCCAGTCGCATTCTAAACATCAACGCGCTGCTGTCTATCCAGTTTTTTCCTTCAGGCCAGCCTGCGACGTTCGGCGGATAAAACAAAACCTGTCCCAGCACTCTTTGAAACAACAATTGCGCTTCCGGCTTTTGCAGTTGCATAGGAATTAATCTTCTCACTCCAACGATCAGCTCTACTGGAGATTTTATTCTTGTTCCAATATTTTTTTCTTCGTAAAACCAATCGCTCAAAAAAATCGCATTCATTAGTTTTTGCAGATTGTAATTATCGCGATAAAACTTCTCGGCGAGGTGCTCAACTTTCTGCTCATCTACATCCTCGTTTACGAAATGTTTATAAATTTTTGCAGTGATGAATCTTGCTGTTGTTTTTTGTTCCAAAATAATATCAATGATATCATCTCCGTCAAAATTTCCGGTTTTACCTAAAAAGGTTTTGCTGCCTGTATCGTGCACGAATGGGCGATTTACAAATTCTCCTTTTACGTTGAAACCCCAGCCGGTATAGGCTCTCGCTGCTTCACGAATATCTGTTTCTGTATAATTTCCTCTTCCCATGGTAAACAATTCCATGACTTCGCGCGCGAAATTTTCATTGGGATGCTGTTTCCTGTTTTGTTGATTATTCAGAAAAGAAAGCATGGCGGGCGACTTGCTTACTTCACGAAGCAAATCTCCAAAATTACCAAGCGCATTTTGCCGGATTACGTTTAAAAGTTGCTGTTGAAAATAAATATTTACTACCCGACAAGCGAAATGCCCATGCCAGAACAAACTCATTTTTTCTCGCAATTGTGCTTCGCTGTTTATCATTTCGGCAAGCCAGGAAAGATTCAGATTTTTGATATCATCAACAGATTGTTTTCGAAGCTGCTTTTTTTGGTCCTGCGTTAGTTTTTGCATTTGACCCAAATCCTGCAGCCCTTTCATTAAACCATCAAAAGTTCCGCTGGCTACATTCAATTCGTCCGGCTTTTTAGCAGATGTTTTTTCTAATATTTTGTACAACTCTTTTTGTGAAACGCCTGGAAGTTCGTTCACATTTTCGGTCATCGGCCCGAAAGCTGCGCGCCACAGCAAATGCTGGTTTTTTAATTGATTAGATATTGACATATTAACCTGTTGAAAAATAGAAGGAGAATCTTTTTACAAAAAACGATAGACAGCAAGCAAAAGCAAAAGTTTAATTGTAGAAATATTTTATTTAAAGTATGTTGCCAAATCCAGAAAGGTTATGGTTCTTGCACTGTTGTGCATAGAAGCACAAAGGTTTTTTATAAAAGAAATTTGTTAGGTAAGTAATTTGAAAATCGGCTTATTTCTTCATTTACTGAGTGAGAAACGAGAAATAAAAACGCGGATTTAAAGTTATTTTTTGTAATTCCGAATCTGGTGAACCAATTCGATCACACGTTTCGTTTCCATTAACGGGAAACCATTTCCTGCCAAAATATTTTCATAAGACTTTGTATGAAGTTCGGTAAACCCGTCGCTGAATTCAAAAGATTCGCCATCAATATTTAAGGCGCGGTAAGTTCGTTTTCCTGCAGATCTTATATCAGCCGGAAGAGCATTGGCATCAATGCTCAATCGCCATTTCACGGTTGCTTTTTCCAGTTCCAAAATTCCTGAAGCAGTACTCGCTGAATGCTCTGTTACGATATTTTGTTTTACTGCGCCGAAGACCCACATCAGCATATCAAAAAAATGAACGCCAATGTTGGTTGCAATTCCGCCGCTCTTTTGAATGTCGCCTTTCCAGCTTGCATAATACCAATGACCGCGGCTGGTGATGTAATCCAAATCTACCTCATGCTTTTGCCCTTCAGCTTCATTTGAAATTTTCTCTTTTAATGCAATAATTGCCGGATGCAATCTTAGTTGTAAAATAGTAAATATTTTATTTCCGGTTTCTTTTTCTATTTCTGCCAGCGCATCGATATTCCATGGATTGAGTACCACAGGCTTTTCGCAGATAACGTTAGCCCCCACACGTAAACCAAATCGAATGTGAGAATCATGCAAATAATTCGGGCTGCACACGCTGACAAAATCGGTTTTGATTCCTTTGCGTTTCTGTTTTTCAATATGCCGGTCGAAGCGCTCAAACTCGGTAAAGAAATCTGCCTCCGGAAAATAGCTATCCAGTATTCCTACCGAATCATTTTTGTCCAAAGCCGCTATCAGCCTGTTTCCTGTGTCTTTTATCGCCTTCATGTGACGTGGGGCGATATAACCTGCAGCACCGATTAGAGCAAAATTTTTCATCAGCTATTTTATTCTTTTTACAACATTATTTTCCAACAAATATTCCTGCTTGCTTTCAGGACAAATGGCTCTATTTTCAGAATTGAAATTGAGTTTATGCCCGTATTCGCTCATCCAGCCTTTTTGCCTGCCAGGATTTCCAACAATTAACGCAAACGCCGGAACATCCTTTGTAACAACCGCTCCTGCACCAATAAACGCATATTCACCGATCGTATTTCCACAAACAATTGTTGCATTTGCTCCAATGCTTGCGCCTTTTTTGATCAGCGTTTGTTTGTATTGATCTTTTCTGCTAACCGCGCTTCGCGGATTGATTACATTTGTCAAAACCATGCTCGGGCCAAGGAACACATCATCTTCACAAACAACACCTTCATAAATGCTCACATTATTTTGAACGCGAACATTATTTCCCAAAACTACTTTTGGAGAAACAACCACGTTTTGTCCGAGGTTGCAATTGTTCCCAATTTTTGCACCAGACATTACATGGCTGAAATGCCAGATCTTACTGCCATCTCCAATCTCACAATTCTCATCTACAAATGAGGAAGGATGAACATAATAACTCATAAAACAATTATTTTTCAATGTTTTTCAAATATTGTCCGTAACCGCTTTTTTCAAATTTTTTTGCCAGGGAAAGAAGTTGTTCTTTCTCAATAAAATGCATTCTGTACGCAATCTCCTCAAGGCAGCCAATCTTAAAACCTTGTCTTTTTTCTATTACTCTTACAAATTCTGAAGCGTCATGCAGCGATTCAAAAGTGCCGGTATCAAGCCACGCAAAACCACGATCCAACACGGCAACTTTTAATTTTTTATCTTCTAAATATTGCCGGTTTACATCCGTAATTTCATATTCTCCACGCGGGGAAGGAGCAATGTTTTTTGCAATTTCTACTACAGAATTATCATAAAAATACAATCCCGGAACCGCATAATTTGATTTCGGATTTGCAGGTTTTTCTTCAA
>Ga0157372_10008238_pt1 | contig 11079 bp, 9 predicted proteins | sample C55metaG_FD_115307 | JGI IMG/M metagenome (GOLD analysis project Ga0157372, IMG submission 115307) | Corn rhizosphere microbial communities from Kellogg Biological Station, Michigan, USA - C5-5 metaG | ecosystem: Host-associated > Plants > Roots > Rhizosphere > Soil | place: USA: Michigan...
TGGGCAGCGCAGGTGAGCCGGCGAACGGGATATCAGGCACCCCTGTCGGCTGAGAAAAGCCGCAAGCTCGACAACATTCTGCTGCATCGTATCTGGGGACCGCTCCTATTTCTGGTTGTTGTAATCGGCGTCTTCGAAGTTGTGTTCTCGATCGGGCAGCCGATGAGCGACGGTTTCAGTGACGTTCTCGCAAAGATGGGATCGCTCGTACGGCCACTGCTGCCGGCGGGCTGGCTGCAATCCCTGCTGATTGACGGAGCCTGGAAGGGCATCTCATCGGTGCTGGTCTTCCTGCCTCAGATTCTGCTGCTCTTTTTGTTTATCGGCATCCTTGAAGATTCTGGCTATCTTGCCCGTGCCGCCCTCATCGCCGATCGTGTAATGCGTACGACAGGATTGAATGGGAAGGCATTCATTCCGCTGCTCTCGGCGTATGCCTGCGCCGTTCCGGCAATCATGGCGACGCGGACCATCGAGAATAAGCGCGACCGCTTCGCAACCATCCTTGTCACGCCCTTCATGACCTGCTCGGCACGGCTGCCGGTCTACATGCTTCTGATAGCGGCATTCATTCCGAACAAAACATTCCTGCATGGATTGCTCGGACTCCAGACAATCGTCATGCTCGGGCTCTACCTCGCCGGCTTTGTCGCTGCGATGACAACCGCATGGCTTCTGAAAAGTTCAATTCTTAAATCCAGCGAAACCCCCTTCATTCTGGAACTGCCGCAATATCGCATGCCCACGGTACGCTCGCTGGCCATTCGCCTGGTCGATCGCGCTCGCGTGTTCCTGCGCCAGGCCGGAACCGTCATTCTTGCCGTGACGTTGGCTCTTTGGCTCCTGGCGCACATTCCTCCAGTTCCAGGGCCGGGTGGTCATTACACCGCGCCGGAACTTGCGGAAAGCATGATTGGCAAAATGGGCCACGTGATCGAGCCGGTGATTGCGCCTCTAGGATTTAACTGGAAAGTTGGCATCGGGCTGATCTCGAGTGTGCTGGCACGTGAGGTAATGGTCTCGACGATGGGCACGCTTTACGGCGCCGACCCTGAGACACAGACCATGCACCTGCAAAACGCGCTGCACACGGACATGACACTGGGTGGCGCGGTTGCGTTGATGATCTTCTTTGCGTTCGCCATGCAATGCACGTCCACGATGGCCGTGGTAAGGCGCGAGATGAACAGCTGGAAATGGCCCGCGATTCAATTCGCATATATGCTGACGCTTGCATGGCTGGGCGCCTTCGCAGTAAACCACATCATCACCGCCCTGTTCGGCTGAGGTACTAAGCCGCTCTCTGCGGCCGCGCTCCCCTGTGACACTTTCGAGGCGTCCGAGTATCGTAAATCTATGCGGTACCGCGGTCTGAATACCGGTTTAACAGCTTCTTTCCTGGCCGGATTCCTATTTATTCTGTCCTTCGCTACGGGCTTGAGTCAGGACCCAGTTCTGAAAACCCGTCCGAAAGAAAATCGTGACGCGCAGTCGAATGCGACACATCGCATCACGATGAACGTGCAGGTGACCGACTCTGCCGGCAACCCAGTTTCGGACCTTCGCGCCGAAGACTTCACTCTCTACGACAATAACCAGCAACGCCAGATAGCAGCGTTCCGCTCCATCGATGGTGAGGCACTGAACGATGCCACCCAGATCCTGATCCTTCTGGATGCCGTGAACACCCCGCCAGCGGCTCTCGATCAAGAGAAGACTGCGATATTCAAATACCTGGCGGAGAGCCACAAGCCTCTGTCGTTCCCTACTGCATTCGCTTTGTGGTTCAACGGCCACCTGAGCGCCACGCCTGCAACGACGGATCGCAATGCAATCGGCCGCGCCTTTGTGAAGCTCACCAAGAGTGTGCACTCGAATGCGTGCGGAGTCGAATCGGATGCCGCAGAGCAGAAGGTGGCAATCAGCAAAAAATCTGGTCAGGTGGATGTGGCAACCTGCCGCGCAGTGCACTTCAAAGATTCAATTTCGGCACTCGACGGTATTGCTCAACAGCAAGTGAGTACCGGCCGGCGCACGCTGTTGATCTGGATGGGATCGGGCTGGCCCACGCTGTCGAGCACAGACTTGCAGAGGCTCACACCGAAACAACAGCACGATTATATGCGCGAGTTTGCGACTATACTCCACGATCTCCTGGCGGCGCAAATCACCGTTTATTCGCTCACACCTGAGAACCGCAAGCCGAACACGGACCATGCTGGAGACATGGGATCAACGTCGGTCTCGCCACAGGTCTCGGGACATCTTCCGCGGCTCGCGCTGGATGAATTGGCGGAGCGAACCGGAGGCAGGGCCATCAGTGCAAGCAACGAACTGACCGCCGATCTGCACAGGTGTATTCGCGACGCGCAGTGGTACTACATGTTCTCGTTCAACGCGCCGCTTGGCCAAAGTGATGCGGGCGAGATGCATTCGCTCGCGGTGAAGGTGAACCGCCCTGGTGTTGAGGTGCGCGCGACGAATCTCTATTACGCTGGACCGTAGTGAATTGTTAACAGGGTGCTACCGGCCACAGGTCGCGCCGGATTTCAATTCAGCACTGCTATTGGTTTCCAGCGGAATCAGCACGACCTGCTTTTCGGGCGTGACTTCGATGCGGAAGGTTGCACCCGGATGAAGCCCGGTCTGGTCCTGTACTTCAGGCGCAAGCGCGATGCAACCGCAGTCCTGAACCCGCCCAGTCGTCTCCATCAGTCGATCTTGTCTGGGTGAAGAGCGATGTTCTTTTCGCCGGAGGCCTTGCGCTCATTGTAGGCTTTCACCCAGTCTTCCCAGTGCTTGCCGGCTGCGCGGTCCTTGCCCGTGAATTCAAGCCGCGCAATCTCGGCGTAACCGAGCTTCTGCTTGCCGTTCACATTTGGCTCGAAGTACTGAACGTAGCTCTCCGCGAGCGTTGCGCCTGTGTGTCGATTGAAGATGAAAGCTTCGATTTTCTTGCCGGGCTTGGTGGTGATGGTCACGTCACCGCGGTAGTCGAAGGCTTTCTCGAGCGCATTGCGCACGTCGTCTTCACTGGCGAGTTCCGGAACCCACCCTTCAAGTTGCTCGTGCTCAGTTCCGGGAACGAGTTCAAGCGCCTCGATCTGTTCGATGGTGTATTTGGAGACTTCGGCGGTCATGAAAACAGCTCCTAGCTGCTAGCTTTTAGCATCGGAAAACGGACTGACACTAGTTCTGTGCTACTTTGCGGCCATTTCGCGATCGGGCGTATCGATTTGCACGAGGGTTGTCGCACCATGCGGAGCGGGATCGCTGAGCAGCTTGAGCGCGTGCTCATCTTCATACGTGCTGAACCAGCCCTTCGCCATCGAAACAAGCCCCTTCACCGAAAGGAAGCCATCAATGACTGCCGTGGGCTCGTAGCCGCAACTCACCATGCAGTTGGCGCACTTGGGATTGCCACTGGCGGCGCCGTACTCTTCCCACTGCGTGGTTTCCATCAGCTCTTTGAAGGTCTCGGCGTAGCCATCCTGGAGCAGATAGCAGGGCTTCTGCCAGCCGAAGATGTTGTATGCAGGATTTCCCCACGGCGTGCACTCGTAGCTGCGGTCGCCCATCAGAAATTCGAGGAACAGTGGCGACATGTTGAACTTCCACGATTTCTTCCTGTTCGAAAGAATCGCCCGGAAGAGCCGGCGAACCCGGGCGCGACCCAGGAAACGATGCTGATCGGGAGCCTTGTCGTAGCTGTATCCGGGCGAAAGCACAATGCCTTCCACTCCCAGCGCCATCACTTCATCGAAATACCGGCGTACGCTGTTCGGATCTGTTCCGTCGAAAAAGGTGGAATTCGGCGTAACGCGGAAGCCGCGTTTCACAGCTTCCTTGATGCCTTCCACGGCGATATCCCATCCGCCCTCGCGGCAAACTGAGTAGTCGTGGTGTTCGCGCTCGCCGTCGAGGTGCACTGAGAAGGTGAGGTACTTCGACGGGGTGAACTCGTGAATGCGGCGCTTCAACTCAAGCGCGTTTGTGCAAAGGTAAATATACTTTTTGCGCGCGATAAGGCCGTTGACGATCTCGACGATCTGCGGATGAAGCAAAGGCTCGCCACCGGGAATCGACACCATGGGCGCGCCGCACTCTTCTACTGCCGCAAAGCACTCTTCCGGCGTCAGCATCCGTTTCAGTACGTGTGGCGGATACTGCACCTTCCCGCAGCCGGCGCACGCCAGATTACAGCGGAAGAGGGGCTCGAGCATGAGCACGAGCGGGTATCGATCGTTGCCCTTCAGACGCTGCTTCCATACGTATGAGAAGACCGTCCACACCTGGGAAATAGGAATTGCCATCTTTGTTTGTTATCCTCGCGGGCCGTGGCCCCGAAAAACAATTTCACTTTCTATCATCAGCTCTCAGCTAACTTCGCTCTGAGATTCCAAAATTATGAGGCGCGCTCCATCGCGCGCTGATAGGCGGTCAGCGCCATCAACGGGAAATACTGCCGGTACAACGTGTACGCCAGGTAGAACACTTTCGGGAAGCCGGTGCCAGTGATGATGCCTTCGCGTTTCGCGCCTTCGCCCATCGACTCGTCCCAGCTGCCGTCTGCCAGTTGCCGTTCGAGAAGCCAGCGCACACCCTTGGCAACGGAATCCGATCGGTCGTCCCCTGCCGCCAAGAGGCCAAGCAGCGCCCAGGCAGTTTGCGAAGGAGTGCTGACGCCGACGCCGCGGGTATCAGGATCATCGTATGTCCCGCACGATTCTCCCCATCCGCCATCGGAGTTCTGCACCATGCGAATCCACTCGGCCGCCTGCTGCACCTGCGGCTCATAATGATCGAACCCGATAGCCTCGAGTCCGCGAAGCACGAGGAACGTGCCATAGATGTAGTTGACACCCCAGCGTCCAAACCAGCTTCCGTCGGGCTCCTGCTCGCTCAGAATGAACTGGATCGCCTTCTCAACGCGCTTGTCTGTCCGCGTGTACCCATGAGCGGCCAGCATTTCCAGCATCCGGCCCGTAATGTCGACAGTCGGCGGATCGAGCATCGCGTTGTGATCGGCGAACGGGATGTACTGGAAGATCATCTTCGTATTGTCTTTATCGAAGCTGCCCCAGCCGCCGTTGCGGCACTGCATTGCAAATTCCCACTCGATCGCGCGCTGTACGACCTGATGCTGATATCGCTCGCGCGGATTGTCGACTTTGCTCAGACCCAGAAGCACCTGCGCGGTGTCGTCCGTGTCCGGATAGAACTCATTATTGAATTCGAAGTACCAGCCGCCGGGCTCCGTCTTTGAAACCTTCACGGCCCAGTCGCCCTTATGGCGAACCTCTTTCGAGAGCAGCCAGTCAGCGGCCTTGAGCATCCGCGGATCATTGCGCGACACGCCGGCGTCTCCAAGCGCATAGATGGCCTGACCTGTATCCCACACTGGAGACATGCAGGGCTGCATGCGGAACGTCGCCTCGGGAAACTCCGGAGTCGGCTCCTGCTCGATACCCAGCTTCTCAAATTCATCGCGCGCTCGAATCACCTGCGGATCGTCTTCGGAGTAACCCAGGCAGCGCAGCGCAATAATGGCGTTCATCATTGCCGGGTAGATAGCGCCGAGGCCGTCGGACATCTCGAGGCGCTCGAGCATCCACTTCTCTGCTTTCTTGAGCGCGAGCTTGCGCACCGGCCTCAAATGTACGGCCTCTGCCCAGTGCATCAGACGATCGATGGCGATGAAGAAGTTGCGCCATGAGATCTTTTTCTTGCTGTCCCACTGAAGTCTCAGATTCGCATTTGATCGGCCGCCGACGTACAGCTCATCAATCGCATGCTCAGCGGGAATCTTCTTGAATGGCTTTTTCGCGTAGATGATGGCCAGCGGAACGAGAATCGAACGCGACCACGCGGAGATTTCGTAGATGTTGAAGTAGAACCAGTTTGGAAAAAGAACGATCTCCGGCGGAATCGCGGGCACTGCGTCGTAGTCGTACTGACCCAGCGCGCAGAGATACATCTTGGTGAACGTGTTGCAGGCGACTACACCGCCATTCGCGAGAATCCACTCGCGCGCTTTCTCGAGACGCGCATCGGTCACCGGAACATCCATCAGCTTCGCCGAGAAATAGCACTTCACAGTGAGCGAGATGTTTCCCGGACCGCCGGGGTAAAGACTCCAGCTCCCATCATCCTTTTGGTAGCGCATCATCTCGGTGAAGGCGCGCTTGAGCCGTCCGGGATCGCCCGATTCGAGCAGGGTGTGCAGGAAGATGTAGTCAGCCTCGAGCATCGAATCCGCTTCGAGTTCTCCGCACCAGTAGCCTTCTGGATGTTGCCTGCTCAACAGGTAGTCGCATGACCGCCGGATCGCCGATTTTACATCGGCGAGAGCGGCATCCAGCCGGCCAAACCTCGGCACGTTCGACACTGTTTGAACCTGCTGAACAGTCATTGCGCTAAGCGGTCCTCAATAATTCAAAATACCCGGAATTCCGTGGTTCTCAGCAGAATTCCCTTCTCACTTCGCATCGGTCGACTAGCAATTACAGGCAGGAAAATGGACGCCGCTGGTTCGACTCCCGCCTTCATGGGCGCGTTGGACCCAGCACCTAGCGAACCGATACCGGTTCAGCCCCGCCCGATCCACCAATGGCCTGGACGATCTCAGGAGGTAAGCCAAACCGCACATTCTCCGGCATTACCTCAACTTCTTCGACGCTCGAGAAGCCGTTTTGACTCAAATAATTGACCACGTCCTCGACCAGCACCTCGGGCGCCGAGGCACCGGCAGTCACGGCCACCGTAGAGACTCCCTGAAGCCATTTAGGGTCGATGGCCTGAGAGTTATCAATGAGGTACCCGATCGTCCCGAGATTGCGCGAAACCTCGACGAGCCGATTGGAGTTGGAACTGTTCGTGGAACCCACGACAAGCACGAGGTCGGCATTGTGTGCCACGTTGCGGACCGCCACCTGGCGGTTCTCCGTGGCATAGCAGATGTCCTGCGAGTGAGGGCCAACAATGTTCGGGAACTTCTGCCTCAGCGCGTGGATGATGTCCCGCGCCTCATCAAGCGATAGCGTGGTCTGAGTAAGATAGGCAACACGGTTCGGGTCTGGAACTTCGAGTGTGGCAACCTCGGCAGCACTCGAGACCACCTGAGTCACATCAGGAGCTTCGCCCAGAGTGCCCTCAATCTCGTCATGATCCCGATGACCGATAAGCACCAGCGAATAGCCCGGTTTGGCGAACTTTACAGCCTCGATGTGGACCTTGGTGACCAGGGGGCAGGTAGCATCGATCACCCTCAGACCACGGCCCTTGCTGCGTTCCCTCACAGCCGGCGATACGCCGTGAGCCGAGTAGATTACACGCTGTCCATCCGGCACATCATCGATCTCGTGTACAAAGATCGCGCCCTTTTCAGCCAACTCGTTCACAACATACCGGTTATGCACGATTTCGCGGCGAACATAGATGGGAGCGCCGAAAGTTTCAAGGGCGATTTTGACGATGTCGATGGCGCGAACGACGCCAGCGCAAAAACCACGTGGTTTCAGTAGAAGCACCCGCTTCTGGCCGGCGGAATTCTCAGTTCTTACACCGTTGGGGATGGAATCGAGCGCAGTCTCAGTCACATTACCATTATATCAATTGAACGATTTGCCCGGATGATCGGCTCTCATGTTCCCCCGCTCATCACGCTTCCTGCCCCGGGGTCTTCCAATCGCGGCGAACTAGAACAACCGCCGTGGAAAGCCCAATGAAAAAGGCATGAGAAATGATCCCGCCCAAAATCCAGCAGTAACGATAAGTGGCATTACTACAAAAAACGGCTGCAATTACCAAATGGGCTTGGCAAGTTCTTGATGAAGACCTACCTTCAAATTCTGCTTCACATCGGAGCAAATGGGGGGAACAAACGGTGGAACAGTTGAACGTGCCAAAGGACCACAGCGCAAGCGAAGGTGTATTGAAGGCAAGGTTCATTTATCCAAATCTGAAGCTTCGCGTATATACGACCGGCATGCGTCAGAATCGCCTGGCCAAGCTGGTAGGGATCGACGAAGCCTACCTGAGCCGGATCATCAACGGCGTTCGCGTACCAGGCAAACACATGCAGCAGCAGATTGCTGAGGTGCTAGGCTGCGATGCGGAGTGGCTGTTCCAGCAAGCTACGATTCAGGTACCCGCTGAGATGAGCCGCGAAGGTGCAAAACTCGGTTAGCTCAGAATTAAAATTCATGAATTGAGACGTGTCGTCAGCATTCGTTCGCAGCTGCAATCTTCCTTGTATCTTTAATCGAACCGGGCAAATCTCACCTCTTCTATCGTTCTGCGTGAAGCCGTTAAATTACTTTTGGCACTGAAAACTCCCGCCAAGCCTGTTTGTAGGCTTGGCAACATGTTGCCTGTTTGATTAACATGGCTTCAGCCTTACGAATTGATGGTTATTTATTTTCTGCTTCGCAGATGAAGCATCTTGTATGTAGTCCTGCACGAAATCAGCCTTAAACAACTTCCAACTAAATCGCGCCCGTTGCTGTCCATCGGCAACTGCAAGCTCATGTAGTGTGCCTGGGAGAGCCAGGCTCACGACAAGAATAAACATGTGCTTCGCGCCCGAGTTTGACGCTCGGAGCGTGCATGGGAGACGTGTGCGCGGTAAGAAGGGATTTAGAAGTGACTAGGTTTAAAGATGCTTACTCGACCCGCAGACTTCAGCTCGCATTCCCGGCAACGCTTTCGTTGCTTCTCCTGATCTCGACCGCGGCATTCGGACAGACTCCATCGCTCGATCGAATCTCATGTGTAACCAAGACGTACAGTTCGTCGGGCACGGACACCTGCCGTGCTTTTCTCACCGCAACCAACAGCACTCATTTGTATATTGCTCTCTCCAGCAACAACCCTGCCGTTGTTGTTCCCAGCGGAGTGACGGTTAGCTACTACGCCGGAAGTAAGGGATTTGCGGCCACCATCGCTTCGGTTAAGACAGCACAGACCGCGACGATCACTGCAAAGCTGAATGGTGTTGCGAAATACTTCAAGATTTCACTCGCCCCCGCCACCACCTCCAGTTCGGCGACTATGAGCGTGAATGCAACGTCGATCGGTTTTGGGAGCACTGTTCTGAATACGCCGGTTGCGCAATCAGTGACCGTATCGTCGACGGGCACGGCTGCATTATCAGTCAATTCGGCCTCAGTGAGCGGTACGGGATTCGCGCTCTCCCACGCGAGCTTCCCCATCACGCTGAACCCGGGTCAGTCGACAACACTGCAACTCCAATTCGATCCGACCACGGCAGGCAACTTCACCGGACAGCTGACGGTCAGCAGCAGCGCGTCGACAAAAACGATTCCACTCACTGGCGTAGGTGCTTCGCACCAGGTGGAATTGAGCTGGATTGCTCCGAGTTCAACGAGCGATCCGATCATCGGCTATAACGTGTATCGCTCGCCTTCCACCTCCACGTCCTACGTGCGGCTGAATGGAGGCACAGACTACACGACCGGCTATACGGACGGTACTGTTCAGAGCGGTTCCAGCTACAAGTACATCGTGAAGAGCGTGGATTCAGCGGGTGTCGAAAGCCCCGCCTCGAACGCCACGACTATTGCAGTTCCGTGAATCAGCAGTTCCCTGATTGATTGAAGCAGTGGGGCTGGAGCCAGCCTCACTGCGCAGCCCCACGGCTTAAAACTTAGGTAACATCACCTATTACCTACCGTGATAGGTATCACGGCCTATTGTTTCCTATCACGAGAACCTAAGCACACAAGCCAAGCCATATACAGGCCGCGCATCTTGTGCCCGAGATCAGCTCGGATCGCACACAGGAGATGTGCGCGCATTTTAGAAGGGATTAGAAGTGATTGATTTAAAAGCATCTTACTTTAATCGCAGCACTCTGCTCACCTCATTCGCAAATCTACTGATACTTGTCCTCACAACCGCTACGATGGGATTTGCCTCAACACCTAGCCTCGATCGGGTCTCGTGCGTAAATAGCACGTACACCGCCGGTGGCGCCGACACTTGCAGAGCCTTTTTGACAGCAACTACCAGCACTCATCTTTACATCGCACTTTCCAGCAACAATCCTGCCGTTACGGTTCCGAGCCAAATCACAGTGAGTCGGAATGCAGCGAGCAAAGGATTCTCCGCTACCGTCGCTAATGTCACTACCGCACAGAGCGCCGTCATCACCGCAAGACTTAATGGCATTTCGAAGACGTTCACGATCTCTCTCGCCCCAGCAACCAGTGCGGCGGCCATGAGTATCAACGCAACATCGATCGGCTTCGGGAGCGTGGTTCTGAATACACCCGTGGCGCAATCTTTAGCGATCACCTCTACTGGCACAGCCCCGCTGACGTTGAACTCAGCATCAGTGACCGGGACTGGGTTCTCAGTTTCCGGCGCGACATTTCCGACAACGCTCAATCCGGGCCAGTCACTCACGCTGCAGCTGCAGTTTGATCCAACGACAGCAGGGACGTACAGCGGACAACTGACCGTCGCGAGCAGCGTTTCCACCCGTGCCATTCCCCTAAGCGGAACAGGAGCACCGCACCAGGTTGAATTGAGTTGGAGTGCTCCGAGCTCGTCAGGGAATCCTATCGCCGGATACAACGTGTATCGCGCGCTTTCAGGAAGCCAATCTTTTGGACGCGTAAACGCCAGCCCGGAACCCGCAACAGCGTACACAGACACCGCAGTGCAGAGCGGCACAACCTACGTTTATCTCGTCAAGAGCGTAGATTCAACCGGGTTGGAGAGTGGTCCTTCGAACACGACTTCGGTACAAATTCCTTAAGCGCTCGCTCCTCAATGTGGGGCAAAAAAACGCCCCACATTGCCGTACAGGTTTAGCAGCTATACCGGCCAGGAACAGATCGACTGCGCAACGCGATCCAGCAGATCGTCGATGAGCATCGACGCCGCTATCGCAATGAGGGGTGACGCTGAAATTCACGGCCGGGCAATCTATGCGCTTCCTGCTTCTTCCGGTGAACCATTACGCAGTCGCCATATCTTCAGCGGGTTCCCATCCTGCAGCTCAGGGGGCAGGCTAGTCTGTGGAAAGTTCTGGAAACATACAGGCCGCGCGAA
>Ga0157372_10008242_pt1 | contig 11078 bp, 9 predicted proteins | sample C55metaG_FD_115307 | JGI IMG/M metagenome (GOLD analysis project Ga0157372, IMG submission 115307) | Corn rhizosphere microbial communities from Kellogg Biological Station, Michigan, USA - C5-5 metaG | ecosystem: Host-associated > Plants > Roots > Rhizosphere > Soil | place: USA: Michigan...
CAACGACGGCATCAAGCAGCCACAATCAAGTTCTTGGGTGAATCGAATGCAGTCGCTCTCCCTTACAATCCGCTCCAACCGTAATGCGAGATAGGTACTTATGTCCCACGACTATCCAAATCCGTTCTGGGGCCAACGGCCTGGCTCCATCATTTCAGCTCCTGGTCTGTCCGAATTTGAAATGTGCACACAACGACTAGGGTTGAGTGAGCACGAATATGCGACTTCCATTGAGCTGCGAAAGTGGTGCGACGAGCATAAGCATCGCTGCTACATTCCCGAATGGCTGCTGAAACGTTGGCATATGGATGTCCGCAATCCGCGAGCTTAACGCAACGGAATCCGGGGAGGATTCAACATCTAGGGCCGCACGCGCAACATTCGTTGGAGTTTCTCGGCTTCCATTTCTGGAGTCCCATTGCTACAAACGAGATTAGTCTCCCCGCTTGCGACCGGGGTGACTGTGAAGGTTCTCGAACTCGGCCAGTCTTCGGATCGCAAGTCGAACAACATGAATCAGACCAAGCCCAAGTTTTTCTTGCAATCCCCTGATAACGTGGAGATCAGAATCGGTGAAATGAACCGTAGTGGATTTCAGCTTGCCGGCTTTGGCCATGGTCGTTGGACATAATATCTACCAGAAACGTGCACAGATTGGGTTGCCGCCGAGCAACCATGATTGCCAGTTGAAGGCTTGCAGACATTAACTAGAGGTCATCGGGCGAAATATTTGCATCCAGAGTAATCATTTTGGTCGAACTTGGTGTAGTAGTACCAGATGCAGCCGCGCTCTGAACGGTACACGGCCCTCTCCCACTAAAACCGGACATTGCGCATAGAGGCTGACTCGCAACGAAGAGACTCGTCGGAACCGTAGCGACAACGATGAACCTTAAATATCGTCAGGACGAGCGAAAATGAATAGCATTACCGTTATTCGCGTTGTCGCGGGTATTTTAGCGGCCATTGTCTTCACCACTCTGGCTTTCCGGACGGCAAAGAAAAATCCGCGATAGAAAGAGTCGACGGGTTTAACCTTCGACGTTAACCTTCCGGGGGGCAGCCGCCGTTCGAAGTCGGCGCTGAACGGCGGCTTTCATCATTAGTGCAGCTCATTTAACCTTACGACTGCCAAACGTGTATGCCACGCCCATGATTAAGCGCAAGCGACTTTGTGCCGACTCTGCAAAGTGTGTTCGTTGCAGTCCAAGGTTTATCCGCCCCGCCCAATGAGGACTGAACAACACGTCTCCCCCTCCCCCAAGCAGCCAGGTACCTGAATTGTCGGATGCTTCCTGACTCCCAAGTCCTACTTGCGTCACCGTAGTATTCAGGTGTGAGGCTCCGAATTCTACCTCGGCGAAAGGATGAAGGGTGTGCAGTACTTTCACTTCGGTCGAATGAAAGAAGAATCTGGGCCCGACCATCCAATCCTGCATGCGGCTTTTGACCGTAATCAGCCCAATATTTGTGAGGCCAAAATTGCTCAGAGCGTTCGTATCGGAAGTGTGATCGTAGTCAAAGCCTACCGAAACCCTCTTTGTGAACCACACGGAGGCGCCGCCGTTAAACCCGTCGAGGCCGTTATTCCCGGATACGTGCGCCCACCCACCGGTAAATTCGAGATTCTTGAGTATTTGAGCATTCAGTTGACATGATATTGCTACCGTGAGTGACAACAGGATGGTTCTAATCTTGGTCATTGTGTGCCTCCGCCTGGCGCGCCCGAAGTACAACCGCAAGGTGGCAATTGGATCAGCGGTTTTACTCCTCGGCTAACTAGGTTTGTATCGAAAGAATGGGCGTCTAAATACTGTCAAGTGTTACAGAAGACTTGGCAGTCAGGTGACGGCAGATATCTCACAAATGTGTCATGTCACCATAGACCTGCTGCCACTACTGACAGTTTCTCAAGGGACCGTTTTGTCCGTAATCTGTAGGCCACATTCAGGACAGATCAAATGAATCTTGGAACACGGACGGTAGCGGAATTTATTGGAACATTCTGGCTAGTGTTCGGGGGGTGTGGGAGCGCAGTATTCGCTGCTGCTTATCCGAACCTCGGAATAGGTTTTGCCGGCGTTGCATTGGCCTTCGGCCTGACCGTGCTCACGATGGCATATGCGATCGGCCACGTTTCGGGGTGCCATTTGAATCCCGCCGTATCCGTCGGGCTCTTTGCAGGCGGGCGATTCCCAGGCAAAGAAGTTCTTCCCTACGTTCTCGCTCAAGTTCTGGGCGCGTGCGCGGGAGCCGGAGTACTCTTCGTAATCGCTAACGGGAAGGCCGATTTCAACCTGGCGGGGGGATTCGCCTCGAATGGATACGGAGCTCACTCCCCAGGTGGCTATTCGTTGGTCGCCTGTTTGCTCGCAGAAGTCGTTCTCACAGGTTTCTTCCTACTCGTAATAATGGGGGCCACAGACAGTCGGGCACCGAAAGGGTTTGCGCCCCTTGCTATTGGCCTTGCCCTAACGCTCATACACCTGATCGGGATTCCAGTGACGAATACCTCCGTCAACCCGGCGCGCAGCACTGGGCCGGCGATTCTCGTTGGCGGGTGGGCCATCCAACAATTGTGGATGTTCTGGATAGCCCCGCTTATTGGTGGAGCAGGAGGCGGTTTCGTCTATCGACTATTTTTCAGTGAGCGAGCTGCGTCAGAAATCGAGATACGCGAGATTCCCCAGCGAGGCCGATCGCGTGCTGCATAGTTCATGGTGCCCCGGTGGCTTATTTCTACGCATTCGCTGTGTTGCTTCTTTACTTGGCACAACATTGTTTCGCTACGACAGTGGTGGTTATTCGTACGCCCAGATATCTGGTGGTCGGTGCAGATAGTTTGGTCGTCAACTGGCACTCGCCAGGCAGTCCAGGAGGCTTCTATACCTGTAAGCTTCACAAGCAGCACTCAATGTTGTTTGTGATACAAGGAATGGGAATTGTTCATCGCAAGAGCGAGTTTTCGGCTGAAGAACTGGCGCGGCAGGCGATTTCCTCTTCACACTCGCTGAAAGAAGCTGCAGTTCGGTTCGCACAAACCTCATCTTCTCCTTACGCCAGGGTGATGGCAGATCTAAGAATTCAAGACCCGAACGCGTGGAGTCTAGTCGCGCAACATCATGGGACTGGAATTCCTTTGATAGCTGTTTTTTTCGGCTTTGAAAAAGGTGTCCCTAAGTATGTCATCGCCGGATTGCGCGTGAACCAAGGGGAGACACTCACGGTGTCGGCCGACGTTGCTTCTTGCCCCGGGGACGCCTGTAAAGGGCTCAGAGAGTCTGCAATCGTGATTGGTCAATCGGAGGCCGCATATCGCCGAGTCGGCTCCGATGACCAGCTGTCTCTCGCGAAGTTTCGCCATGAGAGAGGGGACCTGCGAGCGGTCGAAACAATTATTGCGATTGAAGAGCGTGCGGCTCCGGATTCGGTCGGAGGCCCCATCCGTATCGTCACCTTAGACACCGAAGGTGAGCGCTGGATACCCGCGTCGGCAGCTTGCAGGTGAAAAGTTTATGGACGGGGTTATGAATGAGAAAGAGTAAGTTTATCAACCGGACTTGAATTCAACTTCAGAGGACTTCGTATGAAAAACACGTGCGCAACACTGGGCTTTGCCCTCTTAGTGACCACTTTTGCTTTCGCGGCCGATGCGTCGAAAATACTGAATGCGGCGGCGCAGGTCGTCCAAAAGATGGCTTCCAGCAACCAAATACCTTCCGGCGTCTTGAAACAGGCAAGTTGCGTTGCCGTAATTCCCAAAATGACCAAAGCTGGATTTATCGTTGGGGGTAAACACGGGAACGGGGCAGTTAGCTGCCGGACCAGTTCGGGCTGGAGTGCCCCTGCGTTCATCAGTATGACCGGCGCCAGCGTTGGGTTACAGGCTGGCGCAGCCGAGCAGGACATCGTCCTGTTAATGAACGATCAAGGAAAGCAAGAATTGGAGGGCGGACACTGGGATCTTGGTGCTGAAGCCGTGGCAACGGGCCCAACCGGCGAAACGGCATCGAGTACAAGTACAGGATGGAAAGCCCCTGTTCTCTCTTATTCCAATGCCGGAGGAGCTTTTGCAGGTTTCGACGTCGGAGGCTCAAAACTCGGGTTGGACGAAGATACCATCAAAAACACTTACGGTGGGAGTGGTTCAATAGCAGCAATATTGGACGGTCAAGTGCAACCTACTGATGCAGCTGGCCCATTCCTTTCCGCTCTCCATCAGGCTGCGGGACGGTGATGGTGGAGAAGAGAGACGTCACCTTCACCATCCTGGTTCTCGATAAGGAGATCGCTGCCTAGCCGCGGTCTCTGAGATTTGCGAGTGGCAGCCTCAATCGTCATCGAATTCATAAGCCCCGTGCCCCACCATGACAACAGGAGGATCGCAACTACGCTGATAACGGCAACCACAGCATCTTTGACCAAAAGCGCGTCGAGTGCATGTTCAATTGGAGAGATTTTAAGCAATGAAGTTCCGGGTGCGCCTAGTGCAATTGTGGAGATGTTGCCTTGTCATCAGACGGCAAGAATCGTAATCAGCGCCAGCAGTCTGCGAGACTTAACGTATACCCATCCGGACGCCTTTTCTGTTCATGCTGTTCTCCTAGTCTTCGGACCAGTTTGTTTGCATATCCGAGTGCCTGTTTGTTCTTGGCTGGCACCAACCGCTCCGATGCCGCAAGGCTGAGAAAAATGCATCTTGCCTCTCGGTCAGGCTAAGTTTCAAGCCAGACTGCCCTCGACACATACTGTTAAAAGGGGCAGTCTGATTTTGTGCCGAGAAACTCGATTTTTTGCTGTCTCCAAACAGATCGGAAGAGAATCCCGAGAATGCCGGAAGTAACTCCAGCCCCTTTGCAGACTCTTACGACCTGTCATTCTTGACAGTGCCATTGTTTCCTAAAAACGAGAACCCTTGTGGCAGTTTTGAATGAGGTTTCAATCGATGGGAAATTCGACCTTAAGAGCCTGTCAGGAGCTTTGCAGACAAGCAGCCGTCGAGCAGGATCCTGCGCGTTTGTTGTCACTGTTTCTGCAAATTGACCGGCTGGTGGATCTAGGGTTCCCCAACTCCCCGCGGAATGACACGACGAATGGCCCGTCGATCCTCTCAGTTGTTTGCCCCCACTGCTGGGCTATCATCGAACTGCCTCAGCCAAGAACAACAGTCAAGCTGCTGTGCTGTCCCTGGTGCGAAGGACAATTTAGCATGCCCACACCGATTCCCGGCCTACAGAGCGACGCCGCGTGACCCGATTCGGCCGCATAGGAATATGTCAAACCACTTCAACGCGAGTGACGTTATGCTAGAGCTAGGAAAAGTGATTCGCGAGCTTCGTGAAGAATACAGCCGAATGCAGTCGGATTTGACGAAGCTGGACAGCGCGATCATTGCTATCGAAAGTGCAGCCGGCGCAAGGGCAGCCTCGTCAACAACTTCAACTCACAAGAACAGAAATGCAAAACATGACAAAGGTCCTCGCCGCATTTTTTCAGTCGCTGCCCGGCGCCGAATTTCGGAGGCACAGAAAGCCCGCTGGGCAAAGTTCAGAGCCGATAAAAGAAAAAGAGCAAGTTAAAGGTTATTCAGACTGCGCCTTTGATTCCTTAGCCTGGGAGATCAATTGCTTCAAACCCTCCGAAGAAACACCTAGTGTCCCGCCGGAAAAACCATCGATGTACCCTTGGTTCACGGCTATCACTTCACCGTGAGAATTGAACACTGGTCCACCGCTGGCACCCTTCGCCGTAGGCGCATCGTAAACCAACTTTCCTCCGATTATGTCGCCCAAATGACCAAATGTTGCCGACGGTCGAATCAGGGACAACGTCGCCAATTCTCTTGCCGAGTTCTGCGAGTCGTGTCGTGAGGCAAGGTGTGCATAGACTTCGTTGGGAGATTTCGCCATCATGCCCAAAACACCCATGGGATATCCGACGACTGCAACCGCATCTCCCGCGCCGGGCTCCCCAGAGGATAAAGGAAGCGCTTCAAGGTTCAGTTCGGGAGCATCATGCATTCTAACGAGCGCCAGGTCGTCGGTTCGTGATAAAGCTACCGTTTTAACCGGTACAGGCGAGGCCACTCCAGGGAAATAGGCCACCAAATTTTCTAGCGACGGCACCGCCCCCAAACGGATCAAGGCTTCGGAATCGGCATCCTTGTACCACGGCTGGGCAACATGTCGATTCGTCGCAACTAAACCAGTGTCAACGACAAACCCCGTTCCCGAGATGCGTGTTCTCCGCGCCGGTGGTTTGTGAGGGAATGTAATCCTATAAGTTCCCACGAGGTAACAGACGGAATTGCGATATCGAGTGAGCGCCAGCGAAGGTATCTTTTGTTCTTGTTTGAGGCTGGACACCTCGTCACGGAGCGACTGGATTTCATGCCTAAGATCTTTGGCCTGAGCGAAACTGACAAACCATAAAAGCCAGAGGATGGAACTCGACGTAAGCAGAATGAGGCCTATGATCCACCAATGCCGATTCGCAAAGGTTCGAGTGCCATTGCCGGAACTTCTCGAGGCAAGCGGCGGTTTTCGTAAGGGACGTTCTACGCTCAAGGTTGTGAATGCAGATTCGAAGAACCCTCCCTAAGAATAGCCTGAGACCCACCTCAGAAACATTGCTTGAGAGCAATAGGCGCCAAATAGAAGAGTTTCAGTTGGGTCGCCTTTCACGGCGCTTTTCTTGAGGCCCTGTATCACAGGAAGAATTGACGGGTGCATCTGTCACTTTCGAGAGACGGCAAACGGCTGGCACGAGAGCATAATTCCGGCTATGAGAGCCTTGCGCGCCCAGTTTTCGATCATTATGAAGTTCCGTTGGAGTTTATTCGTGCCAGCACTGTCTCTGTTGATCAGTTGTGCCTCTCAACCGGGCCCTCTGACAGGCAACTGGGGCATGTCACTTGTGACGGACGGCACTCTGATCCAAGCAGTGGCAGCTCTCGATCTGCGGCAGTCCGGGGACACGCTTTCTGGAACAGTAGTCTCAAGTCTTTGCAAGAACGAAATGAGTCTCAGCGGTAGCTTGAACGGGAACTCATTAGAACTCGACTTTGCGGATGCAAACGCAAGCGGCACTTTGACGGGTACTGTAGATCATAACTTTTCATTCGTTTCCGGGAGATATTCGATAACTGGGAACTGGTGTGCGCAAAGCTCCGGTTCAGGCACTTGGAGTGCGGTCTTCCTCAGTAACTGATCTCGCGTCGATCAAGACCTTAGGGTTTAACGTATCGGGTCGAATTCAGAAAGAACGGAACCGATCTGCCCCATTTGTCTGCTGGAGCACTGTCGTGGAGGAAGGAGGCGAGCGGTTCCGTTGCAGTTGATCGATCTTCACTATCCATCACTTTGACTCGGGGCGGAACTAGCAGAGTTTACAGATAACGGCTGTCACAATTAACACTTCTGGGTAGCGCTCACGTCTGTCTAGTGTATTCAGTACTCGGGGACCACAACTTGAATGATGTCCGGCCCGTTGCCCGTGAAGGAAGCGTCATGCACCGTGCACAGCCAGGAAGCCGGACCTGTTCGTAAACATGCATTTCACCGCTCACGCCGCATTGTGGTTGATTGCCGCGGCTTCCCTCTGCTCCTGGATTTACTTGTACTTCGCTAGGGGCGGGTTCTGGCGAATATCCAACGTTACCTTCCCTTCCGTGAGTCTTTCGCTAAAGAAGGCTGCGCCGAGCGTTGCAGTAGTCATTCCTGCGCGCAATGAAGCGACACTCATCAGCGTTGCCGTGGAGTCACTGAGGCAACAAGATTATCCCGGCCATATTCGGATCGTTGTTGTCGACGACCACAGTAGCGACGGCACTGCTGAAGTGATGTCGGGCCGGTACGGAGGTTTAGTCGAATCGGTCGTTGTACTCTCCTCTCTTCCTTTACCTTCGGGATGGACCGGCAAGATGTGGGCGTTGTTTCAAGGTGTCCAGCATGCGATGGATTCCGGTCCCGACTATTTATTCTTCAGCGATGCGGACATCAGGCATAGCCGCACGAGTATAGCCTCGCTGGTAGCTCGAGCCGAGTCCGAAAAGCTCGCCCTCGTCTCGGCGCTCCCGAAGTTGAAATGCTCGACGCTTGCTGAGCGCGTTCTCTTGCCGGCTTTCACCTTCTACTTTTTCATGCTGTACCCACCAAGCTGGGTACGCAATACGAAACGCACAACTGCCGCGGCCGCGGGCGGGAACGTCCTTGTAAGGGCGAACACCTTAGCTGACATCGGCGGGATCCCACAACTCCGCAATGAACTGATTGACGATTGCGCCCTAGCTCGCGAAATCAAGAAGGCAGGAGCAATTCAACTCGGTTGGACAGAAAACGCTACGAGCGTCCGAGGCTATGGGGGGTTTGGCGCGGTTGGCAACATGATTTCACGAAATGCATATTGGCAATTACGCCACTCTCTCCCGGCGCTGATTGGGAGTATTGCTGCACTAACCCTCGTTTTTGTTGCACCGCCGGTCCTTACATTCGCGGGCGGGTGGTGCTCCGCAATCGCTGCCTCAGCGTGGATCTTAATGAGCTTAGCTTATGTTCCATCTTTAAAAGCCCTTTCTGTCGCCACGTTTTGGGCACCGGTTTTGCCATTCGTAACCATCTTTTACATAGGCGCAACCATTCACTCCGCAGTGCAGTACTACCGGGGTTGCGGCGGCGAGTGGAAGGGCAGAATCCACGATTTCTCACGCTCGACTTCATAAGTTTCGACGAGATGTCGAGCGCATCCGTCCAGTTAGGACGCGCAGCCACTTTGTTCATAACAGGCCCGCCTAGTCCTTCTGTTCAAACTGCCAGATGTATATCGCTCGTCGGCGAGATACTTTGGCCAGCAGAGACATACCGATCAATAGTTATTAGCCCAATTCTTCCGGTATTCCACTTTCTTATGAAACTAACCGTCGATAAGGTCATCTTCGCATCTTTCGTGACAGTCGCGATTGTTCTTTCGGGTTGTGGGCAAGGAACGACGCCCTCCCAAAAACAAACTCACGGTCCGCCATCCGACCTTCACGCCATTAATCACATCGTGTACATGATGCAAGAGAACCAGGTCTTCGATCATTACTTTGGACAGTTGAACAGGTACCGCCAGGCGGAGGGACTGACTCCCGATGTGGACGTGACCCCGGACAACGCTTCACAGCTAGCATTCGACCATTCCACTTCCTTCACACCATTCCATATGATTTCCATGTGCACAGAAGATCTGAGCTCGTTTTGGAATGAAAGTCATAACGACTGGAATCACTTTGCTCAGGAGTCGGGGACACCGCTGATGGACGGCTTCGCTAATTCCGCGGGCAACAATTCTCGTCATGCGAACCCCATCGGCTTTGACATCAACGGACAGCGGGTAATGGGCTACTATGACGAAACCGATCTCCCCTACTACTATTTCATGGCGACTCAATTCGCCATGTCAGATCGTTGGTTTTCGGCGGTCATGACCAACACACCCGCAAATCGCATGTACGCGGTTGCAGCTACTTCTCACGGCGTCATAAACAAGCCGTTAACACAGATCAATGCCCCTACGATTTTTGACGAATTGGATAAAGCCGGAATGACCTGGAAGAACTATGTTCAAGATTTTCCGAAGGGCAGTTCACTGCGTCCCTTCCCGGCATACTCTAAGTTCGTGGGGTCAAACATCGTTCCGATGGCAGATTACTTCAGCGATCTAAAGAATGGAACGTTGCCGCAGGTTGCTTTCATCGAACGGGATGCCCGAGAGGGTCTCGATGAGCATCCGGGTGGAGGTAATAGCGTCCAGAAGGGTGCCGCATATGTCGCCAGCATCATTGATGCCCTCATAGCGAGCAGTGCATGGAAAGACTCGGTGTTTTTTCTGATTTACGACGAAGGAGGTGGTTTTTACGACCACGTTCCACCAGCGCAGGCAGTGTCGCCCGATGGGATTCCGCCAGCGTTAAGCCCGAACGATACCTGCGCAACCACGCCCGGCCCAACCTGTGATTTCGTCTACACGGGCTTCCGGATCCCTAATTTCGTGGTGTCACCGTTCGCGAAAGCTCACTACGTGGATCACACCGCGATCGACACCACAGCTATTCTTCGTTTTATCGAAATTCGCTTTGGATTGCCTTCCCTGACGAAGCGCGATGCATCGCAACCGGACATCAGCTTCTTCTTTGACTTCTCAGCCAAACCCAACCTTAGCCCTCCAACGCCCCCGGTTCAGCCGGTTAATGGTCCCTGCTACACAGGTGCGTTGCCTTGAGTTCCTTGGCCGAAGCAACAACTCACTCTAGCTTCTTAAGCGCAGCGCTCCGAGGAAGAACTGTGGGCGGGCAAACGGCCCGATCTCGGGCTAATATCGAATTCCAATGGTAAGAACAACGAGTTGAGTGTTGATTCCTTTGGTTGGCGCGTAGTGATAGCGGGTTTCTACGTATACGCGGTAAGGAGCGTCACCCACCCTGGCAGTAAATCCGATTCCTACATTTCCGCCAAGTGCGCTCGACGAACTGCTTCCAATGGTCTCATTGCCGGTCACAATGCCAGAAGAACAGGAAAAGCCCCACCACTCCCACGTCGGGTTGCACGTAATGCTGTTACCGGTGGTGACCTTGTGTGACAGCCTGGCGGTGCGATGGTATAAGCCCCCTCCTGCGATGAAGTAGGTACCTAATGTTTTGCCCCTCAGCTCAAACCGGTAATTCCCGGTAAGCGAATAGAGTTCGCCACTGCCGTCCACCGTCGGATCCTGCAATGCGAAACGCAGGGGAGTAAGTGCACTGCCATTCACGAAGAGATGATTCCACATGAACTCGCCTACAAATGCATGCCTTCGCGTGAAGTTGTAACCAGCGCCGGCAGTAAACCCCATCCCGAAATCGGTAAATTTCGCCATCGGGTTCAAGTGCCCGCTTAACGGAAACCCAAGATTTGTATTCCCCCTCGGGTTGTCATCTGCTTCGTCTTGGGCAACCATCACCAAGGAAGTGAACAGAATAAAGCTCAATCCGATGATGGTTTTATTTCGCATCATGTGCATCGCACCCCGCATTTGGACTGCATGCTTCCGACGTAAGGAAA
>Ga0157372_10008245_pt1 | contig 11077 bp, 10 predicted proteins | sample C55metaG_FD_115307 | JGI IMG/M metagenome (GOLD analysis project Ga0157372, IMG submission 115307) | Corn rhizosphere microbial communities from Kellogg Biological Station, Michigan, USA - C5-5 metaG | ecosystem: Host-associated > Plants > Roots > Rhizosphere > Soil | place: USA: Michigan...
CCGAATGTGTAACCGGTGAGCGTATCGCCTGTGATATTTCTGCGCTTACGCAACCCTTTTTTCATCAAATGGCTTCTTTATCAGCATCGACTTCGTCCCTCCGGATCGACAAATCTTTATCACATACCCCAGCAAGATAAATTTATTGCTGTAGCTGCCGGTCAGAACATTATGTTCAGACATACCGCACAGCGTCAGGTGACCAAACCGGCATAGCTAATAAAGAAGTTATACCGGAGCAGAATGCGGAGAAAGTTGAACAGGCACTGATGAGAATAAGAACTAAGCCCGAGGCATGAACAGACAACAAAGCGTTAAAAGCAAACGTTGCTAACATTCATTTGCGTTAATGAAATCGAAGCTGTTTTTGCAGTATAGAGTCCAGCCAAAAGCCTGACTGGCCATAGTTATTATCTGTTGGCGTAAGGATCAAATAGCGCAGCTGACGATGATTAACCGCTTAGCCTTGTAACAAGCTCTTTTGCAACGTCTGAAGGGCTGGCTTGTGCAGCCATTTCCACAGCAACCTGTGCCGAAGCTTCGCGCAATGCTCTATTGCCCAAAAAGGTATTGATCCCTTCGCTTGTTATGCCATTTTTGCCGGGTATGATCCCACAGCCTCGCTCAACAACAGCTCTGGCGTTAACAGGCCGGTCGGCACCTTCGCCAAACACTATCTGAGGGATGCCGCTGCGTAGGGCTGTCAGGGTGTTGCCTGCGCCGCCGTGATGAATAAATCCATCTGCGCCGTTGAGAAATACGCCCATCGGGATCCAGTCGACCAGTCTTACATTTGGCGGAAGCTGACGTAGGCCAACGCGTGCATTGGCCGCCAGCTGAAGAATAATGTCAGCATCCACGTCATCTGCCGAGTCCATGACCCACGAAATCAAATCCAGACCATCGACCATGGGTTTGACGGTGCCAAGACTAACCAATAAACGCTTTCGTGTCGGGGTTCTCTCCCACCATTTTTGCCAGACGGCGCCTCCATTATAGGGAACGTACTGCATAGAAATGACGGGTTCGCCTTCATTTTTCAGGATGCTCATGCTCGGCGGTGTAACATCAATCCAGGCAAGATCGCGCGGCGGTGCAGTAACGCCATGACGAGCATAGGCATCGGCTAACGATTGCGTCACCATTTTTATATGCCATGACGTATGGGCAAAACCCACCGACTGCATCACAACAGGAATACGGTATTTGGCCGCGATCAGAGGGCCGACCACGCCAAGCGGAGGATAGACGATCAGGTCGGGCCGCCATTTGCCGGCCAGCTCTATAAGCCGATCGGCCATTTGGTCACTGTAAAAAGAGAAGTTTCCTGTTTTATTGCTTTTTTTTCGTTTCTCTTCCTGACGTCGGTATTCGGATTCGGAATCAAGTCCTGGCGCAGCATCAAACGTCACCAGACCTGCTTCGGCAGCCTTCTGTGCAAACTTTCCGGCGCTGGCGATTAGCACTTCATGTCCGTTAGCGCGAAATCCCTGAGCCAGAGATAGCACGGGAAATAGCAGGCCATATAAAGGAGGGCCGATAAAAAGAACGCGCATGGGAAAACCCTTCTCTACAAGAAATAATGATCAGCGTTTTGTCTGTCAGGTACGCCTCAGATTGAGACTATTTAGTCGCATCTTCAGAAGGTGCGCCGGCATTAAGCTGCTTAATAACTTTCTTCAGGATGTTATAGGGACCGGTAATCACCAGGGTTTCGTTTTTTCTGTTGAGATAAATCCGCTGAGATTTAAATTTCATATAGCGATGCGCCGGGATGTCGTAATAGCCCAAACCATTTTTTTTATATTTGTAACGCTCCAGGATTACTGCCAGCTTGTCCACATAATCGACAGAATCAATACGCAGGCGGCCTATACAAGTCAGCCAGAAATTAACGGAAAGTCCGCACAACATTCCGACAAAACCGTTCTGTACATTGCCATGACCAAACAAAGGCAGAACCCAGTAAATCACGGCGGAAAAAATAAGCACGACGGCGATGCAAAAGAGCAGGCGAAAACGGTCAAAACGCCACTGGTCAAGCAGGCTCAGTCGATGAAGCGTATAGCGAGTATTCACTTACTAATTTCCTTTCAATACAGAGCAGCCGCCCGCAGGTAAAACAGGTTAAGCGCCTGAAGACGATGAAGAAGAGGCTGAATCGCCGCCAAAATAGCTACCGACGGCATCGTAACCGGCAGAGATAGCCGAGCCAATGGCATCACCGCCAAAGTAACCAACGCCTGCACCTACACCGCTACCAATAATGGCACCGGCAGGCCCGCCCATGCCGGCACCGATTAAGGCTCCTTCTTCTGCTCCTGCATAGGCGCCAGCGGTGCCACCAACGGCAGAACCGATAGTCTGAGCAGCGCCCACAATATCCGCAGCCCCGCTGGCTAACTGCATTTCTTCAATACTTAAATTGCGCATTTTATTCTCCTTTGATGTTGTCTGATTGTACATTTTTGTAAAGTATAATAACGCTATCTTTACAGTAAGCAATAAAAAATTAGTTTCATCTGTTCGTGATTATAAGTTCTACAAACCTTACCTTTTAATTGGTCGCTATTTTCCCAGCGGGATTGAGAGGTAATGAAAATGATACCGCAGTCTATTTTTGTCTGGCTAAATTATGCTCGGGTAGTTTATGTATACATGGTCCTAAAAAATAACGCAGTTAAATTATATTAAATGAAATTATCATTAGCTGGCACTAGCGTAATCATTGACGCAATACTGACGCTTTGATAACTTTAAAAAAAATTTAATTTTATTCCTGTGGTGTCTAAAGGCTCTTTATTATAAATTCTGTACCCTTTTTATCTTCTGCTATTTCTTTTTGGATAAGAAAATGCTCAATAAAATACCCGCTGCTTATTATGTATCTTATGACCCTATTTAAGCGCGTTGGAAATTACCCGCCTAAAAAGAAGCAAAACGCATATCATCAAAACACGTTGGAGAATGCCAGCAAATGAGTCATTCCTCTTTGCTTTCAGGCCTGGCAGAAAATCTGGTGCCTTTTTATGCCCAACAAGTGTCATCCTCGTTGCTGTGGTGCGCTGCGGACGTTGAAGATCCAGAAGCACTACGCAACGCCTGTAGCTATCTGATCGATCCAGCCCGTTCCGCTGCGACCAAAAAGTTTTATGCGGAGCGTTATGGCGGTAGCGGCATTCAGCGCAACGGCGGCGGTGCCCGCTGCGGTTTTGACGGGCATTATCAGGTGAAAGGAATGGGGGCTAATCCCTTGGTGGGTAAGGGCTCAGACGAACGTCACTCAAATGGTACATTGAGCGCCGTTCATGCGCTTTATGAAGCTTTATGGAGCGAAGTGCTGGGGCAAATTCTCCCTTATGGCGCGGTGCAAACGCGCGCAGTTTTACTTATCGACAATGATATTGCCAACGCCGGTGAACTTGCGGCAGGCTCTTCGCGGCGGGCGCTGCTGATCCGTGAGCCTGTAGTGCGTCCGGCTCATTTCGAACGGGCACCCTATTTTCGGCCGCAGCCTGACTATGCCGGGCAACTATTGCATGATGCCCGACGGGTGAGTTCTGTCATCCGCCAGTTGCCGATAAGTTTGCCGATGCCGCCAGATGGCTTTAGCGAGCGGGCTTATCGCGATCCGCAGCGTTACTGCATCGAAGGATTATGTGAGCTTGCCAGACGCCAGGCACGGCAAATGGCATTTTGCCGGACACGTTTTTTGAGGTTAACGACGTCGCCATCCAATATCTCAATGGACGGCAAGCTGCTGGATTTTAATGGCCTGAACTGTCTGTTCCCGGACGAAAGTAGCGATAGCTTTGAATACCATCTCAGGCTTATGGCGCTGATGAAAGAGCCAGCAACGTTGCAAAAGGGGCTATCCAATCTTTGCCTGTACGCAGGTAAATATCTGTTCGATCCGGGATTCACGGTGACTGCCCGTCAGCAGACAGAAGACGTCTTTCAACAGGCTTTCCAGGACGCTTGCTACCGTGGCTATTTGGAATTGTTGGGTATAACCATTCCCTTACAGAAACCAGTGCCTGAAACGCTAAAACCTTTAGTTAAAAACTTTGTGGCATTTATTGCCAGGCCTGGCAACATGCCGTATCGCGTTGAAAAGAATAGATTTTCACTGGAAAACATTGTTACAGGTTTAATCCAGCGCTGCCAGGGACAAAGAGGTTTACATGATAATGACCTGGAGGAGGATAACCGCTTTCCGGAACTGTTGCGAAGTTATACCGACGCCATAGGCTGGCTGACCAGCACTTGCCATGAGCAGGGAGTTGATAACGCCGCAATGATAAAAGAAGTGGAGCAGAGCGCGCGACAAAAACTGCTGCCCCGAGCCTGTTTAGGCAAAGTGCAAATGTTTGAAGAAATAGCGCATCTGCTAAAAACGCATGAAAAAGATATTGTGTCTCTGAGGCAGGCATTCGTCGCAATGGGGATCAAAATGCAGACATTTGCTAACGACGTATTAGGCAGTAGCGCATTAGCCATTCACGGGCACCAGGCGAGAAAACAATGACATTGTATATACAGGAAACCGTAGATGGCCAGGATACATGGTCAGCCCAGGAACAGATTGGTTTTGCCGTTAGCTGTATGCTCCATAACCGTAATTACAGCCTCTATCCGGTTTTAACTATTCAGCTCTGGACCGAATACGCGATACAGCACCACCAAATAAAATTTCTTTTCGACGTGCAGGGTTTTCCACTGGCCTATATCACCTGGGCATACCTGGCTGCAGATACGGAAAAGAGATTGCTTGACGATCCAAAATTCCGACTGCACCCTTCTGAATGGAATGAAGACGGCAGGGTTTGGATCCTCGATTTTTGCTGCAAACCCGGTTTTGGCCGCAAGGCTATTGAGCGTTTTTCCCAACTACGACCTTGGGGTGAAGAACCAGTGCGCTGGTTAAGCCGTAGGAAGAAAATTAGAGTCGAAACATTCCGAGGAAGAAAATTTGTTTCGTAAGGAAGCAATAGAAAACAGGAAAATGCAATGGCATGGGCGTGCGATCTTATTGCCGGGCATTCCGCTCTGGTTGGTTATATTAGTCTCTGTCACTTTCATGGTGGCTTTTCTGGTATTTATTACGGAAGGAACCTATACGCGTCGAGTTAATGTCAGCGGAGAAATTACTACCTGGCCACGGGCGATTAATATTTACTCCAGCGTACAAGGGATCGTGGTGAAGCAGTTTGTCCATGAAGGGGATATCATAAAAAAAGGTGACCCTGTTTATCAACTGGACGTTAGCAAAAGCACGCCAGGCGGCGTCGTCAGTGAAAATCGTCGGAGGGATATTGAAAGCCAGCAGGTTCGCGTAAGGAATATTATCTCCCACCTGAAAGAAAATAAAAAAGTCACACTGGCTATGTTAGAACAACAACATATGCAATACAGTGATGCATTCCGACGCTCATCAGATATTATCAGACGAGCTGAAGAGGGCATAAATATCATGAAAGGTAATATGGAGAACTACCGGAAATACCAATCAAAAGGACTGATCACCAAAGATCAGTTGACTAATCAGGTGGCACTGTATTATCAGCAGCAAAATAATCTTCTTAACCTGAGCGGGCAGAATGAACAAAATGCGTTACAGGTAACCAATCTTGCAAGCCAGGTTCAGACGCAGGCGGCAGAATTTGATAATCGCATTTATCAGATGGAACTACAGCAATTCGACTTACAAAAAGAGTTGGTTGACACCGACGAGGGCGAAGAAATCGTTATTCGTGCTCTTTCTGACGGGAAAATAGATTCAATGAGCGTCACGCCAGGGCAAATGGTAAATGCTGGGGACAGTCTGCTACAGCTTCTCCCTCAGGTCATTGATCATTATTATCTCATTATTTGGGTGCCTAATGATGCTGTACCTTATATTTCACCGGGAGATAAAGTTAATATCCGTTATGAGGCTTTTCCGGCAGAAAAATTCGGCCAGTTTTCCGCAACGGTGACGACCATCACCAGGACGCCAGCCACAGCAAAAGAGATGCTCACTTATCAGGGATCTCCTGGGTATTCATCAGGCACCTCTGGCCCCTGGTATAAGGTAATCGTTAAACCTGAAAAGCAGATTATTACTTATGACGGGAAATTTCTGCCTTTGGAAAATGGTATGAAAGCGCAAAGCACATTATTTCTGGAAAAAAGAAAAATTTACCAGTGGATGCTTTCACCACTCTATGACATGAAGCACAGCGCCACAGGACAGGTAGATGAGTAGCACTACTTTTAAAAAGATTGTGAATCAACTGGATTTGCGGTGGCAACGGCGAGTTCCGGTTATTCATCAGACAGAGACTTCAGAATGTGGACTCGCCTGTTTGGCGATGGTATGCGGACACTACGGCAAAAACATTGATTTGATATCGTTGCGACAGCGGTTCAATTTATCGACGCGCGGTGCCAATCTTGCTGGTCTCAACGGTATTGCAGAACAGCTGGGGATGGCGACCCGTCCTCTGTCATTGGCCCTAAGCGAGCTGGGCGCGCTGAAAATGCCCTGCATACTTCACTGGGATTTTAACCACTTTGTCGTGCTGGTCAGCGTGAAACGCAACCGTTTTATTCTGCACGATCCTGCCAGAGGACGAAGGCATATCGGGCTTGAAGAAATGTCGCAACACTTTACCGGTGTCGCGCTGGAAGTCTGGCCCGGCAGTGAATTTACAGAACAAACGGTTAAGAATCGCCTGAGCCTGCGTACGCTGATTAGTAGTATTTATGGCATTAAAAGTATGCTGGCAAAAATATTTTTCCTGTCAGTAATTATTGAGGCCATCAATCTGGTGATGCCGATAGGTACGCAGCTGGTGATGGATCATGCTATTCCGGCAAGCGATAAAGGATTATTAACTTTGATTTGTTTCGGATTAATGTTCTTTATATTTCTGCGAGCGGCAACGGGCATTGTTCGAGCCTGGTCTTCACTGGTTATGGGGACTTTTATTAATGTGCAATGGCAGTCTGGCCTGTTTAATCATTTGTTAAGGCTTCCTTTAACTTATTTTGAAAGGCGCAGGCTGGGTGATATTAATTCTCGTTTTGGCTCGCTGGATACGCTACGTTCTACCTTTACGACCAGCGTTGTTGGCGCCATCATAGACAGTATTATGGTCGTCAGTGTCCTGATAATGATGGCGCTATATGGTGGTTGGTTAACCTGGTTTGTACTGGGTTTTACTGCGGTCTATGTTATTATTCGGCTATTGACCTATGGTCATTACCGTCAGGTTTCAGAAGAAACGCTTGTCAGAGGTGCGCGTGCCAGCTCCTATTTTATGGAGACATTGTATGGTATAGCCACGGTCAAAATACAGGGAATGACGGAAAGGCGCGGAACACACTGGCTGAATTTGAAAATTGATGCGATAAATTCTGGTATCAAATTAAATAAGATGGATCTCCTTTTTGGCGGAGTAAATACGTTTGTAGCTACATGCGATCAGATTGCTATTTTATGGCTGGGCGCTGGGCTTGTTATCGATAACCAAATGACCATAGGTATGTTTGTAGCATTTGGTGCGTTTCGTGGCCAGTTTTCCGACAGGATTGCTTCACTAACAAACTTTCTCCTGCAACTGCGCATCATGAGTCTGCATAATGAACGTATTGCGGATATCGCTTTACATCAACGGGAAGAAAAAAAAGCGGATATCGACTATATCGCGACTATGAATCCGGTATCGCTGGAAATATCAGATATCAGCTACAGCTACGATAGTCAGTCAGCTGCGATATTCAGCAGCCTGTCGTTTTCAATTTCACCAGGCGAAAGTGTAGCGATAACAGGTAACTCTGGTTCGGGCAAGACCACATTGATGAAAATATTATGCGGGCTGCTTGAACCTGATACCGGTAAGGTAATCGTTAATGGGATTGATATCCGTCAGACGGGAATAAATAACTATCATAAAATGATTGCCTGTATCATGCAGGACGACAGGTTATTCTCTGGTTCAATACGTGAAAATATCTGCGGATTTGTAGAGAATGTAGATGAAAGCTGGATGATAGAGTGCGCCAGAACCAGCTATATTCACGATGTGATTATGAAAATGCCTATGGGTTATGACACGCTAATTGGAGAACTGGGTGAAGGACTGTCAGGTGGGCAAAAGCAGCGAGTTTTTATTGCCCGCGCACTTTATAAAAAGCCTTCTATTCTGTTCATGGATGAGGCGACAAGCTCTCTTGATAGTAATAGTGAGCGGTTTGTAAATGGAGAAATTAAAAAGCTCAATATTACAAGAGTTATTATTGCACATCGGGAAAAAACGCTTAAGGCTGTCGACAGAATTATTGCAATAAATTAGTTGCTTGTATGCACGGCGCAACATGGAGGCGTGGTGCATATCTTATAGCCAATGTCGGCTCCATTTTGCACGGGATTGGATGACACCTGCTGGATTTGCCGAAAAACCGGCCGTTTGCCAGAATAGGCAACCAGTTATGCCTGGATCAGATTCGGGAGCGGGGCCATACCGTCGGAGCTTCTTTACTGGCTGATGGATAACGTTTCAGCTTACTGCGCGTCAGCCATCTCTATTAAAAATAGTATTTAGGGTAATCCCTTGTAAGGCGAAGATGATTTTTGCATTAGGGCCATAACCGATAATTTTCATCGTCAACTTTGGTCTGCTCATCGAACTGACGTCGCGGTAAAAATCCTGTGGCATGTAATGAAACAGCCGCCACGCGTCGGGTAGGCGTCGAGTTTTGTGTATCACCATGCAAAACGAATGGTGAAACCCGCAATTTATGTCCCTGTATGCTGTATCTGTCGTGGCCAACGGCGGTATATCCCAACCTGCTGCTGTTGCCCGCCGCTATTTTGCTGGGTATTGCAGTGACGGTGACCACAGCTTCGTTTAAAAAGTACCTTTAGTAGTTGATCCTGATTGATATCTGAGTGAAAAATATGCAGGTGATTAATGACAGGAGAGAATATATGAAGGGATTCATTTTTAGTTTCATGCTGGGAACGATAGTGCTAAGCGCACCAGTTCTGGCCAGCAATGCTCAACAACAAGATGCTCAAACTATAAAGATTGAACAGTGGGCTGATTCGAACCCCGAGGAGTTCAATACATTTTTAGTTAAATGTAATGAAAACAAGGTGTTTAGATTAGATAACTTACGGTCTTGCAGTATCGCTTCTTCTTATAAGGCTGAGCAAATATCAAACCAGTATCGGAAAGAAGTGCAGAGCGCGCAGTCAGCTCCTTCGTACTAGAGTAGTAAGCTGGGCGGCGGCGCACAAAACTGGCTTTTGTGCGCTGTCGTCAGCAGACAAGCCCTGTAAAAACGGTTACTGGCGCGTCAGTAAGGGAAGTATTTTAAATTTGATACATACTCACTTCATTTTCCCAGCATAGCTGAATCATCCGCCATTGCTGTATTAACTCAGATAATGCCTGTACTCGACCGTCAATATAAACAAGTACGCCAGAGGGAAAACCTGGTAAAAATGGCGGTTCATCGCCTTTATAATAGGATCCCGAATCCAGTTGTGTATTTTCGGGAAGCAGCTTGATAAGTTCTTCTGCTATTCGCTGTAGTTCAAAGATTTTATTTCTAAATTGGTGGGAGTATATATTAAAGGTAGGCAGGCCTATTCCTCTTCTGGCAAGCCCCCAGAGCGTTACGATAATCTTGTGATCAACTCTGAAAGTTCGGAACTGAGTTCCTTGAACCTTTAAACAAAATTGATAGATAGTGTCAATAAAAGGACTGGTGAAGTGGAGGTATTTTTCTGTTTCCCGACAGTCGTCAAGCGTCGTTCGTCCATATCCTGGATTCTTCCAGCGGTCTCTCCCCTCGGGGTTATTACTCTGTTGCGCCTCTCTTTTCCACTGAAAAAGATGTTCTGCTGGGAACATCAGTTCACAATTATCGACACGACGATGGCAAGTTGTACAAAGGTATATTCCGTTAGTTTGAGCGCTGAGTTGTTCAGGCGTCATATGTGGGTTGGATCGAGGGCCACTTCCCGACAGGCTAACAGCAGAATAAATATGGGCTACATCGCCCAGTTTTCGAGTTTTATTTTGTTCGGTGTAGAACTCAAGTAAATGCATACGGCAGCCAGGATTTGCACAACAATATCCGGCTTCCTCCATGACCATTTTTCTGGTTGCTTCTGTGAACTCCACCCTACCTGATGATAACGTCATGCTATTTTCTAACCTTCTGGATCAGACAGTAATAATTCGCTAATGATAACGCAGCGATAGATATATTGTTGTCTCTACTAATCAACTTGTATAGCGCTTTGGCTTGCTATTTGTTAATACGAAAATTATCAAAAAACCATAAACAGTTATCCCCTGACCCGTCTTCACATTTATCGCACCCTCACAGCACCCTAAATCACTGAGGAGTGCTTAACCTGACGAGCCGGCTGTTTGCTGGGGCTGACATTGCTGATCGCGTTACCCGTCCATGCATCTGAAAAAGATGAGCTGGCGTCTGCCCAGCACCTATTGATTCAAATACAGGCAGCACTTGAACGTGCTCGCGTTGCTGCCGTTCAGGCTGACCGGCCAGAACAGGGGCGTTTCTGGTTCGACTATTCCCGTGTCACATCGGATCTCAAAACCATCAATACCGGATAGGAATGTGGTTTTGCCGTCTCGCCATATTATTTTCACCATAACCTCACGACGGCGCTGATAACATCGTCGGAACGGAATCTTACGCTGGTGAAAGACTTACTGGGGCATCAAAGCGTCAGTACAACAAAATACGTGGGGCAGAATGCCCATTTGGCACCATCGGGAAGCGGGGGCAGACAGAGAGAAGGATAATATCTACTGGTAATCCAGTGATTTTTTGACGCATAAAGCAAAAACCCCCGCATAAGCGAGGGTTTGGAATAGTGGTGCCCGGACTCGGAATCGAACCAAGGACACGGGGATTTTCAATCCCCTGCTCTACCGACTGAGCTATCCGGGCAACGGGGCGCATTAAACCGTAAAGGCCGCCCGCCGTCAACGGCTTTGTCATAAAAAAGCGTTAAAGCGTGACTGACTGCCTGCTTTTCAGACAGTCA
>Ga0157372_10008246_pt1 | contig 11076 bp, 6 predicted proteins | sample C55metaG_FD_115307 | JGI IMG/M metagenome (GOLD analysis project Ga0157372, IMG submission 115307) | Corn rhizosphere microbial communities from Kellogg Biological Station, Michigan, USA - C5-5 metaG | ecosystem: Host-associated > Plants > Roots > Rhizosphere > Soil | place: USA: Michigan...
AAGAATGCATCTCGAAAAGCTCGTTCGACGTCCGCCTCGCTACCACGAACCGCGGCAGGATCGGGAACGCCCCAATGGGCCGTTATCGGGTGTCCGGGCCATACGGGACAGACTTCGTTGGCCGCGTTGTCACATACCGTGAACACAAAATCCAGATGGGGTGCTCCAGGCCGGGAGAACTCTTCCCAACTTTTGCTTCGCAGACCGGTCGTCGGGATGTGCGCCTGTTCGAGTTGACGCAAGGCCTCCGGTCGAACGGTGCCGGTCGGATGGCTGCCGGCACTGTAGGCAGTAAAGGTGGGCCTTCCTTTGAAGTTCAGAATGCCTTCCGCAAGAATTGAACGCGCAGAGTTCCCGGTGCAGAGAAACAAAACGTTGTAATGTCTTTCCACAGTCGTACCTCGTTAACTGCAGCCGGTCGCCGCGCAACGTGTATTTGCGGAAGGCTCCGCAGGTTTATCGCGAACGAAGGCACTCACAACGTTTTCATCTACCTGCGACGCCATGTGCTCACAGCATTTCCTATTTGCAAATCTGAATAATGTCCTGCGGCTTAACGGCCTGGTTGCGTGTACAGCACTCGGCATAAAGGAACTGCAGGATTTCTTGAAGCGCGTCAGTGTTGGCGGTGTAGCGAAGGAAAGTGCTTTCGCGCTGGACTTCGACTAAACCTTCGTTCCTGAGTTTGTCGAGATGGTGCGACAAGGTCGAATTCGGGATGCCCAGCTCTTCCTGGACTTCGCCGACCACCATTCCCTCCGGGTGTGCCGAGAGGAGCAGTTGCATAATGCGGAGCCTTGCCTCCGTACCCATTGCCGAGAACATGTCGGCGTATCTGGCGATCTGCTCAGAGGTTTTCTTCAATTCCCGATTTCCTTGATTCCATGTTTGCAGAAATGTAGTGTCGATGTCAAAGGGTCTCATTGCCCCCGAACTGAGTAGATAAATTCAGCTACAGAGTGTGCGAAAAACGGTTGTTGGATCAGGCAAGTGGCTGAGAAGAGTTGGCTGCCCCCCAGGGACTCGAACCCCGATATGCTGATCCAGAGTCAGCTGTCCTGCCATTGAACGAGGGGGCAGTTTCTGCGAATGGAGCGGCCGATGAGCCGCACTCTGATTTTATTGGGCTTCGCCAAACGGGTCAATTCATCCATCGAGATTCCGAGCATGGCGCGCGAGATACGGCGAAATTTAGGCCCAGACTTGCCATTCATATTTCGCATGCGCCGGCAAAACTGTCGTTGACGTTGCGGCCTGCGAACTCCTATAGTGGCTGACTCTAAAGAGGAGACGGAAGCTGCTCGAACGCGTCTTTCACTTGTCCGCGAACGGCACCACGGTTCGCCGCGAATTACTCGCTGGACTGACCACGTTCATGACGATGGCCTACATCGTAGTGGTCAACCCGCAGATACTTTCGCAGGCAGGAATGCCGGTCGAAGGCGTGCTCTTTGCCACCTGCATTGCGTCAGCCCTGGCCACCCTCGTGATGGGCGCGTGGGCGAACTATCCCATCGCGCTCGCACCGGGCATGTCCCTCAACGCTTATTTCACTTATTCAATCGTGATTGGGCGAGGCATACCGTGGCAGACGGTCCTCGGAGTCGTACTGCTTTCAGGACTGGTGTTCCTGGTGCTGACGCTAACGCGAGTTCGCGAGCAGATCGTCAACGGAATTCCCGATTCGTTGAAGTACGGCACTGCCGCAGGAATTGGCCTGTTCATTGCGTTCATCGGATTTCGCAATGCAGGAATCATCGTGGCGAATCAAGCCACCTTTGTGGGATTGGGCAAGTTCTCGAATGCGCCGGCAATTCTTGCCGCAGTCGGCGTGTTGTTGACCGCGATTCTTCTGGCGCGCAAAGTCGATAGCGCAATTCTGATCGGAATCGCAGTCATCGCCGTTCTCGGCATTCCGTTCGGTGCAGCTCACTGGCCTTCGCACCTGTTCTCCTGGCCAGCCCCGTCCGGAACATTGTTCCAGTTCGATCTCCGTGGCGCATTCAGACTGGGCTTGGCGGAACTGGTTTTCGTGTTTTTCTTCGTGGACCTTTTCGACAACGTTGGAACCCTGGTCGCCGTCTGTGAACAGGGAGGGTTTCTGCGTGACGGCAAGCTGCCGCGTGCCAACCGCGCGCTCATGGCGGATGCATTCGGCTCTATGGTTGGCGCCGTGACCGGAACTTCGACGGTGACCAGCTATATCGAAAGTGCGGCTGGAGTCGCCGCGGGAGCGCGCACCGGCTTAGGAAATTTCGTGGTTGCAGCTGGCTTTATCGTGGCCATGTTTTGCGCCCCGATCGTGACCGCCATTCCCGCCTACGCTACCGCTCCCGCTCTGATCCTTGTGGGGGCGCTCATGTGTGGAGCTGTCGCCAAAGTGAAGTGGTCCGATTTCACCGATTCCATTCCCGCTTTCTTGACCCTGATCGCGACACCGCTGACGTTCAGCATCGCCACGGGACTCAGCTTGGGTTTGCTCTCGTTTACGTTCTTAAAGCTGTTTGCAGGCCGGAGGCGGGAAATCAGCCCGCTGATCTGGGTGTTAACTGTCCTGTTTCTGCTGCGTTACGTGTTCCTCGGTGCCGAATAGGCGCTCGCTTCCTGAGAGGTTCATCACCACGAGGTGTGATTTAGGTCACAGCCATAAACCATGCTCCAGCATAGGCTTGGGTTTACGTGGGCTTCACTGAACTCGCTCTGGAGGACGCACCTTGGCAACCACAAGTGCAATGCAGCAAATGCAAATGAAGATGGCCCCGCGGGATTTCTCCCGCACGCCAATGTTGGTTTACTGGGAAATGACCCAGGCCTGCGGACTGGCCTGCAAACACTGCCGTGCGGAGGCCATGCCCAGCGCGCACCCCTTCGAACTGACAACTGCCGAGAGCAAGGCGTTCTTGGATCAACTAGTAGGTTTTGGCGAACCGCTACCGCATGTCATTTTGACTGGTGGCGACCCTCTGCGCCGCCGGGATATCTACGACCTTATTGATTACGCTGGGGCGATTGGCCTGGAAGTTTCTATCACGCCCAGCGCTACTCCTGAACTGACCAACGAGGCAATTTCGAAGCTGAAAAATCACGGCATTCAGAGCCTGGGGCTGAGTCTCGACGGTTCGTGTGCGGCCAAGCATGACGCTATCCGCGGAATACCCGGAACCTTTGCTCGCACCATTCAGGCGGCCCGGCATGCGGGAAAAATCGGATTACCAATTCAGGTAAACACGCTCGTTTCGGAAGAGACGGTCGAGGACCTTCCCGCGATTTATGAGCTGCTGCGGACCAGTTTTCCAGTCATGCGCTGGAGCCTGTTTTTCCTGATTTCCGTCGGCCGCGGCAAAGCTTTGAACGAAGTCTCGCCCCAAGAGGGTGAGCGCATCATGGATTGGGTGCTCGATCTTGTTCCTGATGCGCCATTTGCGGTGAAGACTACCGAAGCGCCTTCGTACCGCCGGATCGCTATTAAGAAGATGAAGGCCGCGGGAATGGCAGCACCCGCGATGAAAGAAACCGCAGTGTACAGGGGGTTCCAAATTCGCGATGGGCACGGAATCCTGTTCGTGTCGAATCTGGGCGACATCTATCCATCGGGCTTCCTGCCGCTGCGTTGCGGCAATGTACGAAGAGACAATCTGGTCGACGTCTACCGCAATTCCGACACCTTCCGCGGATTGCATTCTCCGGATGAGTTCCACGGCAAGTGCGGACTGTGCGAGTACAGCCACATTTGCGGCGGATCGCGCGCGCGTGCGTTTGCTCATACTGGCGACCCTCTGGGGAGCGATCCATTCTGCCCGTATCAACCGGTGTTGGAGGCTGTGCAGGCTGACTAGCAGGACGTCGCACGTCGCACGTCACATGCCGTGCGTCGCACGCCTCGCGATCCGAAAGGTTTGCACATGACGCTCGGACTGGAATGAACGATGTGCCGCGAAGAACCAAACACGCCGAAACTTCCGCTTCACCCCAAACATCCGGAGCGAAGCTGCTGGGGATGCGACAAGTATTGCCCAATCGATGACATGCGTTGCGGCAACGGCACCATCCGCACTCCGCATCCGGCGGAGTTGTTCGGAGACAATTGGGACCAATAACTCGCTCGATTATCCTGCCCAGCCCTTGCTGTATTTTCTCGCTTCGACCACGCGCAAAGAGGATCGTCGTGCTCCACGTGCAGGGGCGTTGGGGGCGCCGTCATTAATTGTTCACGAGCCCACTTCTCCTCTTCCCCTGAACAGCTCGCAGGGAGAGTGTGATCCTGATCACAATCGCTACACCGAAGTGATTGCATAGAACTTACGTTGTTGTGTTCGCAATATTGTGATTTGAATCACAGTAACAGTTGTGTCTAAATCGTTATAGATAAGCATGAAATAACGATTTTTGCTTGACAACCCTCATCGCTACGGAAGAGTCTGGCCCCATAAGAAACTCACAACTGAATCGCAGTTGTGCAGCTAATTTTACGTTTGGAGAATGCCTATGAAGCATTTCCTGATTGGCAAACGGACGGTGTCGAGGACCTCTCGTATGCGGCTCCTCGGGCTGGCTGTTGCTTTCATTTTTCTTACTTCCTTGACGTTGTTTTCGCAAGAAGCAACGATCGTCGGTACTGTCTCAGACACCACAGGTGCTGTTCTACCGAACGTCACGATTGCATTAACTAATCTGGACACCGGGATCACCCGCACCATCAAGACCAATGATTCCGGTGAGTATGTCGTGCCGGACTTGCACATCGGCCGCTATACAGTGAAAGCTGAAGGAACTGGGTTCAGCAGCTCTGAGAAGACTGGACTCGTGCTGGCGGTCGGCGATCGACTACGCGTTGATTTCGCTATGAAGGTCGGTGTAGCGACGGAGTTGGTCACTGTTGAGGCCAATGCTGTTGCGGTGCAGGCCGACTCGGGCGAAGTCAGCAGCATGATCACCGGCGGACAGATCAGCCAATTGGCCGCGAATGGCCGCAGCGTCTTCGCACTTGAGGCTATGACGCCCGGCGCGTCCAGCGCGCAGGCGGACTTCATGGTTCCCACGTCTGCTGGCAGCGACTTTAACGTGAGCTTTAATGGTCAGCGGCTTTCTCATAACCTCTGGATTATTGATGGTGGCGAAGCTGCCGATCGTGGGGGTGGCGGCGGTTCCGATGTAGCACCGTCCATGGAATCCATCGCGGAATTTCGCGCTCTGACTTCCAACTACAGTGCGGAATACGGTACCTCCTCCGCGGGCACAATCACAATGGCTATTAAGTCGGGAACGAGAAAGCTCCACGCGTCTGCGTTCTACAACGGGCGCAACGACGCGTTCGATGCCCGCAACTATTTCAACCCAGCTCCAAACAAAGTCGCTGAGTTGCGGCTCAACATTTGGGGCTTCAACGTGGGTGGTCCGGTATCTTTCCATCCGAGCACCGCAAACGTGAAAACGTTCTTCTTCTACAACATGGATTGGCGCCGTTACATTCACGGAGGCCTGTTCAACGTCAACGTGCCTTCGGCCACCATGTATCCTGATGCCAGCGGCAATGTCTTATTGCCGACCACCGATCCCAATGGCAAAACCATAAACGCGGTGGTACCTTCTAACATCGCGATCTTGGCGCCGAATTGCCCGGCTGGCACGCTCACAGCCGGACAGCCGTTCCCGAACAACACCATTCCGGCTTGCGCCGTGGATGCGAACGCTGCGGCGCTGCTGGCAGCCGGGATCTTCCCCAAAGCTACCAGCGGCTACACGTTCATCGGAGGCGGCAATCAACCCACTGTCGCTCGAGAGGAAACTGTCCGCCTAGATCACACGTTTACCGATAAGTTCTCCGTGTTCGGCCACCTGATCCTCGATCACGCCATACAAACTTACGGAACCACGATGTGGAGCGGCGATAACATGCCGAGCATTGGCAACACTTTCGGCAACCCCTCCTACCATTACGTAGTCCATGCTACGTACATGATCCACCCGAACCTGCTGAATGAAGTGGCGTTCAACAGCAACGGAAACCGCATTCATATTCTGCCGGTCGGCGTCTATACGGCGCCTGGATTCACCTTCAACCGAATCTTTGGTGGGACCAATGACTTGACTCGAGCTCCCGCCATCAACCTCGCCAAGCAGATGGGCGACAACTACGATGCGAACTGGGTTCCCTGGAACAACACCGCGGATGATTATCAAGTTCGCGATGATCTCTCTTGGGTGAAAGGATCGCACCAGTTCAAATTCGGATTTAGTTGGGCCCTCTACAAGAAGGTGCAAGACTACTTTGCGAGGACTCAAGGACAGTTTACGTTCGATGCATCCGCCACTACGCCGGCCGGCTGCACCAGCACTTCGACGACAACCTGCGGGTTTGATTATGCCGATTTCATTCTTGGGGCCGCGCAGGGATACGGCGAGAACGGTTACAAGGGCACAGGTCACTGGAATGCCGTCAATCCGGCGGGCTACATCCAGGACAACTGGCGTGTAAACAATCGACTGACTCTGAACCTCGGACTGCGTTGGGATGGAATGCCGCACACCTATGAAGCCAATGGTGCGATGGCGAACTTCTACCCCAGCCTGTACGATCCGGCCAAGGCCGCGGTGTTCGTTCCGGGCACGAGCGGCGGGCAGATCGCCAGCAACAGCCCGGGCCTTGGACCGAGCCCGCTTTCCGCCCTGCAGGGTTATCAGTTGTACCTGAACGGGGTGGGTATCGACGGGAAGAATGGCATCCCCAAGGGTCTTGCGAAAGCCAACTGGTTCGATTTCGGACCACGCTTGGGTTTTGCGTATGACCTGATGGGCAATGGCAAGACCATCGTTCGCGGTGGATTCGGCATCATGTACGAGCGCGTTCAAGGGAACGACATGTACAACGGTGCCACCAACCCTCCGTACGGATACAGCCTGAACGCCAACAACGTTCTGCTTTCCAATCCGCACACGACGTGGCAGGGCGGAACTATCACAGTCCCTATCGTGCCCGCCGATGTAACCGGACTCGACAAGTACTACCCCACGCCGCGTGTCTCCCAATACAGCGCGGGCGTACAACAACAAGTTGGGCGAAGGGCTGTGCTATCGGCTTCCTACGTCGGAAGCGTAGCCAGGCACCTCAGTTATTGGCAGGAACTCAATCGGCCAGACCCGAGTCAACTCGCCAGCCTGACCAACACCGGCGTGGGAACGACGGGCCTCAGCTTTAACGAACTGGTACCCTACACGGGCTTCCATCAATTAAGAATGGCGGCCAACGGCGCCAATTCGCATTACAACTCGTTACAGATGGAGTTACGTGGACAGATTACTCGTGACTTACAGCTGCAAGCGGCCTACACGCTGGCCCGTTCTATTGATCCGGCCAACGGTAGCACGGGTAACGGCTTCGACCTGAACTCGGTACAGAATCCGTATAGGGGTTGGCAATACGACGTCGGGCCCTCAGCTTATGACCGCACCCACGTCGCTTTCGTCAACTTCATGTACGACATTCCGCTCCTGAGAAACAGTTCAAACCGTGCCATCAAAACGATGCTGGGCGGATGGTCGTTGTCTGGCATCGTCAGCATGGTGAGCGGTATTCCTTACAACGTGACGGTGAGTGGCCACAACGTCGCCAGCCTCTTTGCCGGAGGCGTCGGCAACCGTCCGGACAAGGTAGGCGCAATCACGTACCCGAAGACGAAGGTCCTTAATGGGGCCGGGACTCAGGTGACCGGGATTCAGTGGGTGGACGTTTCGGCGTTCGCCACACCGGCGGCAGGGACTTGGGGCAATTTGCCCTTCGATGCTCTGCGTGGACCGGGGCGCCAGAACTGGAACCTGTCGCTGTTCAAGAAGTTCGTCTTCAGCGAGTCGCGCGGATCTGCTTTCGAGTTCCGTGCCGACGCGTTCAACGCCTGGAACCACACGCAGTTCGGTGGCTCCGGACAGAACGGCGGTTTCCACACTGGGTTCGACGGTGGTCAGGCAGGCCAGATTACCTCCGCTGCCGATCCTCGCACGTTCCAGTTGGGAGGCAAGCTGATCTTCTAACTTGCTACCTTTGACCTTGCCCCGTTCAGCCGAACCTGGCTGAACGGGGCATTCAAAGATTTTAGGCTTCACGGGTACCTAAGATTTGCGCGTTTTCCAATTGGGAGGCAACCTGATCTTCAGGTAGTCGTGAGTTCGCACGTTTGCCCCGTTCAGCCTCTGGTTGAGCGGGGCATTCGTTTCTATTGCCGCGGGCGTGCCATTGCTCACTTCAGCGCAGCGCCTTTACTTAATTCGCGCGGCAGTCGAAAATAAAAGGTTTGCGGGGCTGACTTCGGGTTCCGTGATCAGGAGAACGAACGATTTTATGGCAGCCACTGGTGAACTCATTCGCCTCATCAATTACGTCGACGACATCAACACAACCCTGCGCCGCATTCACGCCTCGCTCTATGGCATGGACGCGGAAGAACGCAAACGCCTGGCGGAAAGCCTGCGCGCCGCTGACGGAAAACTTCGCGAACTGCTCGCGGAGGTTGAAAAATAGTGCCGGAGATTCGGACGATTGCCGTCATCGGCGCGGGAACCATGGGGAGAGGAATCGCCCACGTGGCCGCGCTGGGCGGCTATCGTACGGTGCTGGAAGATGTCTTGCCCGCCGCTCTGCGCAGGGCGCAGGATGAAATCCGCGGCAATCTCGACAAAGCAGTTGAGTTGAAGAAGGTCTCTGCTTCGGATGCCACCGCCGCATTGGCCCGCATCGAGTACGCGAGCAGTCCGGAAGAGGCGGCGCGCGAAGCCGACCTCGTGATCGAGGCGGTTCCAGAAGAGATGGAGTCGAAGATCGAAATATTTACTCTTTTAGATAAGGTCTGCCGCCCAGGCACCATTCTCGCCTCGAATACCTCGTCGCTCAGCATCACAGAAATTGCCAGCGTGACCTACCGCCCGAAAAAGTGCGTGGGAATGCATTTCTTCAATCCCGTCCACAAGATGAAGCTGCTGGAAATTGTGCGCGCATTGGAGACGGACGAGGAGACGCTCTCGGCCGCGGCTGAGGTCGGCAGGCGGATGGGCAAAGAAGTGGTCGTGATCCGCGAGTCACCCGGTTTCATCACCAGCCGCATCAACGCGATGATCGGCAACGAAGCGTTCTATATGTTACAGGAGGGGATTGCTTCCGCTGCCGACATCGACAAGGCGCTAAAGCTCGGGCTCAACCACCCGATGGGTCCTTTTGAATTGGTGGACCTGGTGGGCCTCGATACCCGCCTGCATATCCTCGAATACCTACATAGAACTCTGGGCGAGAAGTACCGTCCTGCGCCGCTGCTGGTGCAATACGTCAAAGCTGGACGGCTCGGTCGCAAGAGTGGCCGCGGTGTTTACGAGTATCCGGAGAAGCCTGCCCAGGCAGCACAAAGCTGATTTTTCCTCATCCATATTCCGGCAGGGCATAGGTTTGGCCCACTGGAGCCTGTGTTGAATCTGACGGTCTGGCGCATTTCGAAACCCGGGCACGGAACAGCTGCTCCGAACGGCACAGGTGCGCACCGCTGGAATAGCCCCGGCACACCCGTCATCTATGCCGCTGAAAGCCGGGCGCTGGCAGTGCTCGAGATGCTCTGTCATCTGGAAGGCAGGGAACTGGTGGAACCGTATGTTCTGATTGAGATCCAGATGGATGCGACGCTGGTACGAACGATTGAACCATCATCCTTGCCGCAGAATTGGTGCGCTGATCCTTCTCCGCCGGAATTAAAACGAATAGGAGACGAGTGGATCAAAATGGCAGAGTGCCCGGTGCTTCGTGTTCCGAGCGCTTTGCTGCCCGATGAACGCAATTTTCTGCTGAATACCGAACACCCTGATTTTCGTCGACTCAGTTTCGGAGAGCCAGTGCCGTTCCGGTTCGATCCCTCTTTGATAAAAAGCGCGAGTCGCTAACCCCTCAAGAAATGCCGGAAAACCGGGGCGTCGCGAATCGCCGCCGCGGAACTTCGGAGCTGAAGATTGCGTATTACAGAGTGTCCGGAAAGGGAAAATGAGACCTCTCGCCGGAACAAGCCCTCTGCTGTCTCCCCGGCGGCAGGGGGCCACTTTTGCGGTAATTGAACCGCAAAGAACGCAAAGCGCGCAAAGAGAAGCCTCGATAACCAGAAGGCATCGAAGTTGTTTGCCTACTTGGCCTTAATCTCTTCTCGTTTTTTCGCAGCCTCCAACGGCCGGACCGGTTCGGTCATGCGCACCGGGTCAAGAATTTCGCTGATTTCTTTTTCGCTCAGCAGTTTCTTCTCACGCGCGATTTCGATGATGGAGCGCCCTGTCGCGACGGCTTCTTTCGCGATCTCCGCCGCTTTCGCGTACCCGATATAGGGATTGAGGGCAGTCGCCAGCGACACCGTGGCCTGCACGTAGAAATTGCAGCGATTATTGTTGGCGGTGATGCCTGCCACGCACTTCTCCGTGAACTGCCGCAGCATGTTGGTTGAAATCGTGATCGATTGCAGAACGCTGTATGCCATGGTTGGCATCATGACGTTCAGTTCGAGTTGGCCGCCCTGGACTGCCATCGCCACCGCGACGTCGTTGCCAAACACGTGCACGGCGACCATGGTCAAAGCTTCGGATTGGGTGGGGTTGATCTTTCCCGGCATGATCGAGGAGCCGGGCTCGTTTTCCGGGATCCTGAGCTCGCCGATGCCGGCCCGCGGTCCGCTGACATAGAGGCGGATGTCGTTGGCGATCTTCATGCATGCGCCGGCCAGTGTGCGGAGGGCAGCGCTGGTATTGACCATGGCGTCGTCCGCCGACAGGGCCGCAAATTTGTTGGGCGCCGAGGTGAAGGGCTCGCCTGTCTCCTCGGCGAGAATCCGCGCGACCGTCTCGCCGAAACGCGGGTCCGCGTTGAGGCCGGTGCCGACCGCCGTTCCGCCGATCGCGAGCGGCATCAGGCCTTGGGCTGCCCGTTCAACTCCCGCGATCGCCTGGTCGAGCTGAGCTGCCCAGCCTGAAATCACTTGTCCGAGCGTCAGCGGCGTCGCATCCTGCAGATGCGTCCGCCCGACCATCACGATATGGGAAAAGGCCTTCGCCTTGGCGTTCAGCGTG
>Ga0157372_10008249_pt1 | contig 11075 bp, 3 predicted proteins | sample C55metaG_FD_115307 | JGI IMG/M metagenome (GOLD analysis project Ga0157372, IMG submission 115307) | Corn rhizosphere microbial communities from Kellogg Biological Station, Michigan, USA - C5-5 metaG | ecosystem: Host-associated > Plants > Roots > Rhizosphere > Soil | place: USA: Michigan...
CACGGTTTCAGTTTCGAGCACATGTTTGAAACCAGATCGATCCTGGAAGTCGGCGCGGCAGGCCTGGCGGCAGAACGCGCGACCGGCGAACAGTTGGCAACCATGTCTGAACAGATCGCAGACATGTTTGCATCGCTGAAGGATCCGCAGCAGTTTCTCTTACACGACGTCGCATTCCACAGGGCGGTCGCAGCAGCGTCAGGCAATCCGACGCTCGCGACATTGGTCGAAATGGTTTCGGCAGTTTTGTACGAACGCCGCCGCGAGACGATCGAACGCGCACACGATTTCAACGAGGCACTCGAGTTACACCGCCAGGTTTATCGGGCGATTCGCGCGCGCAAGCCTGACGAGGCCCGTGAGGCAATGCGCGAGCACATTGTTCGCGCCCAGAAAGCTTTTGCTCTCGAAGAGCAGCAATACAAATAACCGGAAAACACGTTGCAGTTATTGATTGGGTAAGTCCCTCGGCTTTTTATTCAAATTGTCTTAACTAGAGACAATTTCCAGATCAGGCAGATCTAGAGCGGAATCGAAGGAGGAGTCCCATGTTCAGTCTTCTGCGTTGCAAGCCCGCGAGCGTGGCCGTCATCGTTGCCTTGCTTACCTTCGGCATCGTCGCAACACACGCCCAGACAATCACCGGCTCGATTTCCGGCGCGATCACGGACGCCAACGGAGGAGTGATTCCCGGCGCGACCGTCACGCTCACCAGCGAAAAGAACGGACAATCACGCGGCGCCGCTACCAATAGCGAGGGGCGCTTTAATTTTCCGGCCCTGCAACCCGGCACCTATGCCTTGAAAGTGGAACGCCAGGGATTTCAAACCCTCGAGCAGAGAGGTGTCATCCTTAGCGCGAATGAAAATCTTGCGCTTGGCGATCTCAAACTCCAGCCCGGACAGGTGAGTGAAACCGTCAGCATCCAGAGTGAGGGCGCGATCGTCGAACGCGAAAGCAGCGATCTGACAGCGCGACTCACCGCCGATCAGATCAACCTGATCTCGACCAAGGGCCGCGACGTTACTTCACTCCTTCGACTACTGCCCGGAACCTCCAACAACGACGACATCGAAGGCGCAGGCGACGGCTTCGGGACCGACCTGCCAAACATTTCCGGACAACGCGGCCGCTCAACTGTTCCCACGATCGACGGTTTGTTTGCAGGCGAACCCAGCGGATCAAACAAGCTGAGCATGACGATCAACCAGGACGCGGTCGCCGAAGTGAAAGTCCTTCGCAACAACTACGGCGCCGAGTACGGCAACAACGGTGGCGCCATCATCAACATCGTGACGAAAGGTGGCGGCAAAGATTATGCGGGTTCAGTTTATTACTTCCTTCGCAACGAATCGCTGAATGGCAGTCCATTCTTCAACAACAAAGCCGGGTTGAAGAGACCGCTTTATCGTCATCTCTATCCGGGTGGTAATTTCGGTGGTCCAATGCCGTTGCCGAAGTTTGGCGAAGGTGGAAACTTATGGCTGAAAGACAAAGCGTTCTTCTTCTTCGCGTACGAGAAGCCGCACCAGATCACTCCGAACGATCCGCGTTTTGTGACCGTGCCAACTGCACTCGAACGCGCAGGTGATTTCAGTCAGTCAATCAACTCAAACGGACAGCAGGTTTTTATTCGCGATCCGCTGAATCCCGGCACGGGTTGCAGCGCGACTGACCAGAGTGGTTGTTTCCGCGATCCGAGTCGAGGCAACCGTATCAACGTCATTCCGCAAGCGAGGTGGAACGCGAGCGGCGTTGCTCTGCTCAATTACTTTCCTTTGCCGAACACGTTTGGGGGAACCGGCGGCAGCGCTTTCAACTACGTGTTCCAAAGCCCAACTGACGTACCGAAGCGCAGCATGGTGCTTCGTTTCGACGTCAAACCAAGCAATGCCGACACTATCTACTGGAAATATCAGTGGTGGACTTCAGACAATCTCGGCACCGGCACTTCGGGTTGGCCCGGAAACGACAACAATCGTTGGGGCATCAACTCGCACTACCTGTACAAAGACGATGGTTGGTCCACCAACTGGGTCCGTGTAGTCAGTGCGAGTCTCGTCAACGAATTCAATTTCGGTATGCGTCACGACTCGGAGGGCTTCATTCCAGGCGATGGCGAGATCGAACGTCTGCAAAGAAGTGCGCTGAATTACACCGCTCCGCAACTCTTTCCGGAAAACAATCGCCTCGGAACGATCCCGCGTGCGACGAACTGGGGTGGCGTGCGTGGTCCATCAAACGGCGTTGCGAATATCAACTGGCTCGATCGCTGGGGTGAGGTCGGCAACGACTACATCAAGCCATCGTTCGCCGACAACGTCACGATTACGCACGCTGACCACAGTCTCAAATTCGGTGTTTACTACGAGCGTTTGAAAAACGGCGAGGCGCCGGGTGGACAGTGGTCCGGTGTCTTCAACTTTGCCGGCAACGACAACAACTTCACGAATACTCTCGGCAACACCGGTTATGCGTATGCCAACGCGATCGTCGGCAACTTCCGGAATTACCAGGAGTCATCCGCGCGTCCTTTTACGAATCTTCGTCTGACGCAGGTGCAGTGGTACGCTGCGGACCAGTGGAAAATGAGCCGGCGCCTCACGATGAATTACGGCGTGCGCTTTGGATACCACTCGCCGTTCGAACAGATCGATGGACAGGGATCGAACTTTGTTCCGAGTCTGTTCGATCCGTCGCAGGCGGTCGCACTTTACGAACCGTTTTGTGCGTCTAATGCCAATCCAAAGCCCGTGCCTTGTCCGGCTAACTTACGCCGAGCGCGCGATCCGATTACGGGCCAGACGTTTGCGTTGGTCGGTTCAAACGCCAACCTCATCGGCGCGATCGTTCCGAACAGTGGCGATCCAAACAATGGTCTCGCGCTCGGCACTGATCCCAACACGCCTCCCGGATACAGAGTAACGAACGCGATCGACGTCGAACCGAGACTCGGGTTCGCGTGGGATCTCACCGGTGATGGCAATACCGTGCTGCGTGCGCATGCGGGGATTTATCACGCGCCACGCGTTGGCGGTGGCACGACCGGCGGCAACCTGGTTAACAATCAACCTGCCAATCGCACATTCACTATCGACTTTGGAAACATCAATGACCTTCAGAATCTGATTGGTACTGCCATTACGACGCCTTCGAACCTGAACGCAGTCGAAGTCGATTCACACACGCCGAGCATTTACAACTTTTCACTCGGCATACAACGAGAAATTGGTTTCAAGACTGTCCTGGAGGTGAGCTACGTCGGTTCATTTGCGCGACACTTGGGCCAACGAATCAACATCAACGAGATTCCCGATGGAGCCAAGTTGGGAACGAACAACATTAGTCCGGTCACAGGCTCCCGTCTGCCTGATGCCTTCCTGCGGCCGTATCGCGGCTACGGCGACATTCAAATGGTGACGTGGGGTGGCACGTCCAACTACAACTCGCTCCAGGTTCAGGCGAATCGCCGTTACACGCGCGGCTTTCAGGCGGGCCTTGCTTACACCTATTCGAAGTCGTTCGACTATGCCAATGACGACTCTTCGGACACCTCGTTTGGTCGACCGTACAAAGCCTTCAACTACGCGCCTTCGGATTTCGATCAGACGCATATCTTCACGATCAACTACATCTACGACGTGCCCGCGCTCAGTCGAAAGTTTGGCAACAACGGTTTCGTTTCCGCGATCCTCGACAACTGGCAGATCTCCGGCACGACTTCATACGCGAGCGGCAAGCCGAAGAATGTGACCGTTACTTATTCCAGCACTGCGGCGACGATTTCAATTAATTCACCCTGCCCGGACGGCTCGACGCAGACTTCAACCAACGCCCAGACGGGAACGAAAGTCTGCACGCCGATCAGTGATTGGACCGGAGGCGGAATCAATGCGCGTATGTTTATGACCTGTGATCCGATGCAGGGCAACTTCGGGTTTGATTCGACGGGCACGCCGATGGCTTTCAACACCTCGTGTTTTGCGAAGCCAACCGCGTTGGGCCAGATCGGCAACCAGCCGCGCAACAACGTGCGGATGCCGTCGATCTTCAACAACGATCTCGCGTTCTTCAAGAACATCAAGCTTGACGAAAAGCGCGCGTTCCAGTTGCGTTGGGAGATCTACAACATTTTCAATCACACGAACTTCCGTGACATTGATGCCGCCGCGACGTGGGGACTCGTCGTCAACAATCCGAGCACGGCCAAAGCCGCTTGCTCGGCAACCAACCTCTGCACGGCAAGTGTCCAGCAAACAAACGCGAGATTCGGAGCAGTCATCGCCGCGCGAACACCACGCGTGATGCAGGCTTCGATCAGATTTAACTTTTGATTGTCAGAGGCTTTCTCTGCGGCCCTCTGCGTATCTCTGCGTATCTCTGCGTTTTAAGCGCATTTTTAACGCAGAGATACGCAGAGGGCCGCAGAGAAGAATAAATTAAGTGGGAGGACGCGCCATGTTTTCACTCAAACGCACACTCGCGTTGTTGGTCCTGATCACCGCCTCGGCTTCGTCAGCTCTTGCTCAAGCCAACGCAAAAGTAGGCGGTACGGTTACCGATCCGAATGGCGCGGCCGTTCCCGGCGCAACCGTAAAACTCATAAACCAGGCGACGAAGATCGAAGTTGAAACCACGACGAACGAGGATGGTTACTTCAACTTTGTGAGTGTGAACCCCGCCATGTACACGCTGCGCGTCGAGGTGCAAGGGTTCAAGGGCGTCCAGAGCGCGCCTTTCAATGTCGGCGTCAGTGAAGCAGTCACTGAAAATATTTCTCTGACGGTCGGCGCTGTTTCTGAAACAGTTGAGGTCATCTCGGGCGCTGAACTCATTCAGCAGGCTTCATCCGATCTCGGCACAGTGATCGGCGAGAAGGTGGTCCAGGATCTCCCGCTGAACGGCAGAAACTTTACGCAGCTTCTCACGCTGACGCCGGGCGTCACGCCCGTATCGACATCTCAGAATCGAAACGTCGGCGGCGTCGAAGGAAATGTCGGCATTCCCGGTTCGGGTTTTTCTGATCCATCGTTCCACGGCCAGGAAAACCGTTCGAAGCTCTATTTTTACGACGGCATCATCAACACGAACGTCAGAGGCCCGACGTACATCGTCATCCCAAACCTCGACCTGGTCCAGGAATTCAAGGTTGTGGGACACGACTCCCGAGCTGATTACGGCGGCGCCGCGGGCGGCGTTGTAAACATGGTTTCAAAGTCGGGCGGCAATGCCTTTCACGGTTCGGCTTTTGAGTATGTGCGGAATGACGCGTTCGACGCGCGGAATCCATTCGATGTTTGCACCACCGCGAGGTGCAAACCCGGGCAGGGTGTTCCCGATAAGCCTTTGCCATTTCGCCAAAACCAGTTTGGCGCGACTGTCACTGGTCCAATATTCAAGAATCGCACCTTCTTTTCAGCGGGCTATGACGGCTGGCGCTATAGCCAACCGACGCTCGCCTTGTCATACGTACCGACAGCGGCTGAAATAAATGGCGACTTCAGCAACACTCCCTTCCGTCGCAAAATCTACAACCCCTACTCGACGCGCCAGGTAGGTAATACTTTCGTTCGCGACGAGTTTCGTTGTGATGCATCGGGCAATCCGCTGCCGGTAAATGCTCAGAAGCAACAGAACCAGGCGATCGGAACGCCTTGCTTCAAGATTCCGTCAGCGTTGATTTTCGCGCCGATGCAGAACTTTTTCCGGACGTATTCTCCGGCGCCAAATCTGTCGGGGGATCCGACAAACAACTTCGCACAGATCCGGCCCTCAACCAACAACGCAAACGGTCTCCAGTTCAGAGTCGATCACCACTTCAGCGAGAACGACACTATCTTCTTCCGCTACACACAACAGAACGTCACGGTGTTCAATCCAATCGGAAACGAAGGATCGACAGCCGGCAGCGGCAAGGGTCGAAACTACGGCGGCGCGTGGACACACACGTTTACGCCGAATCTCATATTTGATATTCGCGCCGGCTATGCCGGCCGGCCCGGTGTGGATTCCAGCCAGCAGAATCAACACGAAGCGGGGACGGATCCGCTCAACCAGTTCGGGTTTGTCGACGTCGATAAGTACAACGGTCTGTTAGTCACGCTGCAAAATTGGACAGCAGGTGGAAACAACAATTTTGGTGTTCGTGGTCCAGCACTACGCGAAAATCCAAATTGGAGCGTAACCCCGAGTGTGACGTGGCTGAAGGGAAATCACAGCATCAAAACCGGTGGCTGGTATATCGAAGCAAAGCGCGTCCAACTAAATACTTTTCAAACGTACGTCTTCAACGACGAACAGACACGTCTGCCGACCGCAGCTTCAGGAACTTCGGGATTGTCGCTAGCCTCGGCTCTCTTGGGCTTCCCAAATAATTTCAACGCACAGTTGCCGGTGTTGCACGGTGGTCCAGTTCAATTCAAATACGGTTCGTGGGCGGCGTTTATACAAGACGAGTGGCGCGTGCGACGGAATTTTTCGCTGACGCTCGGACTTCGTTACGACTACCTGACACAACCGAAAACCACCGACGGTCGTTTGTGGAATTCACTCGATCTCGCAAACCAGAGATGGACCATTGGCGCGACTGAGATGCCGCCGTTTTGCAGTGTGGCCCAAGCCGCGCCCTGCATACCTGACGCTTTCAAAAACGACGCTCACTTCGCAAACGTCGTCCTGGCAGGCAGTAAGTTTTTTGCGCCACCGCCGATCAAAGACAATTGGGGACCGCGAGTCGGTATCGCCTGGACACTTAATCCGAAAACCGTCCTGCGTACGGGTTATGGTTTGTACTGGGATCCGCTGCCTGCGCGTAGTCAGTATGCGCAGAACGATCTGGAGGCGACTGTTTGGCCTGACGCGACGGCGTTTTCGGGGAACGCGAATGCGAGCGCCAACTTCGCGAACGGCAGTGCGTTCAATATTATCCAGCTTCAGTCGCAGGGCTTCGCGACGCCGTTGCCGACAACCAATCCCTGGAATCTCAGTGGCTTTCCAAACGATCCGAATTACAAGGATCCGTATTCACAGCAGTGGCACGTCGAAGTGCAACGAGAACTAACATCTACTTCGATGGTCTCCGTGGCTTACGTCGGCAGCAAGAACGGCAGACTGCCGTACGCGGGATTCGCTAACGCGGCACGCCAGGCTTCTCCCAACGGCACGCCGAACTCTGTGATCGATGCGTTGCGCTTGATGCCGTGGGTAAGCGCCGGCATTACTTACACAACCAATACCGGTTACTCAAACTACAATGCGCTGGAGTCGAAGTTTCAGCGGCGCCTGGCTAAGGGGTTTAGCACACTCGTCTCCTACACGTGGAGCAAGTCGATCGACGTGAGCAGCGGGTACTTCAATGTCGAGAATGGACCAGGCGGCGGCTCGACGATTCAAAACTACTACGACCAGAGCACAGCGCGAGGAGTTTCGTCTTACGACATCCCGCACTTCCTTTCATGGGCCACCGTCTACGAGTTGCCAACAGGAAAAGGCAAGCGCTGGTTCAGGAGTGGTCCAGCGTCGTGGATTCTCGGCAACTGGCAAACGAACTTCATCATGCAGGCACGCTCTGGCGCCCCTTTCAACCTGCAAGTCACAGGAGATCTTGCTAATCTTCGCGGCAGTGCGCCAACAGCACCCGGAACGTATCTTCGTCCAAACTTGATCGCCGACCCGTTCGTCGCTGGTCCAGTCGCGGCGAATCCCGACCCGGCTTGTCAGAAAACAATTTCGCAGGGCGGGAAGGCGGCGGACACAGTCCGGACAATTGCGAGTTGGTTCAACCCATGCGCGTTCGGCATTCCCTCAGGTTCGTTTGGAAGTCTCGGTCGCAACGTGTTTCGCGGCAAATCCGTGTTCAATACCGACCTGTCGCTGTTCAAGAGCTTTCCGATTCGAGAAGACTGGCAGTTGCAGTTCAGGATGGAAACGTTCAACGTATTCAATATTCAGAACTGGGACACGCCAGCGAATGCGAACCTGACTTTGAACACAAACGCGACGACGCTTGCCAACAACGTCGGGCGCATCTCGAATCTCGCGGCAGGAACCAACCCGCGGCAGATTCAGTTTGGCTTGCGGCTGTTGTTTTGAAGTCGATTCTTTTCTGCCTTTTGTGCCTCTTTGTGGCTCCACAATGTTTGGTGGCCCAAACGTGGCCGCATCCGATCCCCGCGCGCGTTCGCGACGGCGCTAACAAAGATTTGATGGTGATGACGCTGGGCCACGTCTCGCCCGCGATCGCCGACGGCACGTTTGATCCAGCCAAAGACGAGCTGCGACTTAAAGACGGCACAGTTCTCAAGAACTACTTTCGGGACACACTCAAGATCAAATACTTCGCGCCCATCGACAAGACGCGGTTTCCTCTGCCGCCGTCGGGCTGGTGTTCCTGGTACTTCTTCTACCAGGAGATCAACGAAGGCGAGATCAAGATCGCAGCCAAATGGATTGCAGACAACCTCAAAGACTACGGTGTTCAGTATGTCCAGATCGACGATGGTTGGCAGGGCACAGGCCACGGCCTCGGTGAGAACCGCGATTGGTCCACCATCAACAACCGGTTTCCGAGCGGCATGGACGGCTTGGCTGCATACATCAAGAGCCTTGGTCTGAAGCCCGGGATCTGGTTGGCGCCGCACGGGCAGAGCAACGAAGCGGTCGTGAAAAATCACGCCGGTGTTTTTCTGATGAAGCCTGACGGCACGACGGCGTCGAGCACGTGGGAGGGAAAGTTTCTCGTCGATCCTTCCGCGCCTGAGTCGCAGAAGTATCTGAAAGATTTGTTCGCGAAGCTCTCGAGTTGGGGCTACGAGTATTTCAAGATCGATGGTCAACCGATAGTCGTCCGCGAGTACCGCAACAAGAAGAGCTTCATGAAGAATCCGGCGGAAGATACGGACGAGCTTTATCGCGAAACGCTACGAAGCATTCGCGCCGGGATCGGTCCGGATCGGTATCTGCTCGGTTGCTGGGTGGTGCCTCTGGAAGGCGTCGGACTGATGAATGGCTCGCGCATCGGCGCGGACGTGTTGCCAAACTGGGATGGTTTCAAGTTCGCGATGCGCGCGACGATGCAATACTACTTTTTACACAACGTCGCGTGGTATGCCGATCCGGATGTATTCATCGTGCGCGCACCCTTGCCGATCGAACAGGCACGCGCGTGGGCGACGTTGCAAGGTCTCACGGGCCAGGCCGCGCTGATGAGCGATCGAATGGTCGATCTCTCACCGGAACGCGTGGAGCTCATCAAGCGCGTTTATCCGGCGGTTGATATTCGTCCCCTCGATCTCTTTCCTTCAGATCGAAACAAACGGATTTGGGATCTGAAGATTAACCATCTCGGACGGCAATACGACGTTATTGGCGTGTTTAATTACGACGAGACCAAACCGATCGTGTCTTACGTGTCGTGGAAGGATCTGGGATTGCCTATGGATGGCCCGGTGCATGTGTTTGATTTTTGGAACAAGGAATACCTGGGTGCATGGACGAAAGGTATTTCGCTCGAGTTGTTGCCGGCTAGCACGCGCGTGTTGTCGCTCGTTCCAGCCACGGATCAGATTCAACTCGTTTCGACGAGCCGTCACATCACACAGGGCTGGGTTGATCTGATCTCTCATCAGATTAGTGGAAATCATTACTCAGGCCGCAGCAAGCTGATCCGCAACGATCCATATAATCTGCGTTTCGCGTTTCCTCCCGGTAAGAACTTCATTATTAAAAGGGCGACAGCGGGTGGATTGCCGGTTCGTGTTTCGAACCACCAGGGCTGGGCTGAGGTTGAAATCACATCTCCGAGGACGGCAGAAGTAAGTTGGGAAGTCACATTTGCGCCGGCGACTGGGTATCACTTTCCCGTGCAAGAACCGCGGAACGTGTCGGCTGAGAGCGTCGGCGTCGATGGCGCGAACCTGCGTTGGACCATTCCGGCGCAACCCGCGTTTCGTTACGAGGTCTCATTGAATGGTGAAGTGTTAGGTTCCACGACCACGCAAGCATTTGCGCTTCGAGGTCTCGATCCAAATGTTGATTACGTCGCCGAAGTGCGTGCGGTCTGGCAGGACGGATTCAAAAGTGAGAAGGCGGCGAAGTTACGGTTCAAGTTGAAACAGATTCAGCCGCCCGACATTTTTCTTTCCGATCTGGATCCGGTGCGTTTGACGCCGGGTTGGCGGCAGCCTGAGTTGAATCGAAGAAACGTCACGATGCCGACCAATTCTGAAATTGAGTTTGAAATGAATGGAACTTACGACGCGTTCACATCGACCGTGGGAACCGATAGCAACGGGAAGGTGGAGTTCGCCGTAATCGGGGATGGCAAGCAGTTGTGGACGAGCGGAGCACTGATGAAAACGGATGGAAGCAGATCGGTGAAGGTTGATGTGCGGAACGTGCGGCGGCTGACGTTGCGTGTAACGCGCGTGGAGGAGGGCGGAAGAATTTTTGCTGAGTGGATGGATGCGCGGTTGACGAGGTAGGCTTCACAGGATTTATAGGATTTTCAAGATTGACAAGATTAAATCCTGTAAATCCTGCCTAATCCTGTAATCCTTTCTAAAAATGATCTCTAGAAGAAGAATTCTCCAATTGGCTCTGGTTTCGCCGTTCGCTGCGGCGTGGCCGCGATTGGTCCAGGCGCAAGATATCCGAAATTCTCGTAGCTATGTGGTTGGCACCGACGTTTCGCGGGTGAAGGTTGAGCGGCGGTGGAAGGCCGCGGTTTGTCAGTCGCAATTAATCAATCAAGGGCGCGAATCGGTGAGGATCAAGGAAGTCGTGCTCTTTGATCTGAAGTTATCTTGGCCCACATCAACGCGGCTTTACGGTGAAGGCTTCCAGATGCTCACGCAAACCGGCGGCACGTTGGGCCAACCCGCGGATCTCGGCAATTATACCGACGCTAAACATTACAAGCTCCCCACGCCCGACGGCGCGAAAGCGCTTTACGGCATGATGATGCTCTCGCCTTCGCGCGCCCGAAATAATCTCCTGGCATTCACGTCGTGCAAGCGTTTCATGGGCCAGTTTTATTTGAACTACCCGTCGTTGAAAGTCGTCGTCGACACGGAAGG
>Ga0157372_10008250_pt1 | contig 11075 bp, 10 predicted proteins | sample C55metaG_FD_115307 | JGI IMG/M metagenome (GOLD analysis project Ga0157372, IMG submission 115307) | Corn rhizosphere microbial communities from Kellogg Biological Station, Michigan, USA - C5-5 metaG | ecosystem: Host-associated > Plants > Roots > Rhizosphere > Soil | place: USA: Michigan...
AGGGCTGCCATTTCCCAATTGCAATAATGGCCGGCAACTGCAATAATACTTTTACCTTTAGTAAAGTATTCAAACACCAGGTCGGAATTGGTAGCCACTACCCTTTTCCGGATCTGTTTTTCTGATACGGTGATCATTTTAATGGTTTCCACTATCAGGTCGGCCAGATAACGATAGTATTTTCGTTCAATATCACGGCGCTCCTGATCTGTTTTTTCGGGAAAGGAATTGCGGAGGTTTTGCTGCACTACATCACGGCGGTAATGAACAATGTAATAAATAATAACAAATGCGATATCGGATAAAATGTATAAAAACCAAAAGGGAAGCAACGATATAAGGTATAAAATTAATATCCCTAACTTAGTAAAACCCTTTTTTATCATTATTTTAGCCAATTTTGAGCACAAACATAAAATATATGATTGAAAAAGGCGCTGTGTTACCCATGTTTTATCTTCCGCCGGTAGATTATTTTGTACAATTAAATACGTATAAGCCTGATATACTGATAGAAAAAGAAGAACATTTCCCCAAACAAACTTATCGCAACCGGGCTAATATCTACTCGCCCGATGGTGTGCTGGCATTGGTGGTTCCGGTAATAAAAGGTTCAAAAAATCACACTAAAGTTAAAGATGTAAAAATCAGCTACGATTTTATGTGGCAGCGCCTGCACTGGCAAAGCTTGCAGGCCTGTTATCGCCGTTCGGCTTATTTTGAGTTTTATGAAGATGACTTTGCACCTTTTTATGAAAAACAAATTACCTACTTGTTTGATTATAATGAGGAGCTTTTGAACCTGCTGCTTAAGCTCGCCAAAATAAAAACAGAATTAAATTACACGAATGAATATCAGCCCGAATATCCTAACCTGCATGATTTTCGGTTTTCTATCCATCCAAAAAAGGAAAGTGAGATACAGCAGAAACCGTATTTCCAGGTATTTGAAGACCGCAAGGGCTTTATGAAAAACCTGAGTATCATTGACCTGCTGTTTAACCAGGGCCCGCAAACCATAAACTATTTGTAGATGAATGGCAACTTTAAACGCCTGCGCCTTAAAAAACACAAACAAGCAGGAAATGTAGGCGACAGACCAGGTACTATCAGGGTAGCCGAGGATGCACTGAAACCCATTATATCAGTTTACTCATACAATAAAGATGAGTTGGTAACTTGCGAGGGCAAGGATATCAAAACAGCATTAAAACAGCTAAATAAATGTGATAATCATACCCATTGGATCAAGATTAATGGGTTGGGCGATGCCTCGCTGATTGAGCAAATTGGTGAACATTGCAATATCAATTCTCTGGTTTTGGAGGATATTGCCAACACCCACCAGCGCCCCAAATTTGATGAGTACGAGGATTATGCCTTTTGTACCAGCCGTATTGTTCATTTTAATAAGGATAATGAGATCATCAACTGCCAGTTTTCGGCTATCATAAAAGATAATATCATCATTAGCTTTGAGGAGGACCACACCGAGCGCTTTGATGCCGTAAAAGCCCGTTTAAAAGCCGGAAAGGGCGCTATCCGTACCGCGGGCCCCGGATATATGTGTTATGCGCTTACTGACACTATAATTGATACCTACTTTGTGCTGCTTGCCGAAATTGGCGATCATTTGGATGCCCTTGAAGATAAGCTTTATCTCAGCGCCGATAAAACCATCATGTTTAATGCCCAGCAATTAAAACGTACGCTCATTGTTGTACGCCGCGCCAGCTGGCCCGAGCGGGATAAGATCAATGACATGATCCGGTCTGAAAGTCCGTTGATAACGCCGGAAGTTAAATTGTTTTTACGCGACGCCTATGATCATTGCATCCAGGCCATGGACCTCATTGAAAACTATAAAGAGGTAACGTCAAGTATCATCGACCTGTACCTATCCATGGTAAGTAACCGCATGAACGAGATCATGAAGGTGCTTACTATCATTTCTGTGATCTTTATCCCGCTTACTTTTATAGCCGGTATATATGGGATGAATTTTTCCCGGCAGGATGATAAAGGCCATCTTCTGCCGGATAACATGCCGGAGCTATATTGGCACCATGGTTACATTTATGCTATCGTGTTTATGTTTTTGATAGCCATAATACAGGTGTTTGTATTTTGGAAGAAAGGCTGGTTTAACAGGTTGTAGCCCCCCCCGGCCCCCTAAAGGGGAGTTATTGGCATAAAAAAGAAGCGTTACGAGTACTGCTTCTTTTTTTAATGAGATGGGTAAGAAACCTGATCAGAATCCTCCCCCTTTAGAGGGTCGGGGGGCTTGGGCTTGAACTTGTTTCTTCACCATATACAGGATCTCGCCCAGCCCATTTGTTTTGATCTCAAATGTGGTTGAAAGTAACATCCCCATTTTATCTTTACTAAAACCCTTGCCTGCCATCCATTCCAGGTATGATACCGGGATATCAGCTATAATGGTGCCTTTATATTTACCGTAAGGCATTTTAGTTTGTACAATATCGATGAGAATTTTTGGATCTGGTTTTAAATTTTCCACGCGGTAAAGGTAAGCACAAAGCGATGGGATTCTGCTCCTATTCCTGCAATCCTTTTATAATAAAAAACGTTGCGAGTGCAGCTGCGATGCCAACTGTTGCTTTTAAGATACTGCTGCTTACATAAGGCGGAATATAGGTTACGCCCATTTCATCGGCGACAGCGGGATGCCCTACATAGCGGCCTTTTGCAGGTATTGCAACCTGCTCAAAGTTATCGGCCAGTTCATGCAATTGATCATGCAGCTCACGGCCGCGCATTATCGGGCCATGGCCTGTCGCTACTGTGCGTGGTTCAAGCGCGGCAAGCCTGCGTACCGATTGGGCAGCAGCTTCCCAGTCGGTGGTGAAATACCTCGGCGGTCCGGTTAACTTTTTAAGCGAACTAAATGAATATAAAGCTGATTCGGTCTTAGTAGTTGAAAAGGCATCCCCGATTACAAGGGTCGAATTTATTGGCAAAAACAGGGAAATATGGCCCGGTGTATGCCCGGGTGTGTGGATCACTTTCCATTCGGGCAATTCGGGGACCCCTTCCTCCATATCAATTGCCTTTACTTTGGAGCCCAGGTTTATGGGTGCCGTAGGGAAAAACACAGATAACAAGCTCATCATCCCGTCAGTCAGCGTTGGATCGGCGGGCGGATATGACGACAGGCCGGTTAAATACGGTAATTCAAGCGAGTGGGCATAAACCGGTACATTCCAAATCTCCAAAAGCTCTGCCAGGCCTCCTGCATGGTCAGCATGCCCATGTGTAAGCACAATAGCCGCAGGTCTGGTTCCCGGTCCAAAAAGCTCCTCGGCCATAGCAATGATTTTCTTGGCCGAACCTTTTAATCCCGTATCCACCAAAACCCAGCCTTTGGCAGCACCGGGACGGTTAGCGATCATGTAAACGTTAACAAATAATAGTTTAGTTCCCCATACCCTTTGCGATACCTGGAAATATTTTGTACTGAGCCTTCTGTTCATGGTTTATAATTATTAACAAAACGTAACTCGTGTATTAAAAGTTTTAGCAGCCTTAAATTTAAACACAATTTTATCAGTCTAAAAAATATGACATGATCGCCAGCCCAAGACTGATGCAAACAGAAATTGCCCGAATTATGTTAGCTTAATAAATTATAAAAACTATGGAACAACAATTTGATGCCACACTTACGGGGACTGACAGCATTATCGAAGGCACAGCGCAACAGGTAATCAATCGCGGGTACGCAAACGCCTATGAGTTTAAATCAATAGATGAAACACTGCATTTGGTAATAGCCAAAGATGAAGACGGCGAATGGATCAGGATTGATGGTACAGAGCCTTACCTTTCAAGCTGGATTGATGAACTGGCCGAACAGGCCGTAAGTCACTCTTTATAAAAAATAAAGCCGGATCATTTGACCCGGCTTTATTCATTATATTTCATATGGTTAATCCAATTCAATTGGTTTCATTTTGGGCACCAGGAAATGCATAATGAGCCAGGCTAAAATGTAAGCGCTTCCGCAAACAAAAAACATAATATAATAAGCTATCTCAATTTTACCGATTGACCGGTAATACACAAAGAGGTTTTTTTGCACGGCAAGCGACAGGAACACCCCACCGATAGAACCGAACATGCCACCTAAGCCCGTTACCGAACCAATAGTATGTTTTGGGAACATATCCGAAACTGTGGTGAATATATTAGCGCTCCATGCCTGGTGCGCCGAAGCTGCTATACCAATTACGATAACGGCAAGCCACATATTAACACCGCCCAAAATTTGGGCAAATATAATAGGTATTACTGCCAGTGCATAAATAAACATGGATGTTTTACGGGCTTTAAACACCGGCCATTTATTTTTAATCAGGTTCATGGGCAGCCAACCGCCGCCAACGCTGCCAAAGGTAGACATGGTATAAACCAACGCAACAGGAATGGCTATTTCTGTGCCTTTTAAATGATACTGGCTTTCCAAAAAATCGGGGAGCCAGAACAGATAAAACCACCATATGGGGTCGGTAAGGAATTTGCCTACAACAAAGGCCCAGGTTTGCTTAAACGAAAGCAGCTTGCCCCATGATATTTTCTTTTGCTCAACTGGCTGCAAAGCTTCAGTTTGACTGTCATGATCACTGTTGATGTAATCAAGCTCGGCTTTTGATACCTTACTATGTTTTGAAGGTGCACGATAATTAACCTGCCAAAGCACCAGCCATATAAAACCAATGGAACCTGTGATAATAAAGGCCCATCGCCATCCCCAGGCAGCCGCTATAAAGGGCACTGTTAAAGGAGCAACAATAGCACCTATATTTGCACCCGAGTTAAAGATCCCCGTAGCAAATGCACGTTCTTTTTTCGGAAACCACTCGGCCACGGTTTTAATAGCTGCAGGAAAATTTCCAGCTTCACTAAGGCCTAACGCAGAACGCACCACGCCGAAACCAAAGGTGCCGCCAACAAAAGCGTGGCACACCGCCGAAATACTCCACAACAGTGTTGAAAGGAAATAGCCGAGTTTGGTGCCTATCTTATCGATGATCCGTCCGGCGGCCAGCAAACCTATTGAATAAGCTATTTTAAAAGCTATCTCAATGTTTGCATAATCACCATCATTCCATTTAAACTCTTTGGTAAGGTCTGATTTAAGCAAACTGATTACTGCCCGGTCAAGGTAATTAACGGTTGTTGCGAAAAAGACCAGCGAGCAGATCACCCAGCGGTAGTTTCCAACTTTTTCTTCTCTCATTATAATTTAGGTTTACAGGCTATTTAATGGTTTGTACTATTTCCAGCAGCTTCAGGGTATCGTTATACAGTTTGTCGTACTCTTGGTTTTCCAATACGCTTTTGCTGATGAGCTTGCTGCCCATGCCCACGGCGCATACCCCCGCTTTAAACCAGGTACTGATGCTGTCATGGTTCAAATCAACCCCACCTGTTGGTATGAACAACTGACCGGCAAACAAATCCCTGATTGAGGATACAAACTCCGGTCCCAGTATGTTGGCCGGGAATATTTTTATCAACGCAGCCTCATTTTGTTGAGCTGTATAGATTTCGGTTGGTGTCATACAACCAGGAATCCATAACAGGTTATGCTGCGCCGCCAGTTTGCTAACCTCGGGGTTAACAATTGGCGAAACGATAAAATCAGCTCCAGCAGCAATAAAAGCTTCAGCTTCCTGAAGGCTTTTGATGGTGCCGATACCTAATTCCAAGCCCGGCATTTCGCCGTTTGCAAGGGCTTGTTTTAAAACCTTGAAGTTTTCGAGGGCGGCGGCGCCGCGGTTGGTATATTCAAATACCCTAATGCCAGCTTTATAAAGCGTGCGGGTAATCTGCAGGCTCACTTCCGGGTCTTTGTAAAAGAACAGCGGCAATGTTCCCTGTTTTAATATGGCATCAAGTACTATATCTTTTTTACTCATTATTTCATTGTGTTATAAATTTCATCAACTGTTTTGGTGGTCGCATCGCCTTCAATAAACAGCTTTTCGAATGCGGCTGCCGTTGCAAAGTCCAGCAATTGCTGCGGATCCTGCTTGTTAAAAAAGCCGTAAATAAGCCCAGCCATAAAGCAATCCCCGCTGCCTACCTTATCAACAACAGTTTCGGTAGTGTAGGTAGGCGAATGATAAAAGCGGTTGCCCGTATAAAGCGAAGTGTAATATTCAACGCCTTTGCCTGCATCAAAGCGGAAGGTATTGGCAACAGCCCGGCAGCGCGGATAAGCATCCATAATCCTTTCGGACGAGTAGAGCCCCTCTTTAAGGTAAATGCTCTGCTGACCCGATTCATGGATATCCGGTGTAACGGGAATGCCCAGCATGGTTTCCTCTGCCCAAACATTGCCCATAATGATATCAGCATATTGCACCAGCTTTGGCATAATCTCCGTTGGCTTTTTACCGTACTGCCATAATTTGGGGCGATAATTAAGATCGACAGATATGGTGATATGTTTTTTGCTTGCTGCCTGTAAAACTTCTTCGCAAACATCGGCAGCCTGCTGGCTTAAGGCCGGGCATATCGCACTGAAATGAAACCAACTCACCCCTTCCAGAACAGTATCCCAGTTAACCATGCCCGGTTTCAGATCGGCAAATGCCGAACCGGCACGGTCATATACAATGGCATTGTTCTTTACATCTTTACCACGGGTGAGGTAATAAAGACCTATCCTGTTACCACTATGATGTATTGCTGATGTGTCGATGTTTTTGCTTTCCAGGTAACCGATAATCTGTTCGGATAAGGCATTATCAGGCAAAGCAGTAAAATATTTTATTGGCTGCTCCCAAAGGGCTAAAGCATTGGCTACGTTAAGCTCAGCACCGCCCATAAAAAATGGCAGCTTGTTTTTTGCAAGCCACTGCCCTTCACCGTCCGGGCACATGCGTAATAATAATTCGCCGAACGACAGGATGCTCCCTTTTGTATTTTCGATATTGCTCATTTAAAAATTGAAATAGTTTTTGGCGTTAAAATAGCAAATATCACTCACGATCTTTCCTGTCCATTCAATATCGTTTGGTAATTCGCCGTTTTCAATGTCATCACCCAACAGGTTACAAAGCAACCTGCGGAAATACTCATGCCTCGGGAACGACATAAAGCTCCTTGAATCGGTAAGCATCCCAACCAAACGGCTCAGCAGGCCCATGTTTGATAACGCGTTTAATTGCTTGATCATGCCATCCTTCTGATCCAAAAACCACCAGGCCGATCCAAACTGCATTTTACCGGCTACCGAACCATCGTTATAATTGCCCACCATGGTAGCAAACAGCTCATTATCGGCAGGGTTAAGGTTATAAATAATGGTTTTAGCTAACTGGTTAGTGGTATCCAGTCTGTTCAGAAATTTGGATAATGCCCTGCCTTGTGCAAAATCGCCTATAGAATCCCAGCCGGTATCAGGTCCCAAATTGGTTAAAGCACGCGCATTGTTATTACGCAATGCACCAAGGTGAAACTGCTGTACCCAGCCCTTTTCATAATCCCAAATAGCAAAGTAGTACAACATTGCCGATTTGAATTTCAGGATCTCTAAAGGCAACAAAACCTCGTTATTTCTTATCTTATTAAAGATCGTTGCAATTTCAGCATCGGTATAATCTTCAGCATAGATCTGCTCCAAACCATGATCTGACAATTTGCAACCATTTTCAGCGAAGTAATCGTGCCTTACTTTTAAGGCCGAAAGATATTCATCAATGTTAGATATGGATACATTTGCCACTGATTCCAGTTGGTCAATGTATTTGTTGAGCCCGGCAATGTCATCGGCGTTCATAGCTTTATCGGGGCGGTAGGCTGGCAATACTTTAACACTGTATCCGTCTTGTTTTAGTTTTTGATGGTAGCTAAGGTTATCCAATGGGTCATCGGTAGTACCAACAACTTCTACATTTTTGCTTTTAAGGATGTTACGAATGCTAAACTCCGGTGATTGCAGCTTTTCGTTACACTGAGCATATATTTTTTGTGCCGATGCTGGTGAAAGCAATTCATTTATGCCAAAATAACGCTGCAATTCAAGGTGTGTCCAATGATATAGCGGGTTTCTCAAAGTGTACGGAACCGTAGCGGCCCATTGCATAAACTTTTCCTCGTCGGTTTTATTACCGGTGATATAGGCTTCATTAACACCATTTGCCCGCATAGCGCGCCATTTGTAATGATCGCCATAAAGCCAGATCTGGGTTATGTTTTTAAAATTGATATCATCAGCAATCTGATCTGGCGGCAGGTGGCAATGATAATCAATAATAGGCTGATGGCTGGCGAACTCATGATATAAGCGCTGCGCCGTTTTGGTTTGAAGTAAAAAATCCTGATCTAAAAAATTCTTCATTGGTTATTAACAGATATATACCAGAGTTAGCGGTATAGTAGTTTATACTTGTAAGCGGCAAATTACACATCATACGGGCAAGTTGGAAGTAATAAGCCTAAACAATCCACGCAAACGTTTTCGTTAACGGGTAAAAACAACTACTATGAACAAAAAAGGCGATGAGGTTATCACCCCATCGCCTTTTTATCTATTGGTGAAATTTCTGCTACCAGAAAATTGAGTACAATGCAACCACAATACCTGTTACAATTAAGGCGCCAGCTAAAAATCCTCTTGAAGTTTTAAACATTGAGCCATCAATTTCAAGGCCGTTTGTAGTAATGCCCCTGGCCTGATCAATTTTTGAAATAATATACATACCGATAACGCAGAGAATAAATACAAAACCCATACGGTCAAGGAAAGGGATTTCATATAGTTTGGTTACCTTATCATCCTGCAAGGCTAATTTTGAGAAGCCATATGGCGACAGGAAACTCAGATCAATAAACCTTGGGCAAAGTTTAAAGAAGCATGAGAATATGAAACCACCGATAGTTGCAAATAAAGCAGCGTTTGAAGTAGCTTTTTTCCAGAAGAAACCAAGGATGAACATGGCAAAGATACCCGGAGATACGAAGCCTGTATATTCCTGGATGTATTGGAAGCCTTGCTTACCTTCGCCCATTAATGCTTTACCGATAAGCTCTGATAACAGGATACCTAATAACAAAGCAACAAGCACCGAGATTTTACCCAGGTTAACCAGTTTTTTATCGGTAGCTTCAGGGTTGATTGCTTTTTTGTAAATATCTAACGTAAAGATGGTAGCAATACTGTTTGCTTTACCTGCTAATGACGCTACGATAGCAGCCGTTAACGCAGCAAATGAAAGGCCTTTTAAGCCGCTGGGCAATAAGTTTAACAGTGATGGATACGCTTTGTTAGGATCCAAAACTCCAGATGAACTCGCCATTTCCTGGTGGAACATCCCTTTTTGGTATAACAGGTAAGCAGCAATACCCGGCAACACCACAATAACAGGCATCAGCAACTTAAGGAAAGCTGCAAACAGGATCCCGCCGCGGGCAGTTTTAAGGTTTGCGCCCAAAGCCCTTTGGGTAATATACTGGTTACAGCCCCAATAGTTAAGGTTAGTGATCCACATGCCGCCTATCAGAACAGATAAACCAGGAAGATCCATGTAATTTGGATTATCCTTTTTAAAGATCATATGGAAGTGATCAGTAGCTTCGCTATGCAGGATCTTGAAACCATTGAGCAAGCCTGTTGTACCTTCTTTTTCGCTTAACAAAGTAAGTGCAAGGTAAGATGCCATTAAACCACCCAATATCAATACCGCTACCTGGATAACGTCGGTATAGCCGATAACCTTCATACCGCCCAGTGTAATAACTGCCGAGAATATGGCCAGCAACCAGATACACAGGTGAATATCAAGACCTGAAATACCGCTGACAGCTAATGCACCGAGGTAAAGGATTGACATTAAGTTAACCACAATGTACAGCAACAGCCAAAATATGGCCATGATCATGGCTACTGTTCCGTTATACCGCTGATGCAGGAACTGCGGCATGGTAAAAATCTTATTTTTAAGATATACCGGGATAAAGAAAACCGCCACAATGATGAGGGTGATAGCGGCCATCCACTCGTAAGTAGATATGGCTAAGCCCATTTTAAACGCAGACCCACTTGTACCTATAAATTGTTCGGCAGAGATATTTGAGGCGATGAGCGATGCTCCGATAGCCCACCAGGTTAACGACCCTTCGGCCAAAAAATAGTCTTTTGAGGTGGCATCGGCGTTGTGTTTACGCTTATACACCCACCAGCCGTAACTGGCAACAATTATAAAGTAGATAAAGAAAACAGCATAATCGCCATTTGAAAGGGTTTTGAGGTTCATTGTTTTGGTTTGTCTTTGGGTTTAATATGTATGATTGACAATTATAAACTATATATATCGATTTATCAAATTTTCGATGTATTCTTGTTTACCGCTTGTCACTTTAGGTTCGCCGTTAGCTATCGCATAGTTACGCAAATCTTCCAAAGAAACCTTACCCTCTTCAAAATCTTTCCCGGTACCGGCGTCAAATGAAGCATACCTGTCGGTACGTAATTTTTTGTATTCTGATTTTTGCAAAATATTATCAGCAGTAACCAAAGCCCTTGCAAAAAGGTCCATGCCACCAATGTGAGCGTAGAACAAATCAGCCGGGTCAGTTGAGTTACGGCGGATCTTGGCATCAAAGTTAATACCACCGCCCTGGAAACCGCCTGCCTCAAGAATAATCAGCATGCACTCGGTTACTTCATTGATATCGTTAGGGAACTGGTCGGTATCCCAGCCATTTTGCGTGTCACCGCGGTTGGCATCTATCGAACCTAATAAACCTGAATCGGCAGCAACCTGTAGCTCGTGCTGGAAAGTATGACCTGCTAAAGTCGCGTGATTAACTTCAAGGTTCAGTTTAAAATCGTTGATCAGGTCGTATTTCTGTAAAAAACCTAATACGGTGGCCGCATCATAATCATACTGGTGTTTGGTTGGCTCGCATGGTTTTGGCTCAATAAAGAACGTGCCTTTAAAACCTTGCTTGCGGGCATAATCTTTAGCAGTATGTAAAAACTTAGCCAAATGCTCCTGTTCGCGTTTCATATTGGTATTCAGCAGGCTCATATAACCTTCACG
>Ga0157372_10008251_pt1 | contig 11073 bp, 7 predicted proteins | sample C55metaG_FD_115307 | JGI IMG/M metagenome (GOLD analysis project Ga0157372, IMG submission 115307) | Corn rhizosphere microbial communities from Kellogg Biological Station, Michigan, USA - C5-5 metaG | ecosystem: Host-associated > Plants > Roots > Rhizosphere > Soil | place: USA: Michigan...
CGGCCTCACCACGACGGGCTTACTCGTCAAGCGCGGTGACCGATACACGAACAGCTTCCTCGCGCGGCAGCTCCTCGTGCGTGACAGCCCTCGCAAAATCACCGCCTATGTCGAACTGCAGCATCGCGCGATGTACAAGGGCGTTTTCTGGCTCCTCGAATCCGTACGTGAATACCGGAACGTCGGTCTCAAGGAGTTCGCCGGAGACGAGCCGACGCTCTACGAGCGACTCGCGCACGTACCGGAAGTGGAGCAGATCTTCCAGGAGGCGATGCAGGAGTTGTCGATGCAATCCAACGCTGAGATGACTCGGTACGTCGACCTTCGCGACGTCAGACACCTCGTCGATGTAGGGGGCGGCGACGGCACGAACATCATCGCGCTCGCCCGGCGTTGGCCCCACCTTCGCGCAAGCGTTTTCGATTCCCCCACCGTCTGCGAAATCGCGCGCCGGAACATAGCCCGGCATGGCTTGCAGGATCGGCTCGATGCGATTCCGGGTGAATGCTTCCGCGATCCGTTTCCGAAGGATGCGGATTGCCTGATGTTCGCGCACTTCTTCACGATCTGGGGCGAGAAGAAGGACCGGGAGTTGCTGCGGAAATGCCACGACGCGCTACCTTCCGGCGGGAAAGTGATCATCTTCAACATGATGCAGCGCGACGACGAAACGGGGCCGCTCAGTGCGGCCGTCGGTTCCCCTTACTTCCTGAGCCTCGCTACGGGGCTCGGCATGCTCTATACCTGGCGAGAGTATGAAGACTGGATGCGCGACTGCGGATTGACCCACGTGCAGCGGCACAAGCTTCGTCGCGATCACGGCTTGATCGTCGGCACGCGACCGTGAGGGAAGGCGGGGACCGCAACACGCGACGCCGTCGCGATGCGCCATCGCGCGCGTCGTGGAAAGCGGCAGCCACCGTCGTGAATGCCGATCCGTACGAGCGTGCGATCACGCTCGTCAAAGCGGGTGATCTGGACGCGTCGGAGAAAATTTGCCGTCGGCTCCTCAAGTCCTCGCCGCATCGCGGCGATTGCCTTCATCTGCTTGGCGTCGTCGAACTGCGGCGCGGCCATGCGCGGAAGGCGGCTGAACTCATCAACCGGTCGCTCGCGACGCGGCCCGATGACGCCGCGGCGCACTCCAACCTCGGTCATGCGCTGATCAACCTTCGTCGGCTGCACGAGGCGTTGACGAGCTTCGATCACGCTGTTGCGTTGAATCCGGGCCTCGCGGTCACCCATAACAGCCGCGCGATCGTCCTCAGCAGACTCGAGCGCTTCGACGAAGCGCTCGCGGCGCTCGATGGCGCGCTGAGCATCGATCCGCATTTCGCGGAGGCACTCAACAATCGCGGAAACGTGCTGAAGGCGTTAGGTCGGAATGCGGAAGCGCTCGCGAGCTTCGAGCGTTGCCTGGCCGGCCAACCCGATTTCGCGCAGGCGTACCACAACCGGGCGACGGTGTTGATCGACATGCAGCGCTTCGACGCGGCGTTCGAGAGCGCCGACCGAGCCGTCGACCTGATGGCCGGAAATGCGGAAGCATGGAATACGCGCGGCCTGGCGCTGATGCATCTGCAGCGGTTCGACGAGGCCCTGGCGGATTTTCAGCGTGCCCTCGCGCTGCAGCCCCGCCTGGCGCAAGCCCTCAACAATCGGGCGCTCACGCTTACGCCCCTGCGCCGGTTCGACGAAGCCCTCGCGAGCTTCGAGGAAGCGCTCGCAATCAACCCCGGCTTTGCCGAGGCGCACTGGGCGCAAGGCATGCTGCGGCTGCTGCTCGGCGACTTCGAGCGTGGCTGGACGAAGTACGAATGGCGCTGGAAGTGGTCGAGCCACACCTCCCCGCAACCCAATTTCACCCAGCCGCAGTGGCTCGGCAAAGAACCGCTGAAAGGCAAGCGGATTCTGCTCCACGCCGAGCAGGGATTGGGCGACACCCTCCAGTTCTGCCGCTATGCGGCGCACGTGGCGCAGCGAGGCGCGCACGTCATGCTGGAGGTGCAACCTTCACTGAAGGCGCTGCTCGGGAGCCTCGTCGGTCCCGAGCAACTCGTCGCGAAGGGCGAACCGCTGCCGCCGTTCGATGTGCAATGCCCGCTAATGAGCTTACCGTTGGCGCTTGGCACGTCGTTGTCGACGATCCCGGCGACCATCCCCTATCTGCGGGCGAACCCCGAGCACATCGAGCGGTGGAAGGACCGACTGGGAACCCGTCGCGGGCCGCGCGTCGGCATTGCCTGGTCCGGCAATCCGCAGCATAAGAACGACCACAATCGCTCGCTATCGCTGGCTGCGCTGATCCCGCTCGACGCGCTCGACGTCGAGCTCTACAGCCTGCAGCCCGACATGCGGCCCTCCGATCGGGCGGCGTTCGCCGAATTTCGTCACCTGCGGCATTTCGGCTCGGAGCTGAGCGATTTCGCCGATACGGCCGCACTCGCGTCGCTGATGGACGTCGTGATCAGCGTCGACACCGCAGTCGCGCATCTAGCGGGGGCTCTTGGGCGGCCCGTCTGGGTGCTGCTGCACCACACGCCGGAGTGGCGCTGGCTTCTCGATCGTGTCGATAGTCCCTGGTATCCCACCGCCCGGCTGCTTCGCCAACCCAGCTTCGACGACTGGACGAGTGTCGTCACTCAGCTCGTGAAGGACGTGTCGGCCCTGTGTCCGGGCGCCGATACAACGGCGGCGTTCGTGTCTCCTCCAGGCGGCCTGTATGTCCAAGCGCGTTCCGACCCGGCAATCACTGCGCACACCGCACCGAGCCCGCGCGGTTCCAATTCCTTGTCGGAACAGGTACGACAAGCGGCCACGCTCTTCAATCTGGGAAAACTCCCGGAAGCCGCCGGCATCTGCGACGAAATTCTGAGCGTGCATCCGACTCATGCGGATATCGTTTTCCTCGCCGGAGTGATCAAGTCGAGACTCGGCGAAACGGAGCACGCGGCGTCGCTCATCACACGGTCGTTAGTGCTGAAGCCGAACTCCGCGGTCGCGAACAACAGCCTGGGCGAGATTCTCATGCGGCTCGGGCGAATGGAAAGGGCGCTCGCGAGCTTCGACCGATCGCTTCGACTCGACGCCCGGAACGCGAGTGTCCATAACAACCGCGCGATCGTCCTGATGAACCTCGGTCGATTCAGCGAAGCGGTGCCGAGCATCGACCGGGCCATGACGCTCGACCCCGACTTCCCGGAGGCGTTGAACACGCGGGCCACATTGCTCCGGCGTGGCAACCGACACGAAGAGGCATTGGCCGATTGCGACCACGCCGTCCGAGTCAAGCCCGGCTATGCCGAGGCATATTGCAATCGCGGCGCCGTGTTGCAAGACCTCGGCCGGCGCGAGGAGGCATGCGCGAGCTACGCGCGCGCCCAGGCACTCGATCCTCGACATGCCGAGGCGTACGTCAGCGAGGCACTGTGCCGGCTTGCAATGGGGCACTTTGATCGTGGTTGGGAGAAGCACGAGTGGCGCTGGAAATGCTCCTCGTACACCTCGGCGCGCCGCGATTTCGAGCAACCGCTGTGGCTCGGCGATCGGCAGGTCAGCGGCAAGACGATCCTCCTGCATGCCGAGCAGGGATTGGGCGACACGCTGCAGTTCTGCCGGTACGCCACGCTGGTCGCACGACAAGGCGCGGAGGTGGTCCTCGAAGTTCAACCGGCGCTCAAAACGCTGCTGACGAGCCTCGACGGACCGGCGATCGTGGTCGCGCAGGGTGACGCGTTGCCCGCATTCGACCTGCACTGCCCGCTGATGAGCTTGCCACTTGCAACGCGGACCACCGTGGGGACCATCCCCGCCGCCATCCCATACCTGGCGCCGCCAGCGGACCGCGTGCGCGCCTGGCAGGCACGGCTTGGCGCTAAGCGCCGGCTGCGCGTCGGCCTCGCATGGTCGGGCAATCCGCTACACCGAAACGACCACAACCGGTCCTTGCCGCTGGCACGATTGAAGCCACTCGATGCGCTCGACGGAGAACTTTACAGCCTTCAACCGGACGTGCGCCCTTCCGATCGAGCGGCACTCGAAACATTCTGCAAACTTCGGCATTTCGGCGACGACTTAGGCGATTTCGCAGATACGGCAGCCCTGGCGTCGCTGATGGATGTGGTGATCAGCGTCGATACGGCAGTCGCCCATCTTGCGGGCGCCCTGGGTCGTCCGGTGTGGATCCTGCTGCCGCATGCATCGGAATGGCGGTGGCTGCTCGATCGTGCGGACAGTCCGTGGTACCCCACTGCGCAACTCTTTCGTCAACCGGCCTTCGACGATTGGGGCGGCGTGATCCGGGCGATAACGGCTGCCGCCGCAGTCCTTGCCAGCCAAGCGGCGACACCACATGCTGCCATCGAACCGTCGCCGAGTCGGTAATCGCGGGAAACCAAGCTGGCGGGGAACCGTGAAGCATTTCGGCGGCCGCCGGAATCGAAGCCATACGTCGGAGCAGGCACGTCGCCCGCCGAGCTGTCGAAGGCTTTTACATTTCATTTTTGGACGCTCACGCCGGACGGCGCCAAATCCCAATAAGTACATTTGTTTTCAGCGGCTTAGCGTTGGCATGACCTGATCGGCATGGGTCATGCTCTCAGTATTCCGAGCGAGTCCATCGCCGCCCCGCCACCCGACCAGGAGAACTAGCGTGAAAAGGAAAACCATCGTCGCCGCCCTCTCGGCCATAGGCTTGGGACTTGCGCTGGCCACACCCGCCGCCGCCGACGTTACGTTCTACTCGCCCTTTACCGTGTTGCACGACGACGACTTGGACGCTGTCGTCGACAACAACAGCAATGGCATACTCGACAAGGGCGACCGCCTCGTTTCCGTCATCGAGTTCCATGACTCGGAAGGGACGATAGCCGGTCAAGGCCCCACCTCATTCGAGCCCGCCTTGGAACTGACGGCTGTCGCCGACGTGACAATCCTCACCGTTCTATCCAATGGCACGCTAGTGTTCGGCGCTTCGGGCTCAAGCGGGGTACTGAGCGGCTTCGCGGCCGGAACGACCGTCGCACTCTTTACCGATACGACGCCCGATCTCGATGTCCTCAACAGCAACAGCTGCCCGTCGGCCACGACGGGGCGCGCCGACTGTCTTGCCCAGGCGGGTCTGGGGTTGACCGACGGCAGCACGCTGTGGGCGACGATCGGTTTTGCCGGAGACGCCGACGAGTTTTGGATTTCCACCCCCGCGGCGGGCGGCACGTCATTGACGAGCATCCATTCGGCTCAGGCCGGTACGAGCCTCGGTTCCTTTACGTTCGGTCAATCGATTCTCATCAATAATACCGGGCAGGCACTCGACGAGACAGTACCGTGCACGCCGTTCTGCGGGGCGGGCAACGGCTTGGTCGATGTCGTCGGCAACGGACAAATCCTGGGTGGCGCAGGTCTCCAGAACTCTCAGTGGGACGCGCGAAGCAAAGCCAACGCGCAAGTCGAGCCGGTGCCCGAACCCGGGACCTTGGCCCTGCTTGGCATGGCACTCGCCGGACTCGGTGCGACGTGGCGAAAGCGCAAATCGCGTAGCTAGCCGGTCAGCCGTTCCATTCGTCCGACTCGCCCCCCTCGTCGAGGGGGGCGTTTCTTTTTGGATCCCGAATCGACATCGGGCCAGCCGATCATGCCGGCTCGGTCGGCGTCGGGTCGCGGGACGATGCTGATTGCACAGATGTGAAGCTCGCAAGCATCACGCGGACTTTCTTCAGCACCTCTTCCCAACGCGCGTGTTCATGCTGCCTCACGAGCGTCATCGACGGATACCAGGGAGTATCTTCGCAGTTCAATCGCCATCGCCAATCGGCGGACGCGGGCAACAGGGCCCAGACACGCGTGCCGAGGGCTCCAGCCAAATGAACGGTGCTGTTGTCGACGGAAACGACGAGGTCGAGCGCGGCAATCTGGGCGGCGAAGGAATCGAGATCGAGCAGCGGATCGGCATCGTTCCAGCGATGTAATTTCACGCCGCACGCCCGCCTCAACTGGTCGATTTCGACGGCCGCTTCCCCATACTGAAGGCAGACGAAATGCGCGTCGAGGCCGCGAACGACCGGAGCCCAGTAGGCAAGGGGAATCGAACGTTGCGCGCGTTTGACGGGATCGAGACCGCCTCGCCATGACAGACCGACCTTGACGCCCGCGCCCAAAGCCTCGAAGCGCCGGCGCCATTCATCGACCTTCGCGGGATCGGGGATTAGATAGGAGGCCCGCTTCGGAAAGCTCTCGAGGCCGAAGCGAAGGTATGCCGGAAGGTAGTTGGTCAGAAGATGAAGCTCGTCGGGCGCGATTTGGCCAACGGTCAGTCGTGTCCCCTGCTTGGTCATCGCGCGAACCTGAACCCCGGGAAACGAGCGAGCGAACAAAGGCACAAGGCGTGCCTCCGAATGAATCGCGACCTCGCGTGCGTAATGCGTCAGGTCGGGGATGCACGAGGCGAACATGACTTCGTCGCCGACGCCTTCGTTGCCGTAGACCACGACGCGCTTGTCCCTGAAGGCGTCGCCGCGCGTGCCCGGGTCCGGGAGAAGAAGCTTCTTGTTCGTGAACGTTTGAAGCCAGACGGGCCAGCCTTCGGCGAACCTGTCCTGCAGCAGCAACAGACCGGCCAGACCCTTTCGGGCCGGCATATGGCCGGGATCGATCCGAAGCGCAATCCGCACCTCGTCGAGCGACTGCTCGAAACTCCCGAGATCGCGGTAGGCATTGGCCATCTCGTGATGCGCGTCTGCATCGTTCGGCCGCCGCTCGACGTAACGCCGAAGGGATTCGACGGCTTCCGCCGAGCGGCCCAGGCCACGAAGCGCCGCGCCCAGTACGAGGTACGCCATCTCATAGCCGGGATCGAGCTTCAGCGCGCGGCGCAGGGACGCGACCGAATGCTCGAATTCGCCCCTCAAGCGCAGGACATTGCCGAGGTGATAGCGCAAGTGAGCGGCCGAAGGATCGAACGCGACCGCGCGCTCGAACATTCGCTTCGACTCGTCGAGGTTTCCCTCGGCGAACGCGATCGCGGCGAGCATGTGACAGGCGCTCGCGCTTCGCGGCGCGAGTTCGAGGGCGCGCTGCGCAAGCGCGCGCGCCTGCGCATATGACGAGAACCGGAACTGCTCTTCCGCGCGCTGCAGCAGGTTGGCTACCTTGGGGTCCACCCGCATCGGCCGCTCGATGCCTTCAGTGCCGAAGAAATGCCTCGCCAGCAGGGCGTCCCGCGAAGACACGCACGCGCTTCGCACGCCCGAGCCTGAACACCATCAACGGCAGCTCGTCGGTCAGGTGTCGCCATCCGCGCTGGAGTAGCGTGCGAGTGTCGCTCGAAACGTCGTCGTATCCGGGCAACGCGAGAAGCGGCGCGCCCGCGAACGGCTGCAAGGCGAGCCCACGCGTTTCCGCTTCGAGCCAGACGCGCTGAAGGGCCATGCCGACGCGGGCGGCGCCGCTCTCGAGGGGGAGCCGCGTCGTGAGCACGCCGCGATGAGGCGCGAGCCGCGCGGGAAGCGAAGCGGCGCGGAACGCGAGCAGCCGCGACAATCCGACGCGCCGCAACGCGTTCATCACCGGCCAATGGCGTAGCCCTTGAAACATCAGCCGTGCGCCGGGTTCGACGGCCAGCGCGCCGGGAGGAAGTCCGAACTGCGCCGACGCTTTCCAACCGACGTCGAACCTGATCGACGAGAACAGCTCGCGATGAAGGGGGTAGCGCTCGAAGCGCTCTCGCTCCGCGATGCCGATGAGTTGCGCGAGCCGCGCTCTCCTCGTGCCGGTATCGCAAAAGAACAGGGAAACGCCGTCGATGTCTGCGACCGCATCCGCAAAATGGACGAGCTCGTCCTCGGTGAGCGAGGGTCCCGAGTAGAACACGCTTCGGTTCGTGTGACGCGTGGCAATGGCCATGTCGCGCGATACGATCGAAGGAACGGGAGCGACCCGATCGACGAGTTCGATCCTCGCAACGAGCGCGGGCTGCGACGGATCAGGAAACCACCGGATGCGTGTCCGGTATCCGAGACGCGCCGCACGCACGCACACATTCTCGACGACGGCGCCGAACGAGATGAGTGCCAGGACCTTCCGATGATGAAGGGCGTGGTCGAATGCCACGTTACCGCGCACGAGCAGCGTACCGTCTTCCCACTCGAGCTCGAAACAATGGCGATTATCGGCAGATGGCGCCGCCACCGCCGCTTCGAGCAGCTCTTCGCAGAGAACGTCAGGACGACTGGCGGCGTTCACCGCGGGCGTGTTGAGGGCGATGCACCCCCGGCTGCCCTACCCCAAGGCGCGCAGCCGCCGCTCGATCGACGCTTCTTCGCGCAGTGTAAACGCATGCGTGTACAGCGAGCGCGTGATCGTGGCGAGGTTGGGATTGCCTCCAAGTCGAGCGATCTCCGCCTCTGCAAAGGCGAGATCGAGGCGTAGCAGGACTGCGGGGGCTCCAATGCGCGGATCACCCCGCAGCCTGCCGATTCGCTCGAATCCGAGCATACGCCGGTAAAATCCTTCATGGCGCGGATTGACCTCGATCAGCAAATGGGTGCATCCGTGAATGCGACGCGCATAGATGAAGGCGATATGGAACAACGCGGCCAGCAAAGGCTTCGAATGGATATTGTCGTCGATCGCCAGCCGGGTGAACTCGGCCAGCTTGGCCCCGGTGTCGCGCAAAGACGCGACCTCGTCTGCGTAAAGTCCGTCAACGAAGAGACCATCCGGAGTATCGAGGCCCACCGTGACGGTACCCACCATTCCGCTTTCGTCCTGCGCGCCCACGGTGATTCGACTCAGCGCTTCTTGCGAATGATCGCCGACCACATAGCCGCGCCAAGCGTATCGCCGGCGAATCAAATAGCTGGCCGAACTGCGTCGCTCGTCGGAATTCACGAGCCGAAGCTTGAACAGGTTCGTTTGCGGCTCGAGGGTGAGGCGGGGTGGAACGGGGTCCTCGATGCAGAGCCGCACTTCGGCGGGAACATGAGGAACGGTCGCAATCGTGTCGCCGCAGATCGGGGTGCTGTATACCGGACGCGGCCTAGCCAATGCTGCCAATATCTGTCCTCGCTTGGTGATTCACTGAAGAAGTCGACTACAGGTTGTTTCGACGTCGGAGTCTAATCAAGAAAATTATGGGACGATAGTGTCTCAAAACAACGACGGAGACCGGATTCGGGGAAATGTCAGCGCCTCATCCCCGCGGTGTCGCGTAGTGTCGGAATAACGATGCAACTGCCCGATTTCCTGAACCTCGGTGCAGGATTCACCAAATACTTCCGCATATCCGGTGCGGTCGACGACGACCTACGCCGAGCGGCATATCGCATTCGGCACTCGGTGTACTGCGAGGAGCTCGGTTACGAGCCGTTGCGCGAGGACGGACTCGAATCCGATGCTTTCGACGCGCGCTCGGTCCACTGTCTGCTCCAGGCCAAAGACACCGGCGAATACATCGGCTGCGTGCGGCTCGTACTCGCAGGAGCCGAGACCGTGGCGTTGCCGTTCGAATCGCTTTGCCACGACGTGATCGACCGCTCGATCCTCGATCCGGCCACGCTCGATCGCACCCGCATCGCGGAGGTCTCCCGGCTTGCGGTGATCGGTCGATACCGTCGTCGCCGGGGCGAGCAGAAGCAGCCGGTGGGCCTCGATGAAAGCGACTTCGGGACGCCCGATCGGCCACGCTTTCCCTACATCGCGGCCGGACTCTATCTCGGCATGGTCGCGCAGGCGCAGCGGCACGGTATTGAAACGCTCTTCATGCTGACCGAACGCCGACTCGCCAAGCAGTTGACGCGGCTCGGCGTGACGCTCAAGCCTATCGGCACGCCGATCGAGCATCGCGGCCTGCGCTACCCGTCGATGATGTCCGTGAGCGAAGTCATCGACGGCCTCAGCTTCTTCGTGCGGCCGCTTTTCTCTGTGATTGCTGCGGAGATCGACGACGCCTACCGCCGCCAAAGTGTGGCTTCCGGCGTCAGCGTCACTCGAGCTTCTTCAGGTAGTCCTTCGTGAAGACCTTGTCCGGCAGGTCGCGGAGCTTCATCCCGCTGTAGTCCAGCGTCGAAAGTTCGCCCGCATGCAGCGCGTCTTCCATGAGCAGGCGCGTCGGCCGCGGCTTTCCGAGGACAGTCTCGTACTTGTCGTACCTGCACGTCTTCAGCAACCGGTTCGACGCCGAATAGAACTCGGCCTTGTACGGCGCGGACGTCTTCGCATTCACCCAGTACACGACGCGCGGATAGGTGACCGAGCGGTCGACGGCCGTCAACTCGAGCACGTCGTATTGCTCGCCGTCGATCGTATCGGTCCGCAAAACCTTCGGGTTGTAATCGCCGGCGAAGTTGGCGCGCGCCAGGTCGCCGTTTGCGACCTGGCCCGTGAGTCGCTGCGACAATGACAGCCGTACGGGCTGCGATACGTTCGGCAGGAACACCCACAGGTCGTGGCCCTTCATCAGCATGATCTGGCCGCGCTCCGCCGCCGGCTCGGTGATCATGACGACGGTGTTCTCGTTGCCTTTGGAGAGCACCCGATACTTGTGCTCGTCGGCGTCGCGGTCCTTGCCGCTCGTGACGATCGATATGTCGACCTGAAAGCCTTCGCCGGGAAAGCGGATGCGATCGGCGTCCTCGACGATCTTGCGTGCCTTTATGTCGGTTGGCTCGCCAGCGCTGTCATCGGCGCGCGCGGTACCCGCGAACGGGGCGAGCGTGAGGAGGACGATGAAGGGAATGGCATGTATCTGCATGGGTGGAACTCGAGGAATGCCGGCAGCGGATGCGGCCGGGCAGCGCCGCGCTGGCGCGGTCAGGGTCGTTGCACGAAGCGCAAGATCAATGGCGCGCCCGACAGGATTCGAACCTGTGACCCTTGGCTTCGGAAACCAATACTCTATCCAACTGAGCTACGGGCGCGAAGCGCGAATTATAGCCGGTCACCTCTTCGCGTGCCGGCTCGGTCCGGGTCGGCACGCTGCGCGCAGATATAATGCCGAGTTTGGCCGATGCAGGTCGGCGATCACCAATAACGCGCGCAGCGCGACCAAGCCCACATGCCGGAACACGACCCGCATTC
>Ga0157372_10008252_pt1 | contig 11073 bp, 6 predicted proteins | sample C55metaG_FD_115307 | JGI IMG/M metagenome (GOLD analysis project Ga0157372, IMG submission 115307) | Corn rhizosphere microbial communities from Kellogg Biological Station, Michigan, USA - C5-5 metaG | ecosystem: Host-associated > Plants > Roots > Rhizosphere > Soil | place: USA: Michigan...
CGAGGCCGACCACTGCGTCCAGCTGGGAGGCGACGACCAGTACCATCTTGCCGGGATGACGCAGAACCGCGTGATCGCGCTGGCTCTGGCCGGGCGCAACGAACGCGCGCTGGCGTTGCTCGAGGCCGAGATGAAGAAGCCGATTCCGTTCTACGCCGGCGACCTGCGCTGGTCGCCGGACTGGGACAAGCTGCGCGACGATCCGCGCTTTCAGAAATTGCTGGCGGACGCGGAAAGCGCGCAGGTTACGGTGCAGACGAAATGAGCCTGCTCGTCGAACTCAGGCGCCGCAACGTCATTCGCATGGCGGGGTTGTATCTCGTCGCGGCTTGGCTGCTGACGCAGGTGGCCAGCACCGTGTTGCCGGCGTTCGAGGTGCCGGGATGGGCATTGCGCGGTTTGATCGTCATGCTCGCGCTGGGTTTCGTGCCGGCGTTGGTTTTCGCCTGGGTCTTCGAGCTGACGCCCGAAGGCGTCAAGCGCGAGGCAGATGTGAATCCCGCGGAATCGATCAGGCCGCAAACCGCCCAACGCCTGAACCGGATGATCATCGTGGTGCTGACGCTGGCGCTCGTGTATTTCTGCGTCGACAAGTTCGTGCTCGCTCCGGGAAGAAGTGCAGAGTCGGCCGCCGCGACGAAACCGGCAAGTCGATCGTCGAGCGTGGTGGCGAACGGCGACTTCGATCATCATGCGATCCGCTCGATCGCCGTGCTCCCCCTCGACAACTATTCGGGCGATCCGGCTCAGGACTACTTCGCCGAAGGCATGACCGACGAACTGACGACCGAGCTGGCGACGATCAGCCAGCTGCGCGTGATCTCGCGCGGTTCGACGATGCAGTTCAAGGGCGAGCACCGGCCGCCGACGCCCGAGATTGCCCGGATGCTCGATGTCGATGCCGTGCTGGAAGGCTCGGTGCTTCGTGTCGGCGACAAGGTGCGCGTCACCGCGCAGCTGATCGACGCTCGGGCGGACAAGCACCTGTGGGCGCACAGTTTCGAGCGCAGCTCGCAGGACGTGCTGGCGTTGCAGGATGAACTCGCGTCGGCCATCGCGCACGAGATCGACGTACACCTGACACCGGTCGAGCAGTCGCGGCTTGCGGGTGCGCCGCGCGTGAATACCGCGGCCCATGACGCCTATCTGAAGGGCCGTTATTTCTTCAACCGCCCGAGCGACGAAAATCTCGGCAAGGCAATCGCGTTGTTCGAGGAGGCGGTCAAGCTGGACCCGAACTTTGCGCCGGCCTACTCGGGCCTGTCGGACGCTTACCTGTGGGCCGCGTTCAACGAGGGCGTGATCACGGCGACCGAAGCCAAGCCGAAGGCAAAAGCGGCGGCCGAGCGCGCCATACAGCTCAACGATGCCTCTGCCGAGGGGCACACCTCGCTGGCCGTATACAAGAGCTGGTTCGAATTCGACTGGGCCGGTTCGGAGCGCGAATTTCGCCGGGCCTTCGAACTCAATCCGAATTACGCCTTCGCGCACGATCAGTTCGGCCTGGTGCTGGGGTTCATGGGACGCTTCGACGAGTCGCAGGCGGAAATCAGTCGCGCCGCCGAACTGGACCCGCTCGATCCGCAGATCCCGATCGACGGTCTCATGGCTCAAGCCTGGCAAGGCAAGTTCCAGGCGGCCCGGGAGGCGGCCGCAAGGGCCGCAGAGCTGGACCCGACGTTCTTCTTTGCGCCGTGGGGATTCGGCTGGATCGACATCCAGGAAGGCAAGGTCGGCGACGCCATCCCGGAATTCCTCAAGGCCAAGGCGATGGAATCGCCGCCGTTCGTAACCGCATGGCTTGGCTACGCATACGCGGCGGCGGGCGACCGAATCCATGCGCTGGCGACGATCGAGGAAATGAAGAATTCCTCGCTGCACGGCTTCGTCCCGCCTTTCAACCTGGCGATCGTATATCTTGGGCTCGGTGATCGCGCGCAGGCACTGGACTATCTGGAACGGGCCGATGCCGCGGATTCGCAATGGCTGATATACATCGGGGGAGACAAGATCTTCGATCCGCTGCGTTCGGACCCGCGCTTCGTTGCGCTGATGCGAAAGAAGGGGTTCGCCAAGTGAACTTGTGCCTCGGTCACGCGCTTCGATGCCAGCCGACTGGCCCCAAGTCGTGTGGAGCGGGAATTCGGTGAAGATACCGCTCGCCGAACTCAAGCGCCACCACGTGCGCTTCTACTCCCTCTCCCTCATCGGCTCCATCGATGGGGGAGAGGGTTGGGGTGAGGGTGCGGCGTGTCCAATCTCAGCGAGGCCAACGAGTATCGAACGCATCCCCCTCACCCAACCCTCTCCCCCAAGCACGCTTGGGGGAGAGGGCTTGAAGCATTGCGTCGCCGGTGCCGGCCCCGCTGCAGCCGGCAGGCGGAGGACGCGATGACCTTCGTCGCCGAGCTCAAACGCCGCAACGTCATCCGCATGGCGGGTTTGTACCTGGTCGGCGCGTGGCTGATCGTGCAGGTGGCAGGAACCGTGCTGCCGATATTCCACACGCCCGATTGGGCGCTGCAGGCTTTGGTGGTGCTGGTGGCGATCGGCTTCGTGCCGGTGCTGGTGTTCGCCTGGGTGTTCGAGTTGACGCCGCAGGGCCTGAAGCGCGACGAAGACGTCAAGCCAGAAGAATCGATTGCGCCACTGACCGCGCGCCGGCTGAATCGAACGCTCTTGGTCGTCATGGCTCTCGCGCTCGCGTACTTCGCGTTCGACAAGTTTGTGCTGGCGCCAAAGCGTGGCACAGCGACGGTTGCGACCTCTGCGTCACAGACCGGCGGCGAGTCCGCGGCGAAGCGATCCAGTTCGGCCGATGGCAAGTCGATCGCCGTGCTGCCATTCCTGAACATGTCCTCGGATCCCGAGCAGGAGTATTTCTCCGATGGCATGACCGAGGAGATCCTGAACGCGCTCGCGAAGGTTCCGGGTCTTGCAGTGACCGCGCGCACTTCGGTGTTCTCGCTCAAGGGGGCGAAGAAGGACGTGCGCGAGATCGGCACGTTGCTCGGTGTTGCCTATGTGCTGGAAGGCTCGGTGCGCCGCGCCGGCAACGAGGTGCGCATCACCGCGCAGCTGATCCGGGCCGACAACGGTTTCCATCTGTGGTCGGAGACTTACGACCGCAAGCTCGAAAATGTATTCGCGCTGCAGGCCGAACTGGCTGGCGCGATCGCGAAGGCGCTGGCGTTGCCGCTTGGTGTGGGCGGCGATGCGGCGCTGGTCACGCAGCGCATGGACGATCCCGAGGCGTATTCGATGTATTTGCAGGCACGCGCGGCTTACCGCACCCGCGGCGACGGCGTGAAACGTTCGATCGAGTTGTATCGCGAAGTGCTGAAACGCGATCCGAACTATGCGCCCGCGTGGTCGGGCCTCTGCGGCAGCCTCGGCGTGTTGTCCTGGTACGTTTCCGACGAAGAGAGGGCGAATACGGCGCGCTATCTCAGCGAGGCGGTCGAAGCCGGCGAGCATGCGCTGGCGCTGGCGCCGGATTCCGTCGACACGCACGTCATGCTGGCCACCGTCTACACACACCAATGGCGCTGGGCTCTGGCCGACCAGCACTTCCAGCGTGCGCTGGCGCTGGCGCCGAACGACGCGGAACTGCTGGCCAGTCGCTCCAACTGGTTGGCGGGGATGGGCCACCTCGACGAAGCAATTCAGTCCGCGCAGCGCGCCACGGCGATCGATCCGCTCGTACCCGTGTTTCTAAACAGGCCAGGATTCCTGCTGTATTACGCCAATCGCAATGACGAATCAATCGCAGTGCTCGAGGCAGCGCACGCACTCGCGCCGGACTTCTCGCTGGTAGCTGCGAATCTGGCTCGCGGCTATCTGCGCGCCGGGCGTGTCGACGACGCCGAGCGCGTGCTCGATTCGATGAAGCGGCCCACACCGGAAACGACGGTGAACCGCGCCGCGATCCGCCTCGCACGCGATCCCTCATCGCGTGAAGCGGTTCGCAAGGAATCGGGAGCCGAAGTACTCGGATTCGCCTTGGCCATTCTCAACAGGGTCGACGTCGACTTGCTGCTCGAGGCCATCGAGGCGCGAATGGAACGCCACGACACCGGCACCGACCCGCTGATGGTGCTGCGCTCCGACGCGCTCGCCGGTCATCAACACGATCCGCGCTACATCGCGCTGATGCGCAAGGCCGGGTTCGACGAAGCCGGCGTGCCACTGCCCGCGGAGGCGCAGCGATGAGCGGCTTGCTCGCCGAACTCAAGCGCCGCAACGTCATCCGCATGGCGGGGCTCTATCTCGTCGGTGCATGGCTGATCGTGCAGGTCGCTGGCACGCTGTTGCCGGTGTTCGAAGCGCCGCCGTGGGTCATGAAGACGCTCGTCGCATTTCTCGCGCTCGGCTTCGTGCCGGCGCTGGTCTTCGCGTGGGTATTCGAGCTGACGCCCGAGGGCATCAAGCGCGATGCCGAAGTCAAGCCGGAGGAGTCGATCGCGCCGCAGACTGCCAGGCGCATGGATCGCATGATCTTCGTCGTCATGGCGCTCGCGCTTGCGTATTTCGTGTTCGACAAGTTCTTGCTCGTGCCGCGGCGTGAATCAGCAAGGGAAACCCGGGTAGCTACCGGTCCCGGAAAGCAGGAGGCGGCCGATGCATCGAGGCCGGCTCCGGAAAAATCTTCCGACACCGTGTCCCGCGCAATACCAACCGACAGCTCGATCGCCGTGCTGCCATTCGTCAACATGAGTTCCGACAAGGAGCAGGAATATTTCTCCGATGGTCTTTCGGAGGAACTGCTGAATCAACTCGCGCAGATTCCGCAGCTGCGCGTGATCGCGCGCACGTCATCGTTCTCGTTCAAGGGCAAGGAGGTCGACGTTGCGACGATTGCCAAGGCGTTGAACGTCGCCAACGTGCTCGAAGGAAGCGTGCGCAAGTCCGGCAGCAACCTGCGCATCACGGCGCAGTTGATCCGCACCGCCGACAGCTCGCACCTGTGGTCGAAAACCTACGATCGCGAGATGAGCGACGTCTTCAAGGTGCAGGACGAAATCGCCGGAGAAGTCGTCGCATCGCTCAAACTCACCCTGTTGCCGGACAGAAAGCCGATCAGCGCGGGCCGGACGGATAACATCGAAGCTTATAACCACTTCCTGCGCGGTCGCGAGTTTGCCATCGTTGCTACCTCGGACAGTTATCGCCGGGCAATCGCCGAGTATCAGCGCGCGATCGAGCTGGATCCTGCGTACACGACCGTCTATGTCAATCTGGCCGCCGCGCAAGTCATGGTCGCTGACCTGAGCGCCGATCCAGTCGGTCAGATGCGGGCCCAGCAGGCCATTGAGAAAGCGTTGGCGCTGTCGCCCGGCGATCCCGAAGCGCTGGCGATCCGCGGCTGGATGCGATCGCTATTCCTGTGGGATTGGGAGGGCGCGCGTACGGATCTCGAGGCCGCCCTGTCGGTGAACGCCAACAACGCGACGACCCTCGTGAGGTACTCCTGGCTGATCGCGGCGTTGGGCCGGCTGCCGGAGGCCATCAGCGCTGCCGAAAAAGCCAACAAGCTCGATCCCCTGGCTGACCAGGCCGCGACCTATCTCGGCATGTTCCTCAACGCGGCAGGCCGATATGCGCAGGCCCGGGAAGTCGCCGAACGCCGGCTCAAGGCCAGCGGACGGGACGATTTTGCCAACCTCGTGTTCGGGGCGGCGCTGGTGCTCGATGGCAAAGCCGCGCAGGCTCTGGTTGCGATGCAGCCGGGTGACTCCGAACGTGCCGCCGATGCCGAGACGAGCGGGGTTCGACTGTCGATCACGGCCCTGGCAGAACATTCGCTGGGCCATGAGAGCGAGTCGGCGCGGGCCCTCGACGAATTGAAAAAGAATCATGCCGCGGGCTTCGCCTTCCAGGTAGCCGAGGTTCATGCCTGGCGCGGCGAGAAGGACCAGGCTTTCGAGTGGCTCGATCGCGCCTATTCGCAGCGCGACGGCGGCATGGCCATGATCAAATTCGATCCGTTCCTGGTTTCGCTGCGCGACGATCCGCGCTACGCGGCGATGGTGCGCAAGCTGGGGCTGCCCGAATGAACCCCTGCCTGCACCGGGCGACGAAAGCATGATCCTGCGCCGCCTCATCGACAACATCAGGCGCCAGGCCTGGACTGCGATCGTGATCGAGTTCGTGATCGTGGTCATCGGCATCTTCGTCGGCATGCAGGTCAACAACTGGAATACCGAGCGCGCGAACCGTGCGCTCGAAGCAACCCACCTGCAACACCTTGCCAAGGATATCCGCAGCGACATCACGGAGATCGATCGCATCCTGCATGTCTCGACCGTGCGCATGTCGGCGCTGAACCGGCTGCTCGCAGAGGCCACGGGCCGGCCCTTGCCGGACGGCTTCGATTCCGCCCGCGGCCGCATCGAAATCGAGAAAGTACCGCCATTCCCGGACAATGATCCGAACACCGTCGGCATCGCCCTGTTCATCCTGACCACTCTCGATGGCAATCGCTCGGCCTACCAGACGATCATCAATACCGGCGGCCTCGGCATCATTCGCGACACCGGGCTGGTTCGCGAGATCCAGGACTACTATGCGGGAGTCGACGGCGCGCGCCATTTCGAAGTCGGCCTCGAGCAGAACCGCGACAAGCTGATCGATGCGGAACGCCAGCTCGGTATTTCGCCGGTCCAGGGCCAGACGATGGCGGAATTCGTGGCGCTCCTGCATGCGAACGCGCCGCTGCTGGCGACCGCGCAGAACTACTGGCTGTATACCAATCGGCATCTGAAGCTTATCGGTGAACTGCGCGGCGAGGCCGAGGCCCTGGCCAGACACCTCGAAGATGCAAGCGGCGGAAACCGATGACGACGGACCTGCTCACCGAACTCAAGCGCCGCAACGTCATCCGCATGGCCGGGTTGTATCTCGTCGGCGCGTGGCTGCTGATCCAGGTTGCCAGCACGCTGCTGCCTGCGTTCGATGTGCCAGGCTGGGCGTTGCGCGGACTGGTCATTGTGCTCGCACTCGGGTTCGTTCCTGCGTTGATCGTCGCCTGGCTGTTCGAGCTGACGCCGCAGGGGCTGAAGCGCGACGACGAGGTCAAGCCGGAGGAGTCGATCGCGCCGCAGACAGCGCGCCGCATGGATCGCACGATCATCGTCGTGTTGATAATTGCACTCCTATACTTCGCCTTCGACAAGTTCGTGCTCGCTCCACGGCGCGAGACGACAGCCGGTGTGAGCATGCAGAAGCAGGAATCGGCAGTGGGAGATGCGACGCCGGCCGACGTACCCGGCGCCCGGTCGATCGCCGTGCTGCCGTTCGAGAATCTCAGCGCCGACAAGGACAACGAGTACTTCGCCAGCGGCATGCAGGACATGATCCTGACCAAGCTCTCCGAAATCGGAGAACTCAGGGTGGTCTCGCGCACGTCGACCGAGAAGTACAAGAGCCATCCGGACAACCTGAAGACGATCGCGCAGGAGCTCGGCGTTGCACGAATCGTCGAAGGCAGCGTGCAGAAGGCCGGCAGCAAGGTGCTGATCAACGTGCAGCTGATCGATGTTGCCACCGACCGGCACCTGTGGGCACAGGCCTATACGCGAACACTGGATGACATCTTTGGCGTCGAGGGTGAGGTCGCCACGATGATCGCGGAGGCGCTCAAGACCAGGCTCACGCCGGCCGAAGCGGCGGCCGTGGCGAAAGTTCCCACGCAGAACCAGCAGGCCTACGAAGCGTACCTGAAAGCGAAGTACTACGTGCACAATGCGAACCGGACCTATGATCGAGACGAGCTAATGCGTGCCGTGCCCTTGCTGCAGCAGGCCGTGCAGCAGGACCCGCGATTCGGCAAGGCGTATTCGCTGCTGGCCCTGGTCTACATCAAGTTGCGCGGGCACGTGCAGGAACAGCAGGCGGCCGCGCGCAAGGCGCTTGAAATCGATCCGAACGACGCCGATGCGCTGGACCAGATGGCGTTTCTGCACGGCGAACTCGGCGAGCACGACAAGGCCATCGAGTTCATCGAGCGTGCCATGAGGTCCGAGCCCCGGTCGGACCACGTGCAATCCGCCGCAGGCTGGACTTACGCGTTCGCGGGTCGCTTCGAGGAATCGGCGAAGGCTTTTGCCCGCCTGGTCGAAATCGACCCGGCTTCGAGCACGGCTTATGCTTTTCAGGCCAGCCCGCTGATGCAACTGCGTCGTTACGCGCAGGCACGTGACGTCCTTCGGGCAGGGCTGGCGAGGGATCCGGACAACATGGCCCTGCTCACGACTCTGGCAGACGTGGAGATCTTCGGCGGAGGCGATATGCATGCCGCGCGCAATCTGCTCCAGTCAACGACGCAGACGATCGAGCGCTCCATCCCACTGGCCGGGGAGTGGTACGTGGTGGACCTGCTTGCTCGCGACTATCCGGCGGCGCTCGCGGTCCTGGAGCAGGCGCCTGGTGGCGTCTTCACGCAAAGCCAGTTCACAAAAGCACACTATCAGGCGCGCGTGTTCCAGGCGCAGGGCGACACAAAGCGCGCACACAACGCGTGGGTCGAGGCGCGTGAACAGATGCGAACCCGGATCAAGACGGATCCCGATACGGCCCCCTTGCATGCGAGTTTGGCTATTGCCCTGGCTGGGTCGGGCGATTGCGGCGAAGCGCTGGGTGAAGCGCGTCTGGCCGTTCAACTCGAGCCCGTTGCGCGCAACGCCGTGCTCGGTCCGCACCGTCTGGATGCACAGGCGCGCGTGTCGACGCGTTGCGGCCGCGTCGACGAGGCGATCGACCAACTGCGACACCTGTTGCAGATCCCGGCCGGCGAAGTGATTTCGACGGCGTCGCTGCGGCTCGATCCGGATTGGGATCCGATCCGTACCGATCCGCGCTTCGAGGCGCTGTTGAAGCAGCCTGCCGATCTCGAGCGCGGCAATGCCGGCAGCGGGGAAGGCAAATGACGGAATTCCTTCAGCGCCTGCGCGATCGCAAGATGGTGCAATGGGTGCTGGCCTACGTTGCCGCGGCATTCGCGCTGCTGCAGGGCATCGACATTGTCGCTGCGAAATTCGGCTGGCCGGAATCGATCGAACGCACGCTGATAATCGCGTTGTGCATCGGTTTCTTCGTCACACTGCTGCTCGCCTGGTATCACGGCGAGCGCGGCGCGCAGAAAGTCTCCGGCACCGAATTGCTGCTGCTGGCGTTGCTGCTGGCTATCGGCGGTTGCCTGGCGTGGAAGTTCGCCCCCGGTCCGGTGGCTGTCGCGATGAAGCAGGCAGACGCGACGTCCAGCGCAGCGCCTGCCGCGGACGTCAGCGCGAAGTCCGTCGCCGTCCTGCCATTCGCCGACCTGAGCCCGGCTCACGACCAGGAATATTTTTCCGATGGCATGGCCGAGGAAATCCTCAATGCGCTCGCCCAGGTCAAGGACCTCAAGGTCGCCGGCCGTACGTCGTCGTTCTTCTTCAAGGGCAAGAACGAGGATCTGCGGACGATCGGCAGGACCCTCAGCGTCGCCAATGTGCTCGAAGGTTCGGTACGCAAGCAGGGCGACATGGTGCGTATCACCGCGCAGCTGATCCAGGTCTCCGACGGGTTTCATCTTTGGTCCAAGACCTACGACGGCGACCTGAAAGACGTGTTCGAATTGCAGGAGCGCATCGCGCGAGCGATCACCGACCAGTTGCAGGTGGTCATCGCGGGCGAGCAGAAATCGCGGCTGGTGCCGGTCGCCACGACCAGCCCCGAGGCGTACGAGCTGTATCTTCAGGCGACGGCTGTGTTCAATCATCGCGATGGCCCGCGCATGGCGGAAGCCATCGCGAAGCTGGCACAAGCCACGCGGCTCGATCCGAAGTTCGCGCGCGCGCATGCGCGCTCGGCGTCATTGTCCGCCATTGCCGGGATCTACACCGACGTCATGCAGGAACAGACGCTGGCTGCCGCCGAGCGTGAGGCGAATATCGCGATCGAACTCGATCCGACGCTCGCCGAACCGCACGCGGCGTTCGGCACGATTCACGACTATCGGCGCAACTGGATCGCGGCCCAGGTCGAGTCGGAGCGGGCGACGATCCTCGATCCGAACGATCCGAACGCCATGTTGTGGCGCGGCCTGCAGCTCGTCGACGCCGGATATCTCGCCGATGGCATCGCCGCTATCGATCGCGCCTTGAAGATCGATCCGCTGCTGCCGAACGCGCTGGCGTGGCGCGGGTTCTGCGACTTCAATGCCGGCGATCTGGAAAATGCCAGGCGCAGGTCGCAACTTGCCATGGACCAGGGTCTGCGCAACGCGGAGCGCAACCTCGCGCTGATTTCCCACGCCGAAGGCCGCGATGCCGATGCCATCGCCCAATTCGCTCGTGGCGCGCAAGGCTCTCTCGCAGCTTTTCCCGAAAACGCCGGCCTCATCCTGGCCCAGGGACTCTACGGAACCGCCAAGCAGAGAGGTGAAGCCATTGCGATGGTCGACGCGTATCTCGCCGGACATACGCAGAAAGTGTCCCATGCCGCGCCATGGACGCTGCTTCTGCTTGGCGAACCGGCGCGCGCACTGGCCGTCGCGCAGGATGCGAAAACAGACAACGATACATTGTTCCTGTTCTGGCTCTGGTCGCCGCAGGGCGGGTCCGCGCGCAAGCTGCCGCAGTTCCCGGAGTTCGTGCGCAAGATGTTCCTGAATGAGTTGTGGGATCAACGCGGGCCACCGAGCGGCTGCCGGCACGAGGCGAATGGGGACTATGTCTGTGACTACTGACGCGATCCCGGGCACATGAGCTTCTTCGCCGAACTCAAGCGCCGCAACGTGATTCGCATGGCCGGGTTGTATCTGGTCGGCGCGTGGTTGTTGACGCAAGTCGCTGGCACGGTGTTGCCGATGTTCGGCGCGCCGGATTGGCTGCCACGCAGCGTCGTGATCGTGCTGATGCTCGGATTGATACCGGCGCTGGTGTTCTCGTGGGTTTTCGAATTGACGCCGGAGGGAATCAGGCGCGACGCCGACGTCTCGCCGGAGCAATCGATTGCGCCGCAAACTGCACGGCGCATGGATCGCATGATCATCGCCGTGCTGCTGGTCGCGCTAACCTTTTTTGGCTTCGA
>Ga0157372_10008253_pt1 | contig 11072 bp, 7 predicted proteins | sample C55metaG_FD_115307 | JGI IMG/M metagenome (GOLD analysis project Ga0157372, IMG submission 115307) | Corn rhizosphere microbial communities from Kellogg Biological Station, Michigan, USA - C5-5 metaG | ecosystem: Host-associated > Plants > Roots > Rhizosphere > Soil | place: USA: Michigan...
GAAATCCGCCGTCACATCGAAAAGCAGCGGCCACTCGACAGTATCTGCGACCACCAGTGCAATATCGTGCTCCCGCAAAAGGTCGATGAACTCCGCGCAACGGAAACTGTCATGACGTATTTCGACCGCATGCCGCAGCCGCCGCTTCCTGTCCGTCCGCAGCCATACCCGCCCTGTGATACGATGATCGTGCTTTCGCCCGATTCGAGCGGCGGCCTCCGTATCGCGCGGCAAAAGTTCGAAAAATCGGGAAAGCTTGTCGCGATCGAATCGGAATTGCGGCGGAAACTGCCACAGAATAGGGCCCAGCTTCTCGCGAAGCGCCAGTAGTCCATTGCCGAAGAAATTCGCCAGCGGTGTCTCCGGACGGCTAAGCTTCAACATATGGGTGATGAAGCGGGGGCCCTTTACCGCGAAGATGAATCGTGCCGGCGTCTGTTCCCGCCAGGCCGCAAAGTAGTCGGGACGCTGCAGCGAGTAGAAGGTGCCGTTAATTTCCACCGTTGAGAAGCGGCTGGCGGCGTAAGCCAGTTCATCGTTTTGCCGAAGCTGTGCAGGATAAAAGCTTCCGCGCCACCCTTTATACCGCCAGCCCGAGATCCCGACCCGGATACGACCGTGCCTCATTGTGCGCACGGGAGGATGTGTACAGCTCCGTCCCGCACCGCTATGCTGGCGGAAGTTGCCGGCTGCCACCGTCGCGCGCAGCGCGTTCGGCCTTCCGCAACGCCCGCTGCGATTTGTCCAATTTCTTCCGTGGAGCGGCGGAGCTTGCCTCACGGCGCTGGCGCGGGCGCTGAACAACCGGGCTCTCGAGCTTCAGGGAGCCGCTCGCAGCAAATTGCGCAACAACATCGAGCACGTCTACGGTAAGCCTGAAGAATTCCTCGCTGTCGACCTGCCAAACGGGAGACGGCTCCGTTCTGGTGAGCTCAGGAAACAGTTGGACGGTATCGTCCCGATAATATTTCTCCACGAGAAGCCGGTTGCTTTCTTCATAGCTCTTCATCACCGCTGCGGCCTCCTCGTAGGAGAGCATATCGCACGAGCGCACATATTCCGGATCCTTGAAAATCAGGGCTCGAAAGAATTGGTGATTGTCGACCTCCGCCTGCAGATGATTAAACGCCCGAATAAATTGCAGGAGTTCCTTGCGCGGCGAGGGATTGCGACCGACGTTCTTGTGCTCGGGAAGTCCCGTCGCTCCGATAATTCGGCAAAAATCTTCGACAGTATTGACCACACCGTTTCGTTCGTATGGTCTCACCACGATAGCCTGATCGCCGAATTGGGCGGACCATCGTTCCAGCGTCGAAAAATAGTCCCCTCGAAACGGCAGCCGCTCCCGCCACTCGGCGAAACTGTGCCGGCGTCCGCCGGTAACAGCCTGCTTCCAAAGCGATTGGAGATATTTGTCTTGCCGGCGGAGGTACACCACGATCCGAATTTCAGCCGCTTCCGGCAGTTCCGCCTTCAGCTCGGCGGGATCACTGAACCAAAACCCTTCGGCGCTGATGAGATTAATCCGGCTGGTACTCTCACGCAGCTCGCGGCGCACTTTCTCCCAGATCGCAAGATCGCCGCGGCCAAGGATCGACTGCGCGAGATCGCCATGCGAACTGTGGTTGCTGCGCTCGCGCCCGGCCTCGATGTAGCGGATCCCCTGTCCCAACAATGCGTCTGCATGCTGGGACAGATAGCCCTGAAGCGCCGAGGTTCCGGTCTTTTGGGTTCCTACGTGGAGAATAAGCAAGGTTGACCCTCGACAAGCGCGGCGCGGGCAAGCTAGAGAAGTCGAGCCAGATACACAACGCGTTCCCCCGAGGCGATGGGCGTCAGCCTTTGGCCTGGTTGGATGGTTTTGTGTTTTGCACGGCAGATCCCTCGCTTGCGAGGCGTTCGCGGGTTGCGTAGGGTGGGGCCGAGCATGAGCACTCGGATGGGGCGACGGTGCAGGAAGAGTTCATCTCGGCAGACGAGTTCGCATCGGCGCATCGCGAAATGCGCCATGATCGCCGAGTCGTCAGGCTGGCGGAACTGATCCATCGGGTGCATATCGATCCGGACCGGACTCCTGCTCTGCGGAACCTCTTCCATTTTCTGCTGAAGGAATTACCGGACGAAACTCTGCCTATTCTCCAGCGCTTCGCCGCGTGGGACGACACAGGGCAGGCCCGTTTTTTTTATGCCAAGGCGGCAATGGAAAAGGGGCAGCCGAAGCTCGCAAACAGGGCTATTGCGCCGCTTCTCGAAACCCAAAGTGCATCAGATAACGTCTTGCTGTTGGGGGCTCGCGTGCTTGCGCGGCTGGGAGATGCGCAGGGAGCGCGTGCGGTTCTAGATCGAATTTCTCCAGCGTCGAAGCTCTCTAGCGGTATCGCGCAGGTCAATGCCTTGTTAGGCCAGGTGGAACATGAGTGTAACGCTGTTTAAGGCTGTTTCGAGCACCCCTGCAGCATCGTCGCCAGCGCAGCAGCCATGGCCTGCGATGAGCTTCGATGTTAGCGACCTGTTCTACTATTACAGCGCCGGACATACCCCCACGGGAATTCAGCGCGTTCAGCAGGAACTCTGCCTTGAGCTCCTGCGCCACGAGAAAGCCTCGGCCACACTGCTCGTGATTTACGACCGCGCCATTCAAAAATGGCGCCTTGTTCCGGGCAAATGGCTCCTTGCCTTATTGGAAACGGCACGAACCTTTCGGCCGGCTGCCCGCAGTTGGAGCGAAGTCTACCAGGAGCTCGCAGTCCAGCTGACCACCTTCCCCCTCAAGCAATTTGAATCAGGCGAATGGCTCGTCAACGTGGGCGCCTCCTGGTCGCTGGCGAGCTATTTCGTGCAAATTCGTCAACTTCGACGTCGCGGCGTGCGCATCGGCGTGTTCCTGCATGATTGCATTCCTGTCAGGCACCCTGCCTATTTCGAGCACTTTCACGCGATTGAGCACAGCCACTGGCTGGCGCATGTTCGCGAATGCGCCGATCTTGTAATCTGCAACTCGGAAGCCACGCGCAATGACTACGTGGACCTGGTTCAGCCGCCACCATCACAAAATCTGCACATTTGCCGCCTCGATGCAGCTTGGGAGGATAACGCCTCTTCTCCGGATGCGGAGATTGCGGTTTCTGAACTGTTATCCGACCTGGGCGCGTTCGAGGACGATTTCGTTCTGGCGGTTGGCACAATCGAGCCTCGCAAGAACCACCTCACCCTGGTCCATGTCTGGGATCAGTTGAGGCACACGCATCCGGAGAATTGCCCCAAGCTTCTGTGCGTCGGACGGATCGGCTGGAAGAGCGATGCCGTTATCGCCCAGGCAAAAGCTTTGGGTTTGCTCAACCATAAGATTCATTTTTTGAGCGGCTTGCCCGACGAAGTGCTGCAGGGTTTGTATCGCAAGTGCCTATTCAGCATGTACGTCAGTTATTACGAAGGATGGGGATTGCCGATTACGGAGAGCCTCGCAGCAGGCAAGGTTTGCATTGCCGGAAGCAATTCATCCCTTTGTGAGGCAGGCGCAGGCTATGCCATTCACGTCGACGAACGTTCGGAAACCAGCATCCATGAAGCTGTCGCCCGGCTGATCGACAATCCTACGGCCTTGGTCGAGGCGAACCGCAGGATACGACAAGAGTATCGACCTCGACAGTGGACGCAAGTTCTTTCCGAGTTCACGGACATTTTGACGGATGCCGCGAAATCGGAGCCGCTGTCAACGGCACTCCCTGTTCTCGATACCAATGTTCTCTACCAGTTTGGCCGGCCTGAACCGGTCAAGGACTTTGAGAAGCCCAAGGCCGCCGAAGTCTTCTGCGCCGGAAATATGTGGCATCAACCGGAAGCCTGGGGCACGTGGACAAGCAAGGAATTGTCGGAGATCGCGTTTCGGGTGAAGTCAGAGCATGAGCGGCCGGCGCTGTTCCTGGGACTCAATGCACCGCCCGGCGGTGCAGCGATTACCGTTCAGCTCAACGGAAAGCAGGCAGTTTCATTTCCTCATTTCACCGGAAAAAAGATCGTTCGCCTATCTTTGGAGGATGTAAATAGCGCTTCTGATCTTCAGTTTACGCCGGTGCGGCTCCGTATATCGTCCAGCCGCGTGCAAAACATGCGTGAAATTGCAAACTCACAGGACTCTAGAATGCTCGGAGTCGGGTATTTGTTTGTGATCGCATTTGACCGGACATCGATTTTCGAGCGGCTAGAATTCATGGAGAAGGTGGTCACAAACGAAATCTGACGCGTCGCATGCGTATATATTTGCATATCGGTGTCGAAAAGACCGGCACCTCCTCGATCCAGCAATTTCTCCGGATTAATCGCGACGCCCTGAAGGAATCCGGCCTTCTGTTCCCTCGCGCTCCAGGTGCCGAAAATCACATGGCGCTGGCCGCCGCCGCGCAGCACGAGCGTAAGCGCGACGATCTGCGCCTGATCTACGGCCTGGATTCGGCCGCGAAGATCCACGATTTCCGAAAACAGCTGGCCGAGAAGCTTCTTGCCGAATCTGAAGAAGCGGGATGCCACACAGTTGTGCTTTCTGGTGAACACTGCTCATCGCGCCTTACCACGCCGGCGGAGGTCGAACTGCTGTGGCGAATGCTTCAGCCGTTGACGCACGACATGCGGGTGATCGTGTATCTGCGCCGCCAGGACGAGTTTCTCTGCAGTACCTACTCCACCGACGTTAAATCCGGCTTCACCGGGCCTATGAAACTGCCTTCAGCCGAATTGCGTGAGCAGCGCTACAACTATTATCCACTTCTGCAGCGCTGGAATTCGGTGGCGGGAAAAGCAAATCTGATCTGCCGAATTTACGATCGCGCCTCGCTCAAGAACGGCGATGTGGTTGCGGATTTTTTGCAGCTGGTTGGCCTGGATTACAAAGAGGATTTTCGCAGACCGGAACGGGTGAACGAAAGCCTTGACATCAACGCGCTGGAGTTTCTTCGGCTGTTTAACCAGAGCGTTCCACGCTTCAAAAAAGACAAGCCGAACCTTTTGCGCGGAAATGTCGTGAAGCTGCTGCAGGCCGCCTCCAACGGGCCCGCCCCATCGCTGCCGGACGAGGAGCTGGCGGAATTCATGCGCCACTTTCGGGAAAGCAACACCCGTGTGGCGCTGGAATATTTCGGTACCCTGCACGCCGACGGCGATCCGCTTTTTGGCCCGCTCAAGAGCAAGGAAAATCGTGCGCAGGTTCAGCCAATTGCTGCCGAAACCGCCGTGAAAATCGCTTCTGCTTTATGGGAACAGAAGCAGCAGCAAATAGCCAAGCTCAGCGATCGGATTGCCAAGCTGGAGGGCAGAAAGAAGCCGGCTCAGGAACCAGCCGAATAGAGATTCCTCTGCAACCCCAAGCCGCGGGCCGTCAGCAATCCGTACGCGAGGATCCAGAGATAGCAAACCGCCGGAACCAGTAGCGAAGGCGCCAGTCCAAACCTGTCGGCGGTCGCGCCCGCCAACACGGGCACGATGGCGCCGCCCACAATAGCCATACAGAGCAGCGCCGAACCGTTGGGGGTCTCTTCACCCAGGTTCTCACAGGCCAGAGCGAAGATTGTCGGGAACATAATCGAATTGAACAGTCCCACCGCGATGAGAGCGACTGCCGCAACCTCCCCTGTCGTCGCGGAGGAAAGAAGAGCGAGCAGTGTGGTGCAAACGGCGCACGCAGCCAATACGAGACCCGGCTTTATCCGCCGCAACACAAACGCACCGAGGAACCTTCCGAGCATGGCGCCGCCCCAATAGAGGCTCACGAGCTTCCCGGCTTGCGGGGCAGAAAGGCCCAGTACAGAGCGCTGCATCAGATAATTTGTCATTAAACTGCCGATCGATACTTCCGCCCCGACGTAGAGGAAAATCGCCATTGCGCCGAGCAGCAGCCGCGAGCGGGTTCTCAAGGCCCAGAGCGCCCGGAAAGTCGCCATATTGGCACTCACCGCAGGTGCCACATTGCGGCGAAGCAGCCAGAAGCCGAAGGCAAGAAGCAGGAGTGCAACGCCGATTCCCACGAATGGCCATTGCACGGAATGGACTTCCGCGCGCCGTGCGGCAGCCAGTGCCTCGCCCGACAGCCCGGCACGAGGTGCAGTTACGCCGGTACGCAGGATCAATATCGCGCCAACCCAAGGCCCAATGGTGGTTCCAAGCGAATTAAATGCCTGGGCGAGTGTGAGACGGCTGTGGGACGATTCTTCCGGTCCGAGCTCGGCGATGAAAGGGTTGGCGACCACCTGCAACAGCGTGATTCCCGACGCCATGATGAAAAGGGCCAGCAAAAAGGCAGGGAACAGAGCGACATAGGTCGCAGGGATAAACAGCAGGCAGCCAACGGCCATGATCGCCAGGCCGAGAATGGACGCACGGATGTAACCCAGGCGGGACAGAATGAAGCCGGCCGGGATGGAGAAAAAGAAATACCCGATGAAGAAGCTGAACTGGGTCAGCATCACCTCGGTGTAGGAGAGCGAAAACAAGCCCTTGAGCTTGGGAACCAACGTGTCGAGCAAGACTGTGGCAAAGCCCCAGGCAAAAAATAGGAAGACGACAAATCCCAGCAGTAATTTTGGGGATCTGCCGCGCTGCGGTCCCGGCATTGCGCTCATGGCGACAACTCATGGCTGGGCAGCGCGATCGTGGCGGTCGCGGGGATCGTTTGGGAGGATGTCGCCACAGCGACAAGATAATTGCCGCCCAGCTTCCAGGCATGCCGCTGTTCGTCGAAAGCAGCTATTGGCCTCAGATCCAGCGCAATGGTCACCTGTTTGGATTCTCCGGGGCGAAGTGGCACTTTGGCCCATCCGATCAGCCGCCGAGTGCCGGGCCCCTCGGGCGCCACAGCCGCCCCGTAAACCTGCACCGTCTCGCTCCCTGCCACCGTTCCAGTATTGATCACAGACACGGACGCGGACGACGCATCGGCCGCAACCGCCACGGAAGGGCCAATCCGGTAGGTCGTGTAGGAAAGACCATATCCGAATGGAAAGAGCGGCTTTTCGTTCTTCATCTGGAACCAACGATAGCCGACTTCCGCGCCCTCGAAATAGTCGACGTCAAAAGGAGCCAGGCGTGCAATGCTGTTTGAAATGACGGGATGCGGCAGCTGTTCCTCCGCTGTCGGAAACGTAACCGGCAACCGGCCCGAGGGATTTACCTCTCCAAACAGTACGCGTTGGATCGCAGTGGCGCCACCGCTCCCAGCGTACCAGGCTTCCAACACGGCGCCCACCTGGTCAAGCCAAGGCATCAGCACTGGGCCACCGGTTTCGAGGACCACAACGGTTCGAGGATTGGCGCTCGCAACTGCCGCGATCAGCGCGTCCTGATCGCCTGGCAATTCAAGATTGGGCACATCGCGACCTTCGCTCATCCACTGCCTTGCAAAGACGACCACCACATCGGCCTGCCGCGCCATATCGGCCGCGGCCGCCGCATCATCGCCGCTGGTAAACGTCACCACCGCGTTCGCTGCTGCGGCGCGAATGGCGGCAAGTGGCGATGGCGGATCGTAAATTTCGGTTCCTCCAGGGACAATCTTCGAGCCATCCGGCAGGATTTGAACGGACCCGGTAATCGGAAATTCATCCGTGGCACTGTGGCCGATGGGGATAACCTGCGAGGAACCGCCACCCGACAGCACGCCAACATCTGCATGGGCGCCGATCACCGCAATGCTTCTGAGCGACCGGCTGAGCGGCAGCATGCCATTGTTCTTCAGGAGCACGATGGCTTCTTCTGCATCGCGCCGGGCAATGGCGCGATGCGCTTCGGCATCCGGGGAGCGCTTCGCCGCCGGGAAATCGAATAGCCCGCCGGCGAACATGCTCCGCAGGATACGGTGCACCATGTCGTGGAGCCGGGCGGGACTCACCTGCCCGTCTGCCAGTGCCTGCCTGAGTGGTGCGCCGAAAAACTCCCTGCTGTCCTGTCCCGAGGCAGACTCCTGATCCAGGCCGCCGTTCGCTGCCTCGACCGTGCTGTGCACCGCGCCCCAGTCCGACAACACCCAGCCCGGATATTTCCAATCTCCCTTGAGAACCCCGTTCAGCAGCGGATCGTTCTCGCATGCATATGTGCCGTTGTAGCGGTTGTAGGCGCACATCACCGCGCCGGGATGCCCTCGTTCGATGGCGATTTCGAATGCCAGCAGATCGGATTCTCGCGCGGCCGCCACGCCAATGTTCGCATTCAGGCGCAGGCGGCCCGTCTCCTGATCGTTCAGCGCAAAATGCTTTACAGTCGAGAGGACATGCTGGCTCTGAATGCCCGCCACTTCCGCGCCGACGATCACCCCTGCCAGCAGCGGATCTTCTCCCGCATATTCGAAGGTCCGGCCACTGCGTGGTTCGCGTGCGAGATTCATCGCGCCGGCAAGCACCACATTGAAAGCGCGATCGCGGGCTTCCGCGCCAAGCATGACGCCTGTGGATTGAGCGATTTCGGGATCCCACGTGGCCGCGGTCGCCAGGCCCGAAGGCAATGCCGTCGCTTCGTCTCCCGGGCGCAAGTGTCCGCCGTTTGCAATGCCGAGCCCGGCGTCGCTCGCGATCAGCGACGGGATCCCCAGACGGGGAATTCCCGGCACGTAGCCGGCCGTTCCCGGCAACACGGTCTTCAGATAGTCCGGCGGGCGGCGACCGTATGGGCCCATCACATTGACGCCGAGGTAGCCCAACACGAGTTGCAGCTGCTCGTCCTGACTCATTTGGGCCAGCAGCAAGTCGGCTCTTTGGTCTGCCGGCAGCGTTGCATTCATCCATGGCGCGGTTACTGCAACAGCCGCTGAAGGCGTGGCCTGCGACATCGCCCGCGCCGTGAACGTCAGCACCGCAAAGGTTGCCAGCGCGGCCATCGACGAGCGGACGCCAAAAAGGTTCATAATTGCTGCTTGCTCGCTGCGGGCCGCGTCGTCGTAGCAGGATTCGGCCAAGTGTGGCAGCGCCAGCGACCCCGCTTCCGTGGCAGCAGCCGAGCATCTGAATGTTTTACGCCCAAGTTTGTCAAAAATGACCCGAACGCCTGCCGCCGCGTTTATGTCTCACGATGACGAAGAATTCTCCGAAGAACCATATGCCCCTGGTCGGGATACATGGAGCGGCGCGGCTGCCCCGTGTAGAAGTCGACAGCTACAATCTGGAACTGAAGGACAACGGCGGCTTCCTGGGAGACCGCGCCAGCAAGAAGGCGCTCTATGCCTTGCTGGACAAATGGCGAAAACCCCTGGCGAAAGAAGGCAAGGATCCTTTTGGCGAGCGGCCGAGCAATGAAGTCGGCAAAGGCGAGCTCGACAAGGCTCTGGCAAAGGGCAACTCCACTGCGGCGGGCGTTGTCCACGCGGTGATCGAGGATTTTGCGCAGGAACTCGCGGTCATCATTCGCAGGTTCCTTCGCGACAAAAGTTGGCAGGAAACCGAGCGCATCGTCTTGGGCGGCGGCCTGCGAGAACACAGGATTGGAGAACTCGCAATTGGGCGTGCAGCCATTCTGCTCAAAGCGGACGAGATATCCGTCGATCTGGCTCCCATCAAGAACGATCCCACCGATGCCGGGCTGATTGGAGCCGCCCAACTCGCGCCTTCGTGGGTGTTTGCCGGCCATGACAGCATCCTCGCCGTCGATATCGGCGGCACCAACATGCGGGTGGGCGTGGTCTTGCCGAATCTCGCAAAGGCGGGCGATCTCTCCAAGGCTGCTGTGCATTCGCGTGAGGTGTGGCGCCACAAGGATGACGAACCGGCCCGAGATGAAGCCGTCGGCGACCTCATCGACCTGCTGCAGAAGGCGATGCGGATCGCGAAAAAAGACGGGCTGAACCTGGCGCCATTCATTGGCATCGGCTGCCCTGGCAAGATTGGACCGGATGGCTCGATCGACCACGGCGCGCAGAATTTGCCAGGCAACTGGGAAAGCTCACGATTCAACCTGCCGCAGCGCATCGCGGAGGCAATCCCCTCCATCGCGGATCATGAGGTACAGATCGTGCTGCACAACGACGCAGTGGTTCAAGGGCTGAGCGAAGTCCCGTTTATGGACGACCTTGACCGCTGGGGCGTACTGACGATCGGCACCGGTCTGGGAAACGCGCGGTTCACCAATAGGGCCAAGCCGGGCCAAGGGGAATAGAAATCAGGGGGATTGCATGCGGCGAATACGGCGCGCAGCTACAGCGTGCTCGTCCATTTGTTTCTTCAGCATATCGGCCGAGTCGAACGACAGCTCTGGACGAAGATACGCGATCAACTCCACCGAAAGGTGCTTGCCGTACAGGTCGCCATCGAAGTCGAACAAATGCACTTCCAGCAGCGGCTCCTCCACTCTGAACATCGGCCGGATGCCGATGCTCGCCACCCCGAGATGACTGCGGATGACGCAATCGTTCTCCACCACGCTGGCACGCACGCCATAGACTCCAAAAGCGGGCCGAAGATAGCCGTCCATGGGTAGATTGGCGGTGGGATAACCAAGCTGGCGACCTCGCGAGTCGCCATGTTCCACCCGGCCTTCGATGGTCCACCAGTGGCCCAACAGTTCCGCGGCCTTCTCTGGCCGGCCCTCCTTCAGCGCCGTGCGAATCTCGCTCGAGGAAATTTTAATCTCTCCGGTCATGACCGGCGCGAAAATATCGACCTCGAATCCGAGTTCCCCACTGAGCTGCCCTAGCAGAGCGGTATCTCCAGCACGGCCTTTGCCGAACCGAAAATCCGCGCCGACGACAACGCCACGGACCCGGAGTGAATCTACGAGAATCTCCCGCACGAAGGCCTCGGCTGATTTCCACGCCATATTGGCGTCAAATGGCAGCGCGAACAGAATATCCACGCCGTTCTCCGCCAGCAGCCGTGCCTTCGTGCGAAACGGAGTAAGGCGGAAGTATCCCGCGTGCGGCCGAAAGTACTCCTGCGGGTGCGGCTCGAACGCGAGCGCCGCCAACGGCGCCTGCCGCCCTGTTGCCAGCATCCTGGCTCGCTCGATCAGCCTCCGATGCCCGCGGTGCACTCCGTCGAAGTTTCCGATCGCGACGACGGCGTGCCGACAGCCCTCCGGCACGTCCTGGTAATGCCTGATGA
>Ga0157372_10008262_pt1 | contig 11068 bp, 8 predicted proteins | sample C55metaG_FD_115307 | JGI IMG/M metagenome (GOLD analysis project Ga0157372, IMG submission 115307) | Corn rhizosphere microbial communities from Kellogg Biological Station, Michigan, USA - C5-5 metaG | ecosystem: Host-associated > Plants > Roots > Rhizosphere > Soil | place: USA: Michigan...
ATTCGCGAGATTGAGGGGAGTGCGAAATGCTATTGCGGGAGCCGTTGGGGCTTTTCTCCGGCAGTCACACCCAGGTTCCGATTGCTGCGCTCACCGGATTTGGGGTTAAAAAACCGTGCCGGTCGATTTCGACACCGCTGCTGCCGGTTTATTCGCCGGGGGGCCGCCGTCCGAACACCGTGCGGACCGCCGTCAGACTCGACCCTCTCTATCTCTTTTATTGCGGACTGCGATGGCATAAACACGGAGAAACCTCATCCGGCTGGGAGCTGGTGCAGGCCATGCGCTCGAACAATCGTGGAGTTCGGGCGTTGGCTGCCGAACTGCTAGCCGAAACCGAGGATGGGCGTTTGCTGGTACGTGACCTGCGTCGCACGCGCAATGGATTGAGAATGCTGGCCGGAATTGCCCCGGTTGAGATTGATCAGGCGACGAAAGGGAACGAGATGATCACGCCATACGGGCTGCCAATCGTTGAAGATTGCATGCATTGCCCACTGAGGAAAGAGAGCTGGTTTTGTCAGCTGTCGCCCGACCTGCTTAAATCCTTTAGTGCATCCAGCCACCTGGCTACTTATCCAGGCGGCGCCATCCTTTTTATTGAGGGGCAGATGCCGCGCGGAGCTTTCGTGCTTTGCTCGGGAAAGGTGAAACTTTCAACCACATCGCGGGAAGGGAAAGTTTTGATCTTAAAGATGGTCGAACCTGGCGAAATGATGGGATTAAGTGCCGTGATCTCTGGCGAGGCGTACGAGATTACTGCCGAGACGTTGGAGCCGTCTCTGGTTAACTTCGTTGACGGAGATGCGCTGCTCCGGCTTATGGAGCGGAGCGGAGAACTGGGACTCCGCTCCGCGCAAGCCGTCAGTCGCGAGTTTCAATACGCATACCGCGAAATTCATGAACTTGTACTTGCCCGATCCTCCTCCGGAAAGCTGGCTCGGCTGTTGCTGTCGTGGATGACTGGCGTTGAAAAAGAAAATCGCGAGTTTCGAGTTCAAACGCCAGTCACCCATGAAGAGATGGCACAACGAATCGGCGCATCGCGGGAAACGGTCACGCGTCTATTAAGCGAACTGAGAAAAAAAGATCTGATCAGGCTGGATGGCGCAGTGTTGGTGATTAAGAACCGGACGGCGCTCGAGGCATTAGCTGTGTGAAGGGCTGCTTGCAGCCAACTTGGGCGGCCGGAGGCTCCTCCCCGGCCGCTTTTTTGTTAGCCGTGAGCTTTGAGCTGCGAGATCTGAGCTGCACCCGCCATATCGAGCCAGAACTGAAGGCTAGAAGCAAAGGGCAAAAAGCAAGGAGCTCAAAGCTCAAAGCTCAAAGCTCAAAGCTCAAAGCTCAAAGCTCTTACTCACAATCCAAACAACTCTCTGAGTCTTTTCGTTTGCGCGCGGCTTACAGGGATTTCGGTTTGCTTCTTGTCGTCCATGCGCAACTGATACGAGCTTTTGAACCAGGGGACAACTTCCTTGATCCGGTTGATGTTCACCAGGTAAGAGCGGTGTGCGCGCCAGAACAAATCCGGATCCAGGCTGTCGAGCAATTCTTCCAGGGTGCGGCAGTTCGATTGTCCTTCCATGCCATTTGGGCCGCTGGTCGCGACCGTGATAATTCCATCCTCAATAGAAGCGAAACAGATATCTTTTTGATTGACCAGGAAAAGACGGCCGGCCGCCTTTAAAAGAATTTTGGAAGTCTGCGGCTTCTGCGATTCCAGCATGCGAACCAGCGCATCCAGCTTGTCTGCCGGGCTGTTAGTTCCCGCCATTGAACGGGCCCGTTCGACCGACTGCGCTACGCGCTTGCGATCGAAGGGTTTCAGCAAGTAGTCGACCGCGTTTACTTCAAAGGCGCGTACTGCGTACTGATCAAAAGCAGTGGAGAACACGATCTTGGGTAAAGTAATTTTTTTGTCGAGTAGTTTCTTGATTACGCCGAAGCCGTCGAGGCCCGGCATCTGCACATCGAGGAACACCAGATCGGGGTTGTGCTCGCGGATGAGGGTGACGGCTTCTAAGCCATTCTTGCCTTGCGCCACAACTTCGACATCGCCGATATTTTTCAGCAGATAGGCGAGCTCATCGCGCGCAAGTTGTTCGTCATCTACGATCAACGTCGAGAGTGGCACAGTCGTTCCTTAGATCACAAGTATAGTCGATGAGCAACCGTGGATTTAGAAAGTAGGACCTTAGTAGCAGGTGCCACTAGAGCGCGGGATACGGCTTAGACTAACCCAGCATTTACACTAGCTTCAATGAACGTCATCTTCGGGATCAATTCGGTTGCAGAGGCGCTGAAGTCACGCGGTCGCGCCTTCGAGTGGGTAGGAGTCGCCAAAGAACGAAACGACCTTCGGCTGCAGAAGCTTATTCAAGACTGCCGCAACGCCGGCATCGCGGTGCGATTTCTGCCGCGCACCGAACTTGATCGTATGGCGCGTACAGCTTCGAATCAGGGCGTGGTGGCGGTCACGTCGTCGAAGGCATATGTGGATCTTGATGATGTGATTGCGGCCAAGCGTGGAGAACATTCGCTGGTGATTGTGCTGGATGGCGTTGAAGATCCGCATAACCTTGGTGCGATTTTGCGAACGGCAGACGCTTCCGGCGCGGATGGTGTGGTAATCCCCGAGCGGCGTGCGGCGGGAATTACGGGCACGGTGGCGAAATCGTCGGCGGGAGCAAGCGCACATCTTCCGGTGGCCAAGGTCACGAACATCGCGCGAACGCTTGAGGATCTCAAGAGCAAAGGACTGTGGATTGTTGGCCTCGATGAGCGCGGAAAGCAGAGCTACGACCAAGTGGATTACAAAATGGACTGTGCTCTGGTGCTCGGCGCGGAGGGTAAAGGGCTTCATGATCTGGTGAGCAGAAAATGCGATTTCCTGGTTTCCATTCCGATGCTGGGGCAAGTGCCATCGCTGAATGTTTCGGTGGCGGCGGGCGTGGTGCTATTTGAAATTGTGAAGCAGCGGAAGAAGTCGGGATGAAGATGAAGTTTGCATGCGTCGCCTGTGTGGTGTGCGTTTCCCTGTGGGCGGGCGCCCTGGATCGCGGTGCGTTTACTTTCACTAAGTACGATTTGAAGGTGCGCGTAGAACCGGAGCAGCAGCGGCTCGGGGTGCGTGGCAAAATCAGTTTACGTAATGACTCCGGGTCTTCCCAGAGGAGCCTCTCGTTACAGATTTCGTCCACGCTTAACTGGAGATCCATTCAGTTTGAAAACAAGCCGGTAGAATTCGTTTCCCAAATCTACACGTCGGACATCGATCACACTGGCGCATTGTCCGAGGGCATTGTGGTGCTGCCGCAGGCAGTCGCACCCAAACAAACTATTGAACTCGAGATCGGGTATGAAGGAGTAATTCCGCAAGACGCGACGCGGCTGACTCGGATTGGTGTTGCTGCTGATAACGCGAATCACTCAGATTGGGACCAGATTGGGCGATCCTTCACTGCGGTGCGCGGAATCGGCCATGTGGCGTGGTACCCAGTGGCCATAGAAGCCGTAAGTCTGTCGAACGGCGATGCTGTTCCGGAGGCGGTGGAGAAATGGAGACAGAGGGAGGCCGAAGCCGTGATGAAGATTTCGTTCGAGTATTCACAAACCAGTCGAGAAGCGCCTCCTGATCTGCTGTGCGATGGGAAAGCGGCGAATAAGACAACCGAAGAGTTGGGGGCAGCACAACTCCTAACAGTTGAATGTTCGTTCGGGTCTTTAAGTTTTGCACTGCCCACATTTGTAATCGCACCGTACTCGGAAATTAATGGAAAGGACGTCGTCGTCCACTACTTGCCCGATCACCAAGCTGGCGCCGATGATTACACGTCTGCGGTCGAAGAAGTTTCGCCATTGGTCGCCAAGTGGTTCGGTGATCATCGCCAGTCGCCTCATGCAAAATCCGAGGTTGCAGAACTTACTGATCCAAAGGACGCGTCGTTTGAGAGCGGCAACATGCTGCTGATGCCGCTATCCGGAGGCGACACCAAACTCTTGCTATCTGCGACGCAGCAACTGACGCATGCTTTTTTTCCGTCAACACGCATGTGGATACACGACGGCCTGTCAAGCTATGCACAAGTACGGTTGATTGAAGAAAAACAAGGACGGAAATCAGCCATCGATTACCTGCAAGGTCACCGCACTGCGCTGGTTGATTTGGAGAAACTTTCCAGCGAGAACAAACCGAAAGACGATTCGCTCATCAATTCGCTTGATGACTTTCGCATTCAGACCAAATCGATGTACGTGTGGTGGATGCTCCGGGATGTAGTAGGGGAACCCGCGCTGGCTGCGGCGTTGCACGACTACAAAGCCGCGGATGATAACCATCCCGGATACATGCAGAAAATGATTGAAGCCCAGGCCCACCGCGATCTGCAATGGTTTTTCGATGACTGGGTATATCACGACCGCGGGCTGCCCGAATTTCGCGTTACATCGGTTTATCCCAGCAAGCTGGCCAGCGGAGGATATATGGTCACCGTCACTGTGGAAAATCGCGGAGATGCCGCTGCGGAAATACCAGTAACATTGCACACGCAAGATAGCGAGGCATCGGACAAGCTAGTCGTCGGGGGAAAATCGAAGGCATCGGTTCGAATTCAAACTCCCTCGCTTCCGCAGGATGTCACCTTGAACGACGGCAGCGTTCCGGAGAGCGATACCAGCAACGACGTTTACAAAATCGAATCAGTGAATCATTAGTGGAGGTTGTTTGGCCTACATTCAATTCCTTGGTGCAGCCGGTACTGTGACCGGATCGAAGCACCTGATCAACACTTCCGGAGATCTTGCCGGCAAAAATGGCACCCAGACATTAGTCGATTGCGGCCTGTTCCAGGGACAAAAAGAATGGCGTGAGCGCAACTGGCAAAACTTGCCGGTGGCGGCGACTGACATTGAGCATGTGATTCTGACCCACGCTCACCTGGACCATTGCGGCTGGATTCCTCGACTGGTGAAAAGCGGATTTCGTGGCCCGATTTATGCCACCCCAGCCACTATCGATTTGTGCGGTATTTTGTTGCCTGATTCCGGTCACCTGCAGGAAGAGGATGCGGTGTTCAACAACCGGCACAAAACTTCACGCCACGATCCGGCACTGCCGCTCTATACCGAGGCGGAAGCGACGTCCTGCCTGGCATATTTCAAGCCGGTAAATTTCGGAGAAACCAAGCAACTTTCTTCTGAGCTGTCGTTTCGCTTTGTGCACGCCGCACACATTCTGGGCTCCTCGATGGCGGAGATCACTCTCACCTCGTCCGGGAGCGCGCGTCCGATACGATTACTGTTCACCGGCGATATCGGTCGCGTGCATGACCAGGACGTCGCGCCAGGCAAGGTGCTTTACTCCGGGCCACAGGCGGGAGAGAGTGCCGACATTCTAGTGATGGAATCGACCTACGGCAGTCGCAGCCACCCGACGGACGATCCGCGGCCACAACTCGCAGATGTAATTCGTAAGACAGTTGCTCGCGGCGGAAGCGTGGTGGTTCCGGCATTCGCGGTAGAGCGCACTCAAAAGTTTGTTTTCATGGTGAAAGAATTGATGGAGTCGGGGCAAGCGCCGCGCGTGCCGGTTTATTGTGACAGCCCCATGGCAATCAAGGCGGTTGAAGTGTTCTTGAAACATACAGAGGAGTACAGCGATGCAACCAAGCAATTGATTAAGCGCTATGGATCGCCGCTGAAATGGCAAGGCTTTACTTTTGCCCAGAGTGCAGAAGAATCGAAGCGGATCAACGAGGTCAGATCCCCCTGCATCATTATTTCTTCCAGCGGGATGGTCACAGGAGGCCGCATTCAGCACCATTTGGCGCAGCGGTTGCCTGATCCGAAGAACACCGTCATCTTTATCGGATTTCAGGCACCTGGAACACGCGGGTTCACCATAAAGAGCGGGGCGACCGAAGTGAAAATGCTCGGGCAGACAGTACCGATTGGAGCCCAGATCGCCGCCCTCGAACAGTTCAGCGATCACGCGGACACGCCGGAACTTCTGGAATGGCTGCACACCTTCACTAATAAACCAGCAGCTACATATCTGGTGCATGGCGAACCGGCGGCGGCTTCTCAGTTGCGTGACGCGATGTCGAAAGACCTGGGATGGAATGTTCAGATCGCGCAATGGATGCAGAAGGTAGAAGTGAAAACCTAGGCACACGATTGAGTGAATCGAACCAGACCTTCTAACTTCTTGAGTGCTGAACCGGAATCAATGGATTCCGCGGCTATGCGGGCGGCATCGGGAAGAAGGGTAGCTTTTCCGGCGGCTACAATGGCTGCCGAGGAGTTCATCAGCACAACGTCTCTCTTGGCTGACTTTTCGCCGCTCAAGACGTTGCGAACGATGGCGGCATTTTCGGCTGCGTCGGCTCCGCCGGTGATTTTTTCTAAGCTTGCGCGCGACATACCGAATTCCTCAGGAGTAATTTCGTAAGTGTGAACCGAACCTTCGCGAACCTCGGCAACACGCGTGGCACCTGTAATAGTGATCTCGTCCAGTCCATCGAGTCCGTGAACCACGAATGCTCGATGCGTCCCTAACATGCTCAGAGCCTCAGCTAGTTTCTCGACCAGATCCAGTGAATAAACACCGACCACTTGCGCGGACGCTCCGGCCGGATTCGTCAGTGGTCCGAGAAGGTTGAATACGGTGCGCAGCCGGGTCTCACGGCGAGCATTCTGAACATGTTTGGCTGCGGAATGGATCGCCGGCGCGAACAGGAAGGCTATACCAATGTTTTCTAAACATTCGCCCAGCAACGCCGGAGGCAACAGGATATTTACGCCGAGCGCTTCCATTACATCGGCAGCACCGCATTTCGTGCCCATGCCTTGCGCATTCAGCTTGGGAGTTGAGCTACGATTTCCGTGCTTAGCCACTCGAATGCCAGCGCCCGCAACTACGAAGGCGGTAGCAGTTGAGATGTTGAAAGTTCCCGCAGCATCGCCTCCGGTGCCGCAGGTGTCAACGAGGGACTCACGACCAGTGCCGCTGGTGTCCAGCAGGGAGTTACCGTTCGCGGAAATCGGAACTGCGACAGCGCGAATGGCCTCCGCAAAGCCGACAATTTCCTCGACGGTCTCGCCCTTCATGTGCAGGCCAACCAGCAAAGCCGCAATCTGCGCATCCGTGCATTTGCCGGAGAGTACTTCGCCCATGACAGTGCGAGCGTCTTCGCGCGAGAGTGACTCGCGATGATTAACTATTTGATGGAGGGCTTCGACGATCATGATTCGAAAAAGCAGTACTGTAAAAGCAGTAACAGAATGGGGGATAGACGCGCAAGCTGATGTGTTAGCGCCCCGCAGACCTACGGATTTACAGGCTCGCGCATGTCCTGGACGCATTCGGCCCCGATATGACGACGCATGCGACGGTGGGTTTTGAATCGCGGTTCCATCGCGGCTACTGTACAAAGCGAATAGAAGAGCGCGGCGTTCGCGGGGACCTGCATGTTGAAATCCACCAGGCTATGCACGAGGATGCCGCAAATCCCGAGAATGGCCACAACCGAAACTGCACCATTCAGGTTTGACGTCCATTCGGAAGACTTGCGCACAGCATTTCGTAATGTAATCGCCAGGAACCAGATCATGATTCCAAAGCCGATCAATCCGGTTTCTGCCAACACCTGCAGGAAATCATTGTGCGCGGCGTTGACCAGGGAATCGCTATAGAAGCTGCGGAATCGCGGATAAACATCGGCAAAGGTGCCTTGTCCCCAACCCAGCATGGGACGATGCCTGACCATTCGCAGAATGTCCCGATCGATCTGTAGTCGGATATCTGTCGCAATATCCGAGTGTTTGTCAGCCGCGAAAGTGGCAATTCGAGCTTTGACCTCGTGTCCTCCGGTCGAGGCAATCATTGCAAGCGAAATAAGAAGAAACGCGCCGAGAAGGATCGCGATATTTTTCTTTTGACGTACGCGAAAAACCAACACCAGAAAGATTGCGATCTCAACCGCAAAGGCGATCATGCCTCCTCGTGACCCTGACAAAAAAATCGTAGCTGCCATGAAAGCCGCAGCTGAACCCGCAATCCATCGCGCGCGCTGGTTGCCAAAGCGGCTGAAGGCGAAGACCAGCGGCACCGGAACCAACATTTCCATCAGTCCGGCGTAGTGATTGTGGTTTACGTATGGACCGTAAATCCATCCACCGAAATGTGGCGTCCTGAGCCAGTACAGTTTGGTCGGAGCGCTCAGGTTTTGCAGGACGGCGAGCAGAGCTACGGCAAAGCCATAGATCGCCAGTGTTTTGCCCAATGTGCGAACCGCGCGACCGCTAATAAGAGTTTGCACGAGCAGGAAGCAGAGAATTCCGTACGAGACATGTAAAAGCAGTTGCGAAAACGTCGCATGCCAGTAGACAGAAACGCCCGGCAGCAACTGGATGCACATCAGTCCGGCAAAGGCAATCATTGGCGGAAACAAGGGACTCCAGTGGATACTGATCCGAGCTGATCGCGATTGGCCGAGGCCCCAAATAACAAATAGTACCGCCGTCCCCGCCTGAAGGATGAAAATCGACCAGGAATCAACAGCGCCAAAGGCTAATGGGCAAAACATTAAAAGCCCGGCCACGCTAAATAAGATCCCGCTGCGGCGCAGTAATGGAGCGGAAGCGGGAACTATGGGGTCCAGTGGCAGCTGGGGCAGAGGCAGCGGCGCTGTCATGGGTGTCCTTTTGCCGACACGACGGATGCAACGTGATCAGCGGCCACCAATTTCAGGCCGGCAATCCACAACTTGCCGCGAATTGGTCTATCGGCGGGGACTCGCGCAATTCGGAGCACGAGCAAGTGCGCATTCGGGCCGGTTGTGAAACTTCCGTTGATTTGCTTCCACGAACCGGAATCACGAAGACCGTCACTCATGAGAAGCGTGGCTCCGCTATAAACGTCCTGAATCGCAAATTCCGGCGCTCCCGCGCCGTCCATTTCGGCGGCTTTGTAGTACGCGGAAAACACGTACTCAGTATTGAGATCAACGGAAACCAGCTGGCGAATGCCCGCGTCTTCGATGCCGGGTCCCTGAAACACAATGCGGAGCGACCGCGAGCCAGAGTGGCTTTCGGCAGGATCAATCGCAAGCGATACAGCAGAGGACTTCTGATAAATCCAGTCAAAGCCATTGTTGAGAATGGCATGGCTGAAATCCCCGTTCACCAGAAGATTCTCCTCCGTCGGCTGGTAGGCCGCCAGATCGGAAAGATTCGCGGCTTGGCGCCACACGCGCGAGGCCTGCACTGGATCGCGGTGGTTAAACAGGAAGCGCAGATAATCGAATAAATAGCGCCGCTCGACTGGCTGCTGCAGAGAAACGATCCGCTCCCATAGGTTGGCTGCCGCGTCAGGTTCGTTGCTTGAAACTAGAAAACTCAAAAACTGCTCATCGGCGGTCGCCGGGACCACATTTTCAATCAAAAAATTGATGTCCGGTCGAATCCTCCAGCAAATCTGAAGGGCTTGGGGAGTGAGTGCCGAATCGCTTTCCAAAATTTTCTGGTATTCGCGAAGCGCCGCTTCAAGCGCACGTTGCGAGAGATAGAGATTAGCCACCTGCCAAGACACATCTGAGGAGCGAGGATTGGTCGCACTCACTTTATCCAGCGAGTTGCGTTCGTTATCAAAGTCGCCGATCAGATGCTCAGCGATGGCGCGGTCAAGCCAATAAGCTGACCGGTTTGGATTTAACGCGGTTGCGCTCTGTAGCCAAGGTAGTGCATTGGCGGGGGACTGCTGAACCAGAAGCTCAAACCGGCCCATGTTGTCGCGATATTCAGCATTCGATGGGTCGAGCTTTATTGCTTTTCGGAGATAGGAAACGCGCGGAACTTGTGAAAACTGCTCAGCGAGAAATTGACTTGCCGTCAGCGCGAGGTACGCCGCCGTTCCCAAGAAAAACAGAAAACAGACAGTTAATCGTTTTTTTGCGTGGACAATTTCAAAATCCATTCTGGTGGCGCAGATTACGCGCCAGATGATACAGCACGTACCGAGTCCGTTTCGGATTCCATGTCTTCGTCGTAATACCGATGGCCGTATTTCCCCTGGTATTCGTAGTAGTAGTAATAGTCCGGCGAATCCAGATTGACGGCATTCAGCAGCACGCCGGCAACCCGGGCATTGACCTGTGCGAGAATTTCGCGCGACCGGCGCAGGGCGGGCTTCGTGGTTTGCCCACATCGAATCACCAGCACTACAGCGTCGGCGCGAGTCGAGAGCACAACCGCGTCGGTGACAGATAGAGTCGGCGGGGTATCTAGCACAATGTGATCGTAATGCTGCCGTAGTTCGGCAAGTACTTCGACCATCTGCGAAGAAGCCAGCAACTCTGCGGGATTTGGCGGCGGGGTTCCAGCCGGCAACACAAAAAGGTTGGGCAGCACCGATGATCGGAAAATTGCGTCGGGAAGAGAGGCTCCGCCGGTGAGTACATTGCTGAGCCCGGTTCTGGGGCCCAAACCAAGAGCCTTGTGAATACTGGGGCGGCGAAGGTCTGCGTCGACCAGCAGAACGCGCGTCCCTTTTTGTGCGAGAACGGTCGCGGTGTTTACGCTGGTAGTCGTCTTACCTTCTTGTGGCAGAGCGCTGGTAATCAGAATAATTTTCGGCGGCGCTCCGACTGAGGTGAGCAGAAGTGAGGTGCGGAGCGCTCGATAGGCTTCCGACATCTGGGATTGAGGCCGAGATTGCGTGATCAACTCTACTGCTTCTTTCGATGCCGTCACCGTCAGACCACGCGAAGCGGCTTCTGAATTGGTTTTCGATCCAAGAGGAATCATGCCCAGAGAAGGCAGCCCCGAGATAGCCTGCGCCTGCTCGGGCGTGCGCACCGTGTTGTCTATGCCCTCAAGCAAAAACGCCAGGCCGATGCCAGTGGTTAGTCCCAGGCAGAAACCAAAGCCAAGGTTGCGCGGGATGTTTGGCTCGGTGGGACCGCCGGGAGTCCGCGCCATATCGACCTGGCGAATGTTGTTGGAGCGAAGCCCAGCTGCGACGCCAGCTTCCTTCAGCTTTTGCAACAAGCCTTCGTAGAGGGTGCGGTCG
>Ga0157372_10008263_pt1 | contig 11067 bp, 13 predicted proteins | sample C55metaG_FD_115307 | JGI IMG/M metagenome (GOLD analysis project Ga0157372, IMG submission 115307) | Corn rhizosphere microbial communities from Kellogg Biological Station, Michigan, USA - C5-5 metaG | ecosystem: Host-associated > Plants > Roots > Rhizosphere > Soil | place: USA: Michigan...
ATAACTATAATGGGTGATGGGAAGGGGGGAAACTGATCAGAGGATGTTCTAAAAGTACAGCAGCAGAACCAGTTAAAGATGAGGATGCGGAGTGCTGGATGAGTATATAAAAAGAATGTGTAATAAAAACAGAAAAGATTAATAAGAAACGAAGATAAGGACGAGTAAGACTATTATAATCTTTCATAACATTATATCCACTTTAAACAATTACTATTCCTTTGGACTTCTTGGATGTTAATAGCTCTAGAGGAAAGACGAAACCAATATCAGAAGATGAATAAACCATAATAGTTACGAATCATACTACTTATGATTATTAATTCTTTTACTTATTGGTGCGGCCAACTGCCTTGTACAATAACTGTCTCATCCAATGCCAGACTTATGACTCTCTTCGGCATGGCTTAACGAGTTATTACAAAGGGCCTGGTTACAACTTGCAACTTGCAAGGCCGAATAAGCTGGCGAATACAGTATTGATTTTGATACTACTTGGGCTCTGAAGATCCTTCATTCCCCTGTACAACCAATGAAAACTGATTCTATTCCAAAGCAAAAGTAAACCAATAAAAATTAATTTCTTCATTAATAATTATTGGACACCGATTATAAAATTAAATTTTAATTATTAATTATTGGACGTGAGAAGGCGGAGTGACTTATTATAATGAGGCAAATACTGGGCAAATGAAAGGGCCACCACAGCCGCAAGCATGCCACAACACCATTTTTTTCTCTTTTAAAACGAGACTAAAAGTTAAGACAGGATTATGTAAAGCGTATCACGTAAGAATTACATAAACTACAAACAGATTTGCATTCTTGATTTATTTTGCTTTGTTGTTTCTTCAAAACAAAGAAAGAAAATGCTTGTAAATGATAAAATTATCAAAATGCAATAAGAAATCTGTAAAAATTAAAAAAAAAAAGAAAGACCAGAATAGATTACGCAATTCAACTTAAATGAATCAAACTATATACAAATGGATTTCATATACAAATTTATAAATTCAAATATCCATTCAAAATTCCATTTCATTCATGGGGTTTTGGTGTGGATTTCAATACACCAGCATCCTAAGTATTACCATGCCATAATAATAATAAAAAGAAAGTAAACAAAAAGAAAGTTGAATAGGGTCATTAAGATGGCAAAAGAAAGGCGCGACGGAAAAAAAAATGAAAACTACAGTTAAGAAAAGAGTATCTACATCATATTTTGAAATAAAAATTAAATTGATATGATTACCTCTTGTAACACTTTTGCCATAGCTGACCAATCTAAATTACCCCATCCTCGTTTGGAAGCTGTGGTCATTTCATTCATCATTAAATCAAGAAATGGGGTTGGACTTTCACTATTCTCAGCAATTCTAATAGTCGCGTGCGATTTAAAAATAAAACAAAAAGAAAAAAAAAGAGAAAAAGCATACAATGAGTTTATTTGAAATGATATTTTAGAAATGATAAACTTCGGTTCAAGTTAGGATCACTTTAAAATGAAATTAGATTTAGAACTGGTTTTTTTACCGTTTCATATATGACAAATCCTTAATTCCACCATTCACATTAAATCCTCCAGCACCTGTAATATACTCCTCTTTTGCTATTCGTTGTGCATATCCAAGCCAGATTGGGGATGGTGCAATTTCAGATAATAAATCAATATAAACATTTCGATTCAACCCATTCTACAGATAAGAAATGAAAAGAGAAAAGATGGAAATGGAAAAATGTAATCAATTTGAGTAAAACTTTCAATCTCAGGCAGATTAATACAGATTTTCAAAGTAAACCCCAAAAGAAAAAAAAAAGAAGTTCAAATTACCTTTTCACCAAGAGTCATGGCTTCTCCGGATACATGAATCATAGATGCAATAGTAAAGTTTCCAACTAATTTAAGTACATTAGCAGTAGCGGCATTTTCACCAACATCAATCACTTTTTTTGACATTGCCTTAATAAGAGAAAAAGAAAAAGGGGGATGTATTAGTCTATTTTAGAGGGATATTAATCATACTATGAAGAAGAGAAACGAGGGGGGGGGAAAAAAAAGATAATTTAAATACATACTTCAACGTATGGTTTTATCTCCATTTTTCTTTCAGGAGCTCCTGCCATGGCCGTGATTAATTTCTTTTCAGCAGCTGCATCAGGACGGCCAAATACAGGACAACTAATGACGTCCACTTTAATAGTTTTTAATTCTTCAACAATGGTAGTGAGAGTTTCAGGTAAAGCAGTAACACAAGAAATGAAAATACAACCTTTTTTCAAACTAGGTAATAAGTCTTTGACTGTCGACATTAAAGCCTCATCATTGAATACCATACAAAAGATAATATTACATTTTTTAGCAATATCTAAAGGAGATGACTCAATAGTAGAACCTTTAAATCGAAGAGGATTTGCTTTTTCTATTGTACGATTATATACATGAAGTGATTTAGATAAACTTGATAAATACTGTTGTAAGTTTTGTGCCATTGGAAATCCCATGGCACCAAGACCAATAAATCCAACTTCATGATGTGACATTATTCCTCTTTTCTCTCTCTGTGTTGTGTGTGTGTGTGTTGGAGTTTTAAATGTCCTTTTCTCTTTATTTTCCGTGAGTTATATATTATAAAGAAAGTAAAACCTAAGAGAATTGAAACTAAAATTATACAATTCTCTTTCTAATTGTACAAGTAGATGCACTCAAATTCTTTTTTTTATTTGATGGGTCGTGTAAGTGTCGTGTATTATTCTGAATATGTAAAATAATATTATTTAATGACGAGATATTTGATGAAAACAACAACAATGATCGGGTCATAATTAATAAATTAATCCCAGTTCCACATCAAACATAAAATACAGAACAAGAGAGATTAAAAACGGAATAAACAGAATAGAGAGACAAAAACAACTCAAATGCATTTCATTCTGGCTCTGATTACATGCACTCTATTAGCATATCATGGTATTCGTAAAAAATCATTATCCCCATCCGGTGCCATCGCTGCTTGTCTGGTTGGGTTTTGTACTTTTATTCAAGACCAACTTGTATTCACCGTTATATTACTTAGTTTTTATTTAAGTAGTTCTAAAATGACAAAAGTATTACTTATTTATTGAGTAGTTTAACTCTTCTTTCTCCTTTCCAATTCTTTTGTTTTCTTTTTATTTGTATTTGTTTTGTATAGTTGCTATGATATTATCCTTTCTTATTACTATGATTTTTTTAATGGGTTTCTTTATCTTCCTTGATATGTTTTTAAAAAACAATAAATAATAGATTGGTTCAAAACAAAAACGAAAAATAGAAGAAGATTTTCATGAAGGTGAAATATTGAATCCACTCCTACTATGTAGATCTTCATTTATTTTTTTATCTAAAAAAAAGGGCTTAAGAGAGAAATCCCATCCCTTATAACTGGAAGGATAGGTGGTCAAAGAACAGCTATACAGGTGTTTTCTAATGGAGCCACAGGAACTGCAATTGCATTATTAAGTCAGTTTGCATCTCAACACTCGAATGAATCCATGTCATGCTTATTTAATCATCGATGGAGTTTGATTTTATTATATGCTTATGTCGGGTTAGTCGCTAAATTTTCTTTTTCATCTCATTTTCTGTCGTTTTTATTTCTATTTTCTTGGGGAATATCCTGCGTTGCGGTGATATGATTCATATTAATCATCCCTTATATTCATTCGATTGCGATGATAGACATTATGCTTGCTGTAATGGTGATACTTGGGCTTCCGAATTGGGAACTCTAAGCAAATCCAAACCTTTTTTAATCACATCTTTTAAAAAAGTAAATATCTCTTTTTGTTTTCTTTTTTCCTAAATATTAAGAGATTTTCTTATGATGTTGGAATATTCTACTTTAACTTATTCTCATGACGATGATTGTTTCTGTATGGGATTTGATGACACCTAGGTACCCACTGGAACAAATGGAGGTTTGAATCTATAAAGCACTGTAGTATACTTGGAAAATCTCAGATTTAAGATCCATATCAACTCATTTATTTATTCAAAAAACAAAATCCCCCGTCTTCTTCCCTCTCCATATTTCTCTTTTTTTTTTGAAAATCTTCTCTCATTTCTATTTATTCAGGTGTTTCCTTAATGGGTTTATTGGCTTCTATTGCAGGTGGCGCATTCATTGGATTATCTGCTACTCTGGCATTTGCATTTACATCCCCAAAACCATGTGTTGTTCCTTACTTCGAATTGATTGTCATTGGAACGTTATCTGGTTTTATTGGATCCTTGGTATGATTCTAAGATTTTTGTTTATTTATTGAAATCTATTTTTCACTCAACAATTTTCGTTAATCTTTTAATAACCAATTTCTTTTTTTTTAAATTTTTCTTTATGTATTATTATGCTTCTATTATGGTGTGTTTCTTTTTTATTAGATTGATTCTATTTTAGGAGCCACCTTGCAATTATCTTTGTATAATGAAAAATCTAATAAAATTGTGAATACTTGGGTTGGTCCAAAAGGAAGGAAAAGACCAGGAATTGTTCATATTACTGGGGTAAAAAAGAAAAGCAATTTTTGAACAAACTTTTGTACAATAAGTTGCTTTTTTTAAAATCGTAATTTCAAGATTGGTATTCTTTTTCTTCGATTAATTTTTTTTTCTTTGATTTATTTTTCATTATAATAGATGGATGTTCTAGACAATCATCAGGTATGTTTATCAATAATAAGAAAAAAAAATAAGGGAAATCTTATCTTTATATTCGATTTTACATTTTATATTTCTTCTTATGATGTCAACATTTCATTCTCCTTTCCTTTTCTTTCTTTTTGAACTTAATATATTCAATTTTCAAATAGGTTAATTTTATCTCATCTCTTTTGACGGCATTGCTTGTTGGAATTTTCGGTTCGTTTTACTTTACATAATTTACAAGAAAAAAAAAAGGTTTATTTCATTCTTATTGAATAGAAATCGATAATATAATATTATAATATATTAGATTAAGAAATTATAAAACATTTGTAATTAAATTTGTTTCATATCTTTTTTCATAAACATCCTGACCATTGACTTCTTTTAATATCTTTACATTATTTCCCAAAAAAAAAAAAAAATTAAAACAAAAGTTAAAAGAAGAGGCGAGATTATATTTACACATCCTTTTTCTTTCTTTCTTTTATCTATTAAATCTTTCAAATTCTTAATTAATTACTCATTCATTTATTTTTTTCAATGGTTTGACGTCCACCTGAAAGCCATGCAGGAGGAGTAATTCCAGTTTGTTCTTCAATGGTAGAGAATAATGGAGGTAACGTTTGGAAAATATCACGAATAGGTTTAGAAGAATCATTACCATCTAAAATTGTGTACATAAATTTATTTTTTTGGGATTAGAAAAAAAAAAATAAGATAAACATAAGTGAAAAAGATGATTATTGGATATTTTTGTTTTTTCGACTTCTTTGGGGAAATATCTACGAGATCTCTAAAATTCATTTTAAAAAATATAAATACATCATACCTCCAGATCCAGTAGACCATACTGTGATTTTAGGATTAAGTCCTTTAATAGCTTCAGCATTTTTAGCAGCCATGGTAGCAAATAATCCATTCTCCATCATAAGATATTGAAGCATAACACGATTATCACGACCAAATGCTAAAAAAAATACAACAAAAGGTAAGATTAAATTTAATAATGTCACCAAAAAATCTTCGAAAAAGTTGGAACTGAGAGAAAAAGATAAAACCAAATATTATTCATAGAACAATATTTACCTTCACTAAGAGATTTAACTCCTTCAGCCATTTTGGTCATACCAATAGCTAAAGCTGCCACTCCTTCAGCTTGTTTTTGTTTTTCATATAATTCAGCATCAGCTTCTTTAGCTTTTACTAAATAAGAAGCTTCAGCTTCTTTTTGTTTAGTGTAAAAAGCAGCTTCTGCTTCACGTTGACGAGCATATAATTTAGAATCAGCAACATGTTTAGAAGATTCATATTCAGCTTTAGCTTTGGTAACTTGTTCGGCGGTAAGACGTTGTTCTTCTAAAGTAATACGTTGTTTTTCAATTTGCTAAAACAAAAGAAAAGAAAGAGAATAGTTAGTAATTAGTAGATCTATATCCTAGTACAGATCAAATCCAAAGAAAAAAAAAATAAAAAAAAAATGTAGAAATAGGAGAACAATTATTAAAAATTAATTGTTGGGATTTTTCTATTACTTGTTGCATTTCCGTATTGCGTAATTTTGCAGCATTTTCTGCTTCAATTTTAGCGATGGCGACAGATCGATCATAATCTGCTTGTTGCTTAGCTAAATTAGCCGTAGCAGCGGCCACTTGATTTTTACGTTCTTGTTCAAAAATAACCCTGAATAATATGAAAAAATAAAAAAAGAGAGAGTGATGAAGAAGATGAGGAAGGGAAGAGATACATGAAACAATGATTAATAGATGAAATACATCATGCATATAAAAAAAGAAAAAGGAAAGAATCAGGATTCTTACGTTTCAGCATTAATTCTTGCCGTTTCTTTCCTAGTATCAGCTTCAATTCTAGTCACATCTTTAGTAGTTTGATTTTGTCTTTCTCTTTCTCCTACATCTCCTTTATATTTAGCTTCAGCAACATCTACTTTTGCTTGATTGACAGCTCCTTCATGAGTTTTAAGTCGAAGATACGTGAAATATTCAGATCCAGGAGTATCTTGGAGTTGTTTTACATTAGCATTGTAAATGAATAATCCAAATTGATCTAATTCAGCTTGAACATTTTTTATGACATTTTCTAATGGAATCATGATATTAATATTATATATATTCAAGAAAAGAAGAAAAAAGAGAGAGAACCAATTTTAGAAAAGTTAAAATGAATCAGATTTTCATCCATTATCAAATTGAAATCTGATAATCTAATAGATATGAAAATTAATAAAATATTGAAACCGATCATTCATGATTTTACCTTTAAAGTATTTACGTTCTTTAAAGATCTCTTCCATAGTCATGGCAGCAGCAATAACACGAGTTTCTCCTTCAATAACACCCTTGACTAATTCATGAACTGATGATATAGAAATATTAGAACAAAAAAAAAAAGAAGAAAAAGGAGATTAATGATATAAAATAATGAGTATATGTATCGTATTATAATCATTTTAATGAAAAAGAAGAATAATATAATAAAGGAAGAAATATGTAATGTTACCATGATCATCTTTATTACGATCTCCAAGTAAATGAGCATATTTGATTAAACAAGGCATCTCATCTTTAGGACCTACATAATTTAAAATCATTTCCAAAAGAAATCAATTCATAGCATGAGTTTTTTTTAATATAATTCGCTTATGTTCATTCAATGTTGATTGAAATCCATTTTAAGAAAAGGATACTGTATACGTACCAATAGTGAAAACTGCAGGAAGTGTGAATTCCAATTTCTAAAAATGAAGGATAAATAACCGTTCCGATGTTAGGAAAATGAAAAAAAAGATAATAATAATAATCCAAATCTGGATAAATAGTGGAAGAAATTACTAAGATTGACGTATCTCCTTAAGATTACCTCAGCACTAATATATTCCAAAAAATAAAACAAATGTATTTAGAATTGGCATTCAAATTAGAAATATTGATGAGATCCAATTCACGAATTTTAAAATCATTATTTATATGACTGAAATCATGTTAAGGAAAAGATAAGAAATAAATGAATTTCAATACCTCATGGCTTGTAAACTTAATGTATAATTAACAGGAGTCATATCAAATTTTTGTACTCGTTGACCTGGTAAACACCAGCCCTTCTTAACAATGCGGATATCGTTAACTAAAATAGAGAGAAAAAATAAAAATGGAAGTGAGAAAGTGAAAGGATGTGGTTTAGGATAAAATGATAGATTTTGATTTAGATTTAGTATTTTAGTCAAGTACAATTATAATGATTACTTACCAAAGGCACCGGTCATTACCAGGTACTCATTTGCTTTAGCAATATTCCAAAGAGGCATCTTTTCAGGAGAAATAAAACTAATAATAATGAGGGTATGTTAAAAGTTTTTCTTAGATAAATAATGTCTTTTTTCCTTCCAAGATTACTTTTTCTTTGTTGCAGAGAGGAGAAGAGGAAGGTAATAGATTAATTTATAAGAATATCTGTTAGATCTGAATTGATTATTATTCTTTTTTTTATTTTACCACCGTCATAAAAAAGAAAACGAGTCAATGAATAAAACGAAAAAAAAAAAGTTTTCTCGGAAATTAAAATAAAAAATCTGTGTGTATTTTTAATTTCATTGTCGGAATATGAAAACAAGCGCGAGCCACAACTGAAATTATAACATAATAATTATCATAATATCATAATGGTATTAAAATTATGTGGATTTCAAATCCGTTTCTTTTATTTATGATAAAACGACTCTACAATACAATAACAAAATATAATCATGATTATAAAGGTTTAAACTAATATTGTTTGCATTTCAACTACAGGAATTAATTCTGTACTTATTAATCCAAATGCATTCTCTGTTCGAATAGGTATACTTCTTTCCATTGCCGATACTTTTCGTACACATCCTCTCATCATCATAAATTCTTCTAATTGTTTTAATATTCCAGATTGTAATAAAAATTTAAAATCAAAAGTAGTGTCTTTACCACTATTTCCTATATACGATTTTTCACTACTATAACTACTATTACTATTGATATTACTATTAATATTAATATTCAATGTCTCTGGTAATGAAATCCATTCTCGGGGTGTACTAGATACTTCAAAAGTAGATAAAGCTAATTCTTTATTTAATGAGGAAGGTGCTATAATAAAATCCACTTGATGATGACCTCGTGAAGCATGAGAACTTAAAGCAGGTAAAAGATAATAATTTAATAAAGTATCTAATTGAGTTACAGTAGCATTTTGTACCATGACAAAATGGGATGATGTTGATGAGGTTGATATTGATGAGGTTGATAATGAGGAAGATGGTAGTGACAAAGATGTTGTTGAGTAAACCACTGGTATATTTGGATACAGTGTTCCTGCAGTAGAAGTATGAAACGATGAATGATATGCATTTGATGTGTAAGATGGTATAGAATAATAAGGTGCATCATATGCAGGTAATGGGGTATGATTTTGATCCATTAAATCAGAATTTTTTATGGAATGATCTCTGAATGAGTTTTCTTTAGGATCCCCTTTTATATCCGTACTAGACAACCCAGATATAGTTGATGATGATGTTGATGATGTGGTTGTTGTGGATTGAATGAATTCAACGGTAGGTAAACCTAAAGTTTGCATTTGCAATACTACAACTTCTTTACAAACAGAAGGAGGGACATACAATTTATCATATCTTAAAAAATCCAATATGACACTAAAAGCTTGAGGATTATGATCTAAAAAAATTTCTTTTGGTTGTTGTTTTGAGTATGAGGGGAAGGAAGAAGAAGAAGAAGAAGAAGGAGAAGAAGATTGACTTAATGTTGGTGATTTGGATAGTTGAGAAGCATAGAGTTGATACAAAGTGGAATTTGGGTATTTTGACACAAGGGAAGCAGTTATTTCAAATTTTGCTCCACCGACATTAAATATTACAGTTGAAGCAGGATTTAGTTGAGACATAACTGAGACTGACGATGTTACACGAGAGTTATTAAACTTTAGGGTTTTTCACTTTATATACTGTGGATATTGTAATGTTATCTCTATCGGTTCTTGGTAAAATGAGAGCCCTTGTGGTTCCTTTTCTAAAGAAACAGTTATTTGTATTTTGTTGGTAAGTTGCCAACTGTTAACTGTCAATCAAAAGAGTGAGTGATTCATTTTAAATCAAATTTTAGTGATCACCAGCATAACAAAAGAAAAATAATAAAAGTTTAAAAAGATAAATTTGACTAATTTATATTAATCAATAAAGAGAGAATAAAGGAAAGACATGAATAAAAGAAAGTAGTAGGAAATAATGGAAAAAAGGATAAAGAATAAGGTATATATTTTTCATTTTATATTTTTATTTTTTATCTTTTAAAAGTTGCCTGCAACAATGTGCTCTTTCCTCTTTCCCCTCGCAATTTCCATCTCTATATCTTCTTTGTTTTTCTCTTCACCCTCAAATTTTCATTTTCCGTATCTTTTTTTTTAAAATTTAGCTGCATTGGCCATAATTTCTTTCTTAAGTAATGCCTTGTACTCTGCAATATCTTTAGCCCACGGTGTCACTTTGCCATTCTCACATACCCAAATTTGTTCTGCAACTTGTGAAATTAATCGGAAATCATGAGATACTAATACAACTCCTCCATCATAATCATTAATGGCGTTAGCTAATGAGTCAATAGTTTCAATATCCAATGCATTAGTAGGTTCATCAAATAAAATTAAATTAGGTCGAGCAAGAGCTAATTCAGCAAAGACAATACGAGATTTTTGTCCATCAGACAATTGTCCAATTGGGCAAAGTTGATTATTTCCTGTTAATCCAAATTTACCCACTTGTCCACGCCAGAATTGCATTTCTGCTCCATATTGTGGGAATTTTCTTTTCAAATACTCTACTGCAGAAAGTGACATGTCTAATTGATCCGCTGAATGTTGTGAATATCGGACCATTTTCAAATGAGTATGACGGGTAATTTGTCCACGTTGAGGTGATACTTCTCCAATCATGAGTTTAAGAAGGGTAGATTTCCCAGCACCATTAGGTCCTACAAGAGCTATATAAAAAGAATTAAGTTTTTTTTTCAAAAAAAAAAGAAAGGGGCACAGAAAACGTAATATAATTAGAAGAGAGCACAATAGAAAAAGCAGTCACGAAAAATAATAATGAAACTAATAATAATAATAATAATAATAAACAAAAGAAAAAAGATATGTAATTACCAATTCGAGAATCACAGTCAATACCCAAATCTAATCCCTTATAGATAGCATTTTTAATATTTCCATCATAACTGAACCATACATCCGTAAAACTTAAGACAGGAGGTGGTAATTGTCCAACATTTTCAAATGAAAATCTAAATTCTTTTTTAGTTTCTACCTTTTCAACTAACCCA
>Ga0157372_10008266_pt1 | contig 11064 bp, 10 predicted proteins | sample C55metaG_FD_115307 | JGI IMG/M metagenome (GOLD analysis project Ga0157372, IMG submission 115307) | Corn rhizosphere microbial communities from Kellogg Biological Station, Michigan, USA - C5-5 metaG | ecosystem: Host-associated > Plants > Roots > Rhizosphere > Soil | place: USA: Michigan...
CCTCCGCTCACATTATCATTAAATACTTCACGAATATCTTCTGTTGGCTTGCGATCATACAAAACCATTTCGCCCATGCTGCGCTCATAACTGAAAGGCAAAATGCCATCAGGATTATAATCGCCAAATAAAACATCAGCAACGGCTTCAGCCGTTTTTCTTCCGCTCCAATACGCCATTAAAATTCCCTGCATATTTGGTTCGATGGATGTAATAAAACGTGGTCTGCCTTCCGTTAAAACAAGAATAACAGGCTTACCTGTTGATGCAGCAACTTTTGCTAACGCAATCTGATTATCGGGCAATGCTAAATCTCTTGTATTGCCCGGGCTTTCTGCATACGCATTTTCACCCAGGCACAAAACGATAACATCTGCATTTGCGGCCGCAGCACGCAACGCTGCCGTGTCATAATTTTTTGCATTATCAAAATCTCTTGCAGCAGTTGTTGTAGTAACATTTGAGGCGCCAACTTTATCTGCAATGGCTTGTAAAATTGTTTTGCTATCGGCAGGATAAAATTGTTCCTGGTTTCCCTGCCATACATAACTCCAGCAACCATTCAATGCCGTTATACTTTGTGCACTCGGACCTTCAACCAACACTTTTATATTTTTCTGAAGAGGAAGAATGTTGTTCTTATTTTTTAAAAGTGTCATTGCTTCGTGTGCAGCATCTAAAGCAACCTGCTGATATTCGGGCTCCCCAAAATTTTTTATTGCGGCATCTTCAGGATACGGATTATCAAACAAACCAACTTTCATTTTTAATAATAAAATTCTGCGCACCGCATCATCAATTCTGCTTATCGGCACATCGCCTTTTTTTACTGCTTCAATCAGCAAATCATAAAAAGAAAAATCAGTTGGCACCATGCTCATATCAATGCCTGCATTAATTGCCATTGCAACCGCCTTCTCCGGTGTTGATGCAACAAAATGCCTGTCGTGCAAACGCTTTATATCTTCCCAATCGGTAACAACCACACCCTGAAATCCTAATTCTTTACGCAATACATCCGTCAATAAATAATGACTTGAATGAACAGGTGTTCCATTTATTTCACTTGAATTTATCATGATGGTTGAAGCACCTGCCTTAATTGCTGCCTGGAATTGTGGCAAATAATATTCGCGCATTTCAATTTCGGGTAAATAAATCGGTGTCCTGTCTTTACCCGTTCTTGAATCGGAGTAAGCAAGGTAATGTTTCATGCAACTTGCAACTGCTGTGGGATTTTTCAAACCATCTTCTTCATACGCTCTTACCACAGCAGCGCCAAATGTTTTACCGATGAAAACATCTTCACCATAAGTTTCAGGAAAGCGGGACCATAATTCCTGTCTGCCGCAATCGAGCACCGGCGCAAAATTCCAGCGTACACCACTTGCACGTAATTCCATTGCCGTAATTTTTGCAGCTTTTACTGCGAGTGCTGTATCGCGTGATGCCGCCAGTGCAATACTTTGCGGAAACAAAGTTGCATCGAGCGTATAAGTTTGTCCATGTATTCCATCCAGTCCATAAATCACCGGAATTTTTAAACGCGCATTTTTTGTTTCGTCCTGTATTTGTGTAATTACTGTATGCCATTGGTCAACCGTTAATGCATGACCGGTTACATTTAATATAGAACCCACTTTATGGTTCACTACAGCATCTCTTAATTTAGCTGTATCAAGCACCCCATCCTGCGGCGTACAAACAACGCCAAGCGTAACCTGCGTCATTTGACCCACTTTTTCTTCCAGCGTCATCTTCTTTAATAAGGCATCAACTTTTTGTGCATCGGTTTGTGCAAAAGAAAATTGAATTGCAAGCAGTGCAATTAGTATAGCAGTAAGTTTCTTCATGCTTAAATTTTATATAAATGAAGATAAGATATCCGAAAAAGAAATTTCAATACAAATGGAAGTATGTTATTTGAGTACAGGATTTGGCTAAAAAACAATAATTCAAAAAAAGTTTTAAATAGTTGTTTCCAATGCGGAAGGGAAAGCGATTAATTATACAGCACAATAACCGTTGCTAACCATGTACCTACTTAGAGCTATCCTTCATACTAAATAATTCAACAGTCGTTTAACGATGTTTTTGGGGGTTTAAATGTGAGCCATTTCATTAATTTGGGGTGGCTCATTTTTATAAGCCAAATACACCACTGTTTATTAATTGTAATGTTTGTTGTTTGTAATCTGATGGTATAAGCAAAGAAATATTATGGCGACTGCCACCGTAACTTACCATGCGTACCGGGATTTCGCTGATGGCAACAAAAATCTTTTTAAGTACCTCAGAGGATTCGGCAATTTCATTACCCACAATTGAAACAATAGTTTGGTCTGTATCTGTTTCTACAGAACCCAGTGGCTCAAGCTCTTTAATTATTTGCTGAAGATGTGTGCTGTTATCAATGGTTACCGAAACCGCTACTTCAGAAGTGGTAATCATATCAATGGAAGTCTTGTATTTTTCGAACACCTCAAAAATCTTTCTTAGAAAACCGTACGCCAGCAACATGCGGCTGCTTTTTATTTTTATGGCGATGATACCATCTTTCGCAGCCACTGCTTTTGCACCAACCTGTGTTACTTTTTGCTGAATAGTTGTGCCGGGCGCTTCCGGTTGCATAGTGTTTAACAGCTTAACAGGAATTTTAAATGATTGTGCGGGCCAGATACATGCAGGATGCAAAATCTTCGCGCCAAAATAAGCCAGCTCTGCAGCTTCATCAAAGCTTAAAGTTTCAACAGGTATAGTTTTGCTTACAACGCGCGGATCATTATTATGCATGCCACTGATGTCCGTCCATATTTCGCAAACAGATGCTTTTACAGCAGCAGCTACCAATGATGCAGTGTAATCACTGCCACCACGTTTTAAATTATCCACTTCACCTTTAGCATTTTTACAGATGTAACCTTGTGTTATAAATAATTTTTTCCCGGAATGTTGTTCGAGCAATTGACTCAGCTTAACTTTTATACTGCCAATTTGAGGTTCACCATTTTCATCAATGCTCATAAACTCCATTGCAGGCAATAATGTATGGCTAACATTTTTTTCTTCAAGAAAAACAGAAAACAGTTTAGTGCTTAATAATTCGCCCTGCGCAAGAATATCTTTATTTAAAGCTTCGCTAAAAGAAATTTTTAAAATCACATTTAAAAAATCAAAATGCTCCGAAACAATTGCGTTGGCTTTTTTTCGAAAGGCTTCTTTCTCAACCAATGTATTTACAAATTCACGGTAATGTTTTTCCAGTTCTTCAATTTTCTTTTTTGCTTCGTCTCTTTCACCTTCTGCAATTGCATTGCTAATATTAACCAGCGCATTGGTTGTACCACTTAATGCACTCAGCACTACTATTTTTGCAGTATCATTAGCAGATATTAACTCAAGCACCTGGTTCATGCGTTGCGGTGTACCCACGCTGGTGCCTCCAAACTTCATTACTTTCATTTGAGAAATTTTAAAAGTGCGCAAAAATAAGCGGGATTTTACTTACAGTAGTTTGTTTTGCAATTGTTCGTAGCCTTCGTCAATCAATAGGTGTTTTCCGTCGGCGGCTGCGGTGGCAAGTTCATCACAGCGATTGTTATACATATTTTCTGAATGACCTTTCACCCAAAAAAATTTTATTAAAAAGTCTTTGGCAAGATGATAATACTCCATCCATAAGTCTTTATTTTTTTTGCCACCTTTAAATTCCGTTCTTATCCAGCCATCAAGCCATTTTTTTTCTACTGTATTAAACACATACTGGCTATCAGTATAAATATTTACCGGGATATTTTTTTTAGTGAGGGATTTTAATGCTGCAATAACCGCCATTAACTCCATGCGATTATTTGTTGTTAAGCGGTAGCCTGCCGATAATTCTTTCTTCTTATCGCCCCAAATTAAAACAGCGCCATAGCCACCTTTGCCGGGATTGCCTCTTGCCGCACCATCGGTATAAATTATCAATTGCTTTTTTACTTCCATCAAATAATGTATTCACCTTTCATATAAGTAACGGCGTTGCCGCTTATGAGCACACGGTCGTTTTTTAATTCACATTCCAAATAACCTTTTCTTTTGGAAAGCTGGATAGCGGAGAGATTATTTTTACCGAGCTGCTTTGCCCAATAAGGAACCATAGCTGTATGCGCAGAACCGGTAACCGGGTCTTCATTTATACCACTCTGCGGGAAAAAACATCTTGACACAAAATCTGCAGTATTGCCTTTTGCTGTAGTTATCACACCACGTGATTTTACTTTAGCCAGCGTGGCGAAATCCGGTTTCAGGGTTTCGATATTTTGTTGTGATGGAAGTACAACCATATAATCAAAAGCTGTTTTAAAAACAGGGGCATCGCCAATTCCTAATCCTTCAAATAAACCGTCAGGAATTTCTGATTCAGGTTCGGGAACATCAGAAGGAAAATTTAAAGTATATGTATTTTGATCTTTGCGCGAAACTTTTAGCATGCCGCTTTGCGATTCAAACCAAACCTCATCTTTAACATGATTTAGTTCCGTATAAAAAATATGTGCACTGGCTAAAGTAGCGTGTCCGCAAAGTTTTACTTCAACCGAAGGCGTGAACCAACGAATGCGGTAGTGGTCATCTTCTTCAATTATAAAAGCAGTTTCAGATAAATTGTTTTCCGTTGCCAAACTTTGCATGGTTTTATCTGGCAGCCATTCCTGTAGCGGACAAACTGCGGCAGGATTACCTCCAAAAAGTTTATCTGTAAAAGCATCAACTATATAAACGGGCAATTTCATTAAGAATAGTTTGGCGCAAAAATAATGTGTAAAAGTATCATGGTTCTCTTATAAATGATAAAAGCAAAACGGTGTAAGTTTTCTAAATTTCTTTTGAAATGCTAAGAAATAGTTAATGAATAAAAATTCAGTAAAATTTTTTTAAACCTGATTAAACCGAAAGAAAAATGTTTCGTCTCTTTACAGCAACAAGCGATTAACAACTAAAAATATTCGAACTTTTGCAGCAGGGTTAAATCAGGGTGGCCAGCGGGATGCGGTCACCCTTCTTTCATTTAATAAGGCTTAGTTAATTATGCTTTTTAGTTTAATTGCCCTTTTCCATTTCTTCTAATAAAGTTTTTGGCGTTGGATGGCGTGTAATAAGTGAAGCACCAAAATAAAAAACCAAAGGAATAAGTATGGAAGCAAGTAATTCATCCCACTGCAACCAATATCCCCACCATTTATATACAGCAGCATTTGCCGGTTTCGACGTATCATAAATAACCATAACTTCTTCGTTTTCCTTTAAACGGCGAAAAACATAAGCTGCGTTTGCTTTATAACCGGTTGTATCAACGGTAAAAAACACTTCCGGTCTTTGTTTTTGATTGCTGTCTTTCATATAATGAATAACTCCGTTTGTAAATTCTCCATCAAGGTAATCCGGCTGGCGGCTAAAAAAAATATACAATGCAAAACAAATAATATAAAACGGGAGAAGTGTTTTCAGCATGTAAAAAGTTAAACGGCAAAAGTAATTGCGTTTATGTAATGCAATTTTCCACCTATGCTTTAAGTAATAATTCGTAACGCTAAAGAATATCTTCAGTGTTTGTATTGATTTGCAAAAGCTCCGTACAAATTTTCTCTACCGATTGTTTTAACGGGGTGTATGAAAAAGAGGGGAGCGCTTTTAATAATTTGCTGTTATCAAAATACCTTTTTGTTAAAGCAGTCCGTGCTGTTTCTTTTGTAATAAAGGGTGCTTTACCTGTAAAAAAACTTTTTATAGCTGCCGCACGCCACACAACAGATGCCATAAATGGCGTAACTTTTTTATACGGTGATTTTTTATGAAAGCATTCAGCAATCATATCAAACAATTCTTTATAAGAAATATTTTCTGCGCTGATGATAAAACGTTCTGCACATACATCGATTTCCATTAAAGCAATCATTGCATTTACCACATCATCAACATCAACAAAACCCGTTACGCCTTCTGAATAATAAGGGAACTCCTTATAAACTGTTTTAAAGAGTTCAGTGGAACTGCTGTTCCAATCGGCGGCGCCAAGAATAATTGTGGGATTTACCATCACTGCATTTAATCCTTCTGCAATGCCGCGCCACACTTCCATTTCAGCAAGATATTTGCTTTCACCATAAACACTATTACCGGTTTCTTCGCTCCACTGTATTTCTTCATTTACAATTACATTTTCTTTTATTTTACCAAGCGCAGAAACAGAACTTACATGTAATAATTTTTTTGAGCCGGTGGTTAAACATGCGTTTACAATGTTTGCAGTGCCTTCAACATTTGTTTTAAATAATTCTTTTTTTTCTTTTGGATTGAAGGAAACTTTTCCTGCACAATGATATACTTCATCAACATCATATAAAACTTCTTCGAGTAAAACAGTATCAAACAAATCGCCTTTTATCCATTCAATGTTTGAATGAGTAAAAGGAACTTCACTTCTGTATAAAGCCTTAATTTTTTTGTTTTGCTGCGAAAGCTTTTTAATTAAGTGCGAGCCAAGTAAACCAGTTGCGCCAGTGATAAAAATCATGCAGCAAAATTTAAGATTTATATTTCCTCAATATTCTCGCGATGAAAAGTTTAATACTCATAAAATCCTTTGCCCGTTTTTCTGCCAAGTTTATTCGCATTTACTTTATTTTTTTGTATGGCAGATGGTTTTAATCGCTCAGGCTTATTTAATGCCTCCCAAACAATATTACTTACCGAATAATTTACATCAAGTCCAATCATATCCATTAATTTAAACGGACCCATTTTAAAACCTGTTGCTTCCATTACTGCATCTATTGTTTTAATATCGGAAATCCCTTCCTCCATTAATTGCAGTGCTTCAAGATAATAATGTCGTGCAACACGGTTTGCAATAAAACCGGGTGAATCATTACATACAACAGGTGTTTTACCAAATTGTTTTGCAAGCCAAACTAACATTTCAATTACCGCATCATTGGTTTTTTCTGCGCGAATTATTTCAACCAACTTCATTACTGGCGCAGGATTAAAAAAATGCATACCTGCAAAACGTTCTGCATAATTTTTATCCCGGCTTAATTCAGAAACAGAAATGGATGAAGTATTGGTAGCAAAAACCGTTTCGTGATTATTAGTTAAAGAAAGCTTATCAAATAATTGTTGTTTAACTTCTTTTTTTTCAACAACAGCTTCAATAATTATATCGGCAACGCAATTATCTATTGAAGAAGTAAAATGTATGCGTTGTAATATTTCTGTTTTTTGTGTAACATTTATTTTTTCTCTTTCTAATAATCTTTGCAAGCTGTTTTCAATAGATGATTTGCTTTTTTGCAGCATGTCATCACTCACATCAAACTGAATTATTGTAAAACCACTTTGCGCAGCCACCTGTGCAATTCCACTCCCCATAGTTCCTGCGCCGCAAACACAAATTGTATTTATGTTGTTCAAGAAGATTTTTTGCAAACATACAGTGTAAAAAAGATAACGTTACTTTTACTATCACTTTTAAATCTGTACTTTTAATTATGCAGCAGTTAGATTTATTTAATAAAGACCCTGAAAAAAAGAAAGCGGTTTTAAGACCTCCAAAAGAAATTGAAATAAAAGCAACTGATGATGAAAAACACAAGGCAGAAACAGAAGAAAAAAAATTTATTCAGCTTATAAAACCTTTGTCCAAAACAAAAGATAAAAAACCATCTAAACGGGGCAGGAAATCTTTTAAAGAAATTAATCTTGATGTAGCACTGCTTGAAATTCCGGACGACGAAACACTTTCTCAAAAACAATATTACTCTATTACCGAAGTAGCTGAATGGTTTCATGTAAATGCTTCGCTGATTCGCTTTTGGGAAAAAGAATTTGACATTTTAAAACCGAGAAAAAATCGTAAGGGCGACCGTATGTTTCGGCCCCAGGATGTAAAAAACCTGCGCATCATTTATTATTTATTGCGCCAGCAGAAATACTCTATGGAAGGCGCAAAACAATTTTTAAAAGACAATCATAAAAGAGCAGAAATGCAAACGCAGCTTGTTGAAACCTTAACAAAGTTTCGCTCATTTCTTTTAGAATTGCGGGCTAATTTAGGCGCATGAAAAAATTAGCATTGATTGTTTTGGTTTTGATAAACCTTGTACCGGGTAAGGCACAAAATACTGTTAGCAAAGATTCTTCTTCTTTTCATGCATATGAAGTGAGCTACGATGCAAAAGCAAGAAAAGTGTTGCGCGGCTTAATCTCCCGTGCAGACATTGAAAACGATACGGCATTTAGCTGGTTCAAAAAAAATTATAACCTTGGCAGACCTGATGCCGGTGCTGTTGCAGCATTTAAGCAGCATGCAAAGGATTTTCAAATGTTGATTTTTGCAGGCACCTGGTGCCCAGATACTCAAAATTTATTACCGCAATTTTATCGTGTGGCAGATGCTGCAGGTTATGCAGACAGCAGCGTTACGTTAATTGGCGTTGATGATGATAAAACAACTTTCGACCATCTTCACAAAACATTTCACCTGGTAGATGTGCCCACTTTTATTGTAATGAAAAATGGAAAAGAAGTGGGGCGTATAGTTGAATACGGCGAAAGCGGCGATGCCATGAATGAGCTTGGAGAAATTGTTGCAGGATTATAAATTCTGTTGCTTAAAAGGAGTGTAAAAATTTATAATCAAAAAAGAGGATGCAGGAGACATCCTCTTTTTTGTTACACTTCTTCAGGAAAATCAAGTTTGTTTTTCTTCACAAACTCATCACGGTAAGTTTGAACTTTTTCAATCAAATCATCAAGGCTTTGAATGCCCTTGTCTGTTTGTTCATGAATGTTGCCCAAATCCAAAACATTAATATCAAGATTGATATTTTCTGCCTCAACCTGGGCAATTTTTTTTAGAAGCGATTGCTGGCTGTTCTTTGTATCTTCCAGCTCTCGTATAACTTTTTCAATTCCTTCTAATTTTTGTCGGTTATCCATACAAATAATTTAATAATGGATATTTTACAAATTCCATACTCAAATCATCCATCGAATGATCGGTTATTTTTTAACAAGAATGAAATAGAAAATTAATCGTTAAAGCTGCGGAATGCTTGTTGTAATAAACGTTGGCGCAATTCTTTTTTTAGTTGCCTGTTCATAAGCATAAGCCAGCGAAATAATTTTTTCTTCAGTATAAGCGCCGCCAACAAAAGATAAACCTATTGGTAAATCATGCACCATACCCATGGGAACTGTTATATGCGGGTAACCTGCCATTGCCGCCGGTGTTGAGTAAGAAAAACCCGTATCATAATCGCCGTTAATTAAATCAATACAAGAGGCTAAGCCATTTGTTACGCTACAAATCGCATCGAGTTTATTATCAGAAATTACGTCATCTATTATTAAACGTGTACGTAAAATTTTGCTCAATGCTTCTTTGTATTCACTGCTGTTTAAATCGCCTTTTGCTTCGCTCATCTCCAAAATTTCCTGTTTAAAAAAAGGCATTGCTGTTGTTTCATTCTGTTTGTTAAATTCAATCACTTCTTTCAGCGATTTTACTTTTGCGTTTGCTGTTGACAAATATTTATTCACGCCATCTTTAAATTCATATTGCAACACAAGAAATTCAGCATTGCCTATATCATTTAATTTTTTTTGCAATTCAATTTCTACAACGGTTGCGCCCTGTTTTTTTAAAACATCAATTGCCGCTTTGTACACACTTGTTATTTGTTCATTACCTTCAAGAAAAGCTTTTTCAATTCCAATGCGCTTGCTTTGTAAAGCATTTGCGTTTAAGTTTTGCGTATAATCTTTTAAAAATTTTCCATCACTGTTTTTGGTTACAGCGTCTTCATCATCAACACCTGTTAAAGCACCTAATAAAATCGCAGCGTCTTTTACTGTTCTTGCCATTGGTCCTGCAGTGTCTTGTGTTGATGAAATAGGAATGATACCGCTCCTGCTTAACAAGCCAACCGTTGGCTTTATACCAACAATTCCATTTACAGATGATGGCGAAACTACCGAGCCATTTGTTTCTGTACCGATAGCAACAACGCATAAATTAGCAGCAACCGAAGCACCTGACCCTGAACTTGAGCCCGAAGGATTTCTTTCTAAAATATATGGGCATTTTGTTTGACCACCTCTGCTGCTCCATCCGCTGCAGGAATTGGTTGAGCGAAAGTTTGCCCATTCACTTAAATTAGTTTTACCCAAAATAACAGCGCCTGCGTTTCTTAATTGCTGAATAATAAATGCATCTTTTACAGCATGATTTCCTTCAAGCGCAGAAGCGCCCGCCGTCGTCATCATTTTATCGCCTGTATTAATATTGTCTTTTATCAGCACGGGAATTCCGTGCATCATACCTCTTACTTTACCAGCTTTGCGTTCTGCATCCATAGTGCCTGCAATCGTTAATGCATCAGGGTTTAATTCAATCACGGCATTTAAGTAAGGTCCGTTTTTGTCAATAGCTGCAATGCGCTTTAAATACATTTCTGTTATACTGCGCGCAGTGTATTTGCCCAATTGCATCGCTTGCTGCAGTGCGTCAATCGTTATTTCCTTCAACTCAAAATTATCTATGGGAAAATTTTCTGTTTTTGTTTTGGCTAATGCAAAATTTGATGCCGCTAAAATGGATGAAATTCCGAGGCTTGCTGCGGAAGTATTCTTTAAAAATTTTCTCCTTTGCATATAGTTGAGTTTGAGTTAAAGATAAGGTGCAGTAAAGAAATTTTCTTCCTTTAAAAACGGATTTATCTTTACTTTGCTAAAAATTTGAGCAATATGACGACGCTGATAAAATGCCCCAGTTGCGGGAATGAGTTTGAGCCAAACGATGCCATGCGTGATGAAATACAAAAAGAATTGCGGCAGCAGATGAAAGAATGGCAACAAAAAAAAGAAGAAGATTTTAAGCAAAGAGAATCTGCATTTGAAAAGCAATTACGCGCAAAAGATGATGAATTAAATAAACGCCTGTTGGATGAAAAGAAAAAAATGCAGAGCGATTTGGAAACATCCATAAGAAAATCTTTAAGTGCTGATTTTGAAAATCAA
>Ga0157372_10008268_pt1 | contig 11062 bp, 16 predicted proteins | sample C55metaG_FD_115307 | JGI IMG/M metagenome (GOLD analysis project Ga0157372, IMG submission 115307) | Corn rhizosphere microbial communities from Kellogg Biological Station, Michigan, USA - C5-5 metaG | ecosystem: Host-associated > Plants > Roots > Rhizosphere > Soil | place: USA: Michigan...
CTGTCCAGCATACCGTCGACATGCTGCGTCAGGCCGCTGCCGCCCTGTGTCGCCAGGCCGGACGGCTTGTCGAGCACGATGACGGATTTGTCCATGTAGAGGATCCTGTCCTCGAGGCTGCCACGCATCACGGGTTTCGTCGTGGTGCGCGGCTTCTCTTCGAGCCCGCCATGCACGATCTGTGGCGGCAAGCGAACCGTCTGGCCGGAGAGAACGCGATCGGCCGCCTTCACGCGTTTGCCATCGAGGCGGACTTGGCCGGTACGGAGGAGTTTCTCGAGCCGGCCATGGGTCAGGGCCGGGTAATGCCGCTTGAACCAGCGGTCGATGCGGATGCCGTTGTCGTCGTGAGCGATGCGTGCCGTTTGCGTCATCAGATCCAACGCACGAACCACAAGCCGATAAACAGGGCCAATATGGAAAGAAGTGCCGAGCCGACAATATAGAGTGCCGCTCCCGAATAGTCGCCGCGCTCGATCAGGAGAGCGCTGTCGAGCGAGAAAGTGGAAAATGTCGTGTAGCCGCCGAGAATGCCGACGGTGAGAAACGCACGGATCTCGGGCGTCAGATTCAACTTCAACGCCGAGAGTTCGACGATGATGCCCATCGCGAGACCGCCGGTGATGTTGACGACGAAGATACCCCAGGGAAAGCCGGGCCAGGTGGCGGACTGCACGGCGCCCGCCACGAAATAGCGCAACAACGAACCGAGCGCGCCGCCAAGCGCGACGGCGAGGAGAATTCCCAGTTGCATGAGCAGAACCAAATGTTATCTGCCAGACCTATAGCAGATTCTCAGGGCCAGCCGGACGGGGTGAATCGAAGGGCATCCGCTAGGAGCGACTCGACTTTTTCGCCCGGAGCTTCGCCCAATAGTCCAGTCGTTTGGCGATCTCGCGCTCGAAGCCGGTGTCCCGGGGTGCATAAAACTGCTGCCGCGCCATGCCGTCTGGAAAATAGTTCTGGCCGGAGAAGCTCTCTTCGGCCGCATGGTCGTATTCATAGCCTTTGCCGTAGCCGAGATTCTTCATCAGCTTGGTCGGCGCGTTGAGAATATGCGCCGGCGGCATCAGCGACCCATGCTCGGCGGCCGCCCCTTTCGCGGCAGACAGTGCAGCATAGACCGCGTTCGACTTCGGTGCCGTCGCCAGATAGATCACGGTCTGCGCCAGCGCGATTTCGCCTTCGGGACTCCCGAGGAAGTCGTACATGTCCTTCGCAGCCAATGCCTGCACCAGGGCTTGCGGGTCGGCCATGCCGATGTCTTCGACGGCGGCACGTACGAGCCGGCGCGCGATGTAGAGCGGCTGTTCGCCGCCTACGAGCATACGCGCGAGCCAGTACAGCGCCGCGTCGGGATCGGAGCCGCGAATGGATTTATGCAAGGCGGAGATGATGTTGTAGTGCTCTCGCGCGACTTGTCGTAGAGCGGCGCGCGCTTCTGGACCGCCGCGACAAGTCCGGCCGAGTCCAACGGTTTGACCGTCTTGATTGTCGCGAGTTCCTCGGCGAGGTTGAGGATGTAGCGCCCATCGCCGTCCGCCATGGCGCGCAAACTCGCTCGGGCATCGTCGCTCAACGGCAGCTTCTGGCCGTAGTGCGCCTCGGCGCGCCTGAGCAGCGTTTCGAGCGCGGCATCATCGAGACGGCGCAAGACCAGGACTTGCGCGCGCGAGAGCAACGCCCCGTTCAGTTCGAACGACGGGTTTTCGGTCGTCGCGCCGACCAGAATGATCGTCCCATCCTCGACGACGGGCAGGAAGGAGTCCTGTTGACTGCGATTGAAACGGTGAATCTCGTCGATGAAGAGCAGAGTGCCCTGCCCCATGCGACGACGTTGGCGCGCGGCATCGAACGTCTTCTTGAGATCGGCCACACCGGAAAAGACTGCCGACAATTGTTCGAAGTGAAGCTTGAACGAGGTGGACAGGAGCCGCGCGATGGTCGTTTTGCCGGTGCCTGGCGGGCCCCACAGAATGATCGAATGCAGCCGCCCCTGCGCGATCATCCGTCCGATCGGACCATCCTTGCCGATGATGTGATCCTGGCCGACCACTTCGTCGAGCGATGCTGGACGCAGGCGGTCCGCCAACGGACGCGGTGCATCGTCGGACAATCCGCCGGCTTCGAACAGATCGCTCATGCGCGAGAGACTAGCCGGTCCGCGACACTCTAGCCATCGACGCTCAACGTCAGCCGTTGGCCGCCGCGATCGACGACGAGGTCCCAGTGGTTGGTGCTTGTCAGCGCGCGTTGCAAGTTATCGGTGCCGGTGATGGCTTGGCCGTTGACGCCACGCACGATGTCGCCCGGCTGGAAGCCATAGCCGCCAGACGGCGTCCCTGCGGAGACCGAGACGATGACGACTCCCTTGGCCATCAAAGGAAGCTGCAGCTCAACCGCGGTTGCGGGCGAAAGATTCTCGACGCGTGCGCCAGTCAACGGGTTGCGTCCACCGATGGTCATCAGCTGACGCGGCGGACTTTCCGGCGGCAAGGCCAGCGCCACCGAGACGTCGCTCGCCTGCTTGCCGAGATGGACGTGCATCTTCACGACGTCACCGGGCTTGTGCGTCGCGATACGGTAGTTGAGCGACTGCATATCGTTGACCGGCTGTCCGTCGACCGAGAAGATTACGTCGCCGACCTTCAGTCCGGCATTCGCCGCCGGACCACCGGGATAAACGTTGCGAAGGAGGACACCGTTCGGAACAGAGATACCGAGACTCGCGGCAATCGCTGCCGTCACCGGCTGCCCGTCGGCACCGATCCAGGCGAGCTTGATACCGCCTCCAAGAGCTCCCTCGAGCACGCGTCGCGCAAGGTTTGCGGGAATCGCAAATCCGATGCCGATCGACCCGCCCGTGCGCGACAGGATCGACGTGTTGATGCCGGCGAGCCTGCCATCGGTCGTCACCAGGGCACCGCCGGAGTTGCCGGGATTGATGGCAGCGTCCGTCTGGATGAAGAACTGATAGTCGGTCGCGGCGACCTGCGTGCGGGCAAGCGCCGAAACGATACCCATTGTCACGGTTTGTCCGACTCCGAACGGATCACCGACCGCCAAGACCAGGTCGCCGACCTGTAACTTGTCGCTGTCGGCGAACGGCACCGTCGCGAGCGCTTCGCCGCGCGTGTCGATCTTGAGGACGGCAAGATCGGTTCTGGCATCCGCCAGGAGTACCTTGGCCTTGAACTCGCGCTTGTCGGCGAGGGCAACGACGATGTCGGAGCCGCCCTGGACGACATGATTGTTGGTCAGGATCACGCCGTCGGCGCGCACGATGACGCCCGAACCGAGCGACTGTTGCACGCGCTGACGCATCTGCGGGTTGCCGAACAGTTGCGCGAACATGGGATCGGAGAAGAGCGGATTGGTCGGAGCCTGGACGATAGAGCGGGCGTAGACGTTCACGACGGCGGGGGCGATCCGTTTGACCACTGGCGCAAAGGTCAGCTGCACCTGCGGCATCGAAGAAGGCACCGTGCTCGCGGGCGCCGCGATCACAGGCGTCGCGGCGACGGCGGCCGATAACGACAGAATGAGAAGGAGCAACTTCATGGACGATCCTTAACCGATAAAAAAAGGGCGGCCAAAGCCGCCCTCAATCTAAATCAAAGCATGGCAAAAGTGAGGACTACTCCTCGCCCTCTTGGTCGTCGCGAATTTCGATCGGGCCGGAATCCTTGCCCTTGGCTTCCTCATCGCGGTCGATGAATTCGATGAAAGCCATTGGCGCATTGTCGCCATGACGGAAGCCCGCCTTGAGGACGCGCGTGTATCCGCCGGGCCGCGCGGCATAGCGCGGACCGATGACGTCGAACAGCTTGGTCACCTGTTCGGCGTCGCGGATCTGCGCCAGCGCCTGGCGGCGTGCGTGCAGGTCCTTGGCGCCGCGACGCGACAGCGTGACGAGCTTTTCCATGACGGGGCGAATTGTCTTGGCCTTCGGCAATGTCGTCTTGATCTGCTCATGCTTGATCAAAGCGGCCATCATGTTCGCGAACATCGCGGTGCGATGTGACGAGGTGACGTTGAGCTTTCGGCCCGAATTACGATGGCGCATGACACTTCCGCTTCTGGTTTCGCCCTCGTGCCTGCTCTAACAGAGGCTCGAGGACGCGACGTCTAGTACTGGTCCTCGTAACGCTTGGCGAGGTCCTCGATATTCTCCGGCGGCCAGCCCGGCACTTCCATGCCGAGGTGCAGCCCCATTTCGGCGAGCACCGCCTTGATCTCGTTCAGCGACTTGCGGCCGAAGTTCGGTGTCCGAAGCATTTCGGCTTCCGTCTTTTGGATCAGATCGCCGATATAGACGATGTTGTCATTCTTCAGACAGTTGGCCGAGCGAACCGACAGTTCGAGTTCGTCCACCTTCTTGAGAAGCACGGGGTTGAAGGCGAGATCGGGCTTCGCCTCTTCGGCGACGCGCTCGCGCGGCTCTTCGAAGTTGATGAAGACCTGGAGCTGGTCCTGAAGGATGCGCGCGGCGTAGGCGACCGCGTTGTCCGGCGTGACCGCGCCGTTGGTCTCGACCATGAGCGAGAGCTTGTCATAGTCGAGGATCTGGCCCTCGCGCGTATTCTCGACCTTGTAAGAGACCTTCTTCACCGGCGAGAACAAGGAATCGACCGGAATGAGACCGATGGGGGCGTCTTCCGGGCGGTTGCGGTCAGCCGGGACATAACCCTTGCCAGTGGCAACCGTGAGCTCCATGCGGAACTCGACCTTTTCGTCGATCGTGCAAAGCACCAGATCGGGATTGAGGATCTCGATGTCCGACGTTCCGGTGATCATGCCCGCGGTGACTTCCACCGGTCCCTGTGCCTTGAGAGACAGGCGCTTGGGACCTTCCGCATGCATGCGCAACGCCATCTGCTTGACGTTGAGCACGATGTCGGTGACGTCTTCGCGCACACCCGCGATCGACGAGAATTCATGCAGCACGCCTTCGATCTGGATCGAAGTCACTGCGGCGCCCTGAAGGGAAGACAGCAACACGCGGCGGAGCGCATTGCCGAGTGTCAACCCGAATCCACGCTCGAGCGGTTCCGCGGCGATCGTTGCAGATTTGCCGACATCATGGCCGGCTTCAATCTTCAACTTTCCCGGCTTGATCAGTTCTTGCCAGTTCTTCTGAAACATTCGTTCCTCATCGTTTCCCGGACGTGTCGGACCACGCCCATTGCGTTCGACGGGTAGGCTCTATTCCGAAAGCAAACTCAGACCCTGCGGCGCTTGGGTGGCCTGCAGCCATTGTGCGGGATCGGTGTGACGTCGCGGATCGACGTCACGACGAGACCAACCGACTGCAACGCGCGAAGCGCGGACTCGCGGCCCGATCCGGGGCCGGTGACCTCAACTTCAAGCGTGCGCATGCCGTGCTCCATCGCTTTCTTTCCGGCATCCTCGGCCGCGACCTGGGCGGCGTAAGGCGTCGACTTGCGAGAGCCTTTGAATCCCATCATGCCCGCCGACGACCATGACACCGAATTGCCCTGTTGATCAGTGATCGTGATGATCGTGTTGTTGAAGGTCGCAGCGACGTGCGCCACGCCGACGACGACGTTCTTCTTTTCCTTCTTGCGGGCGCGACCCGCTTTCTTTTCCGTTGCTGCTGCTGGGGCTGCCATGAATCTACTTTGTCACCTTCTTCTTGCCGGCGATCGCTTTTGCCGGCCCCTTGCGCGTGCGCGCGTTGGTATGTGTGCGCTGGCCGCGCACCGGCAAGCCCTTGCGGTGACGCAAGCCCCGATAGCAGCCGAGGTCCATGAGGCGCTTGATGTTCATCGCCACTTCGCGTCGCAGATCACCTTCAACGAGGTAGTCGCGGTCTATGGCTTCGCGGATCTGGATGATCTCAGCTTCGGTCAGGTCGTGGACGCGACGCGATGGGGCGATCCCAACCTTCTCGCAAATTTCCTTGGCCTTGGCCTGCCCGATTCCATGAATGTAGCGAAGCCCAATCTCGACCCGCTTCTGGGTTGGTATGTTGACGCCGGCGATGCGTGCCACAGATTTCTCCGAGAGCCTATAAGGCCTTGAAACAGCTTCTACTTTTCTGCAGCCAACCCTCTGTGCAAATAACCGGGCCGCGGCCAGGACCGGCACGCGTCAAATCCGGGTATTTGCAGGGAAATCGTCCGCAAGGGCGCGGATTATATGAATCGCGACCCCCCAGTCAATGGCGATTAACACATTGTTTCGGGGGTGGTTTTGGTCCCGGCGGGCTGAAAGCCGGTCCTACGGTATTTGGCCCAGAACGGCCGCAATCTTCTCCGTGACGGCAGCGATCGAGGCCATGCCGTCGATGGTGACGACCTTGCCTTGTTTTCCGTAGTAATCGAGCAGCGGCGCGGTGTTCTTGTAATAGACGCCAAGGCGATGTCGCAGCGTGTCCGGTGTGTCGTCGGAGCGCAGAACGCCGCCTTCTTTGATCCGTTGTTCAACCCGGTCGAGCAGGACCTGGTCGTTGACCTTCAACTCCAGAACGGCGTCGATCTTTCTGCCTCTGGCGGCCAGCATGGCGTCGAGTGCCTCGGCTTGGGCAATCGTGCGAGGGAAACCGTCGAACACTGCGCCCTTGGCGCAATCCGGCTGGTCATAACGTTGCGCAATGATGCCGATCACAATGTCGTCAGGGACAAGTTCGCCTTTGGTAAGAAGCGCGTCGACCTTCTTGCCCAGCGGCGTACCGGCCTTGACGGCGGCGCGCAGCATCTCGCCCGTCGAGAGTTGCGGCAAGCCGCGCGACTCCACGAGGACCTTTGCCTGGGTGCCCTTACCGGCGCCAGGAGGTCCAAACAAAACAAGATTCAACGACGCGCCCCCCGAAGCTTCGCCTTCTTGATGAGGCCTTCATATTGCTGCGCAATGAGATGACTTTGAATTTGCGCGACCGTGTCCATCGTGACGCTGACGACGATGAGGATGGACGTGCCGCCGAGATAAAAGGGAACATTGTAGTAGGCCGACGCGATCTCGGGAATGAGACAGACTCCCGCGAGATAAAGCGCGCCCACAACGGTGATGCGGGTTAGGACATAATCTATATGTTCCGCCGTTCTCTTGCCCGGCCGAATACCGGGAATGAAGCCGCCATACTTTCTGAGATTGTCTGCCGTTTCTTCCGGATTGAAGACAATCGAAGTGTAGAAGAAGGAGAAAAACAAAATCATCAGGCCGTAGAGGACGAGGTAGAGAGGCTGACCGTGGCTGATATAGGTGACGATCGTCTGCAGCCAGTCCGGAATGCTCTGTGCATTGAAGCCCGCAACCGTCGTCGGCATGAGCAGGATCGATGACGCAAAGATCGGCGGGATGACTCCCGACACGTTGAGCTTGAGAGGCAGATGCGAGGACTCGCCGCCGTACATCTTGTTACCGACTTGTCGCTTGGGGTACTGGACAAGAAGCCGCCGCTGCGCGCGCTCCATGAAGACGATCCCAGTGACAAGCGCTGCCACGAACAGGATGAACCCGATGATCATGATCGGCCCAATGGAGCCGGTGCGCACGGACTCGAATGCCTGACCGATATACTGCGGAAAGCGTGCGACAATTCCGGCAAAGATGATGAGCGATATACCGTTGCCGACGCCGCGGCTGGTGATTTGCTCGCCAATCCACATCAGAAGGATCGTGCCGCCAGTGAGCGTGATCACCGAAGACATCCGAAAGAACAATCCGGGCGCGATAACCACATGGCCCCAATGCTCGAGCCCAAGCGCGATGCCGTAAGCCTGAACTGCGGCGAGTCCGACCGTTCCATAACGCGTGTACTGATTTATGATTTTTCGTCCCGCCTCGCCTTCCTTCTTGAGGTTCTCGAGTTCGGGGAACACGGTCGTCATCAGCTGGATGATGATCGAGGCGGAGATGTACGGCATGATGCCGAGCGAGAAGATCGCCATGCGGCTGATCGCGCCACCGGCCAACACGTTGAAGACGTCGAGCAGACCCCCGGACTGCTGCGTCAACTGACGCGCGAGTTCTGCCGGATCGATGCCAGGCATCGGGATGTAGGTGCCAAGACGGGCAACTATAAGGGCGCCGAGCGTGAACAGAATGCGCTGCCTGAGCTCGGTTGCCTTGCCGAAGCTGCTGAAATTGAAATTGGCGGCCAATTGTTCGGCTGCTGACGCCATGAGCTTCTCCCGCATCGGGCCGACGTTATATCGGGTTGGCCCGGTCCATCGACAAGATCAGCCGACGGACAAGGCCAGTATAGCTTAACCCACCCGTGCCGCCCGCTTTTCGGCAGCCTTGGCGCGGCGTTGCTTCCTTTTGCCCGGCTCGCCCTTCTTGTTCATGTAGTTGGCCTTCTGGAAGGTCGTTGTAAGCGTGCCGCCCGCCTTTTCGACAGCCTGGCGGGCAGACGCCGACGCTCCGGCCACTTCGATCTCGATCTTAGCCTTCAACTCGCCGGTACCAAGCAGGCGCACACCATCACGATTTTTGTGCACAAGGTTCGCTTTCCTGAGCGTTTCCCCGGTAATCTTCTGACTGGCGTCCACCTTCTTCTCGTCGATGGCCCTCTGCAGCCGGCCCAGATTCAGTTCGACGAAGTCATTTGCAAAAATATTGTTGAAGCCGCGCTTTGGCATGCGCATGTGCAAGGGCATCTGGCCGCCTTCAAAGCCATATACCTTCGTGCCCGTACGCGCCTTGGCACCCTTCACTCCGCGTCCCGACGTCTTGCCAAGGCCCGAAGACGAGCCGCGGCCAACTTTGGTCTTGCGCTTGTGAGCGCCCGGATTGTTTCGGATTTCATTGAGCTTCATGTCACTTGCTTTCTTCAACAACCTCGACGAGGTGGCGAACTGCGAAAATCATGCCGCGGACAGAAGGCGTGTCTTCAAGCGTGCGGGTGCGGCGAATCTTTCCCAGACCCAGCCCGCGCAGAGTCGCGGCCTGAATATCGGGCTTGCGGTTGGCGCTGCGAATCTGGCGCACCGTCACGGTCTTCTGGGATTTTTTGTCAGCCATAATTCGGTCCCTTACGAGGCAGTTACCTGCTCGCCCTTTTGACCCTCGCGACGCGCGATGATTTCCGTCACGCTTCGGCCGCGGCGCTGAGCCACCATGCGCGGGCTCTGCTGATTACTGAGCGCGTTGAAGACCGCGCGGACCATATTGTAGGGGTTGGAAGTTCCGAGTGACTTGGAAACGACGTCGCCGACCCCCAAGGCTTCGAACACTGCACGCAAGGGTCCACCGGCGATCACGCCTGTACCCGCGGGAGCCGGGCGCACGATCACCTTGCCTGCCCCATGATGGCCGCGCACTTCATGATGCAGAGTGCGTCCGTCCTTCAGCGGCACCCGGATGAGTGCGCGCTTGGCGGATTCCGTCGCCTTGCGGATCGCTTCCGGCACTTCGCGTGCCTTGCCATGGCCAAATCCCACTCGTCCGCGCTGATCGCCGACGACGACGAGCGCAGCGAAGCCGAAACGGCGGCCACCTTTGACCACCTTCGCTACGCGATTGATGTGGACGAGCTTGTCGACAAACTCGCTGTCGCGATCTTCGCGATCGCCGCGGTCCCGGCGTCTGCCTTCTTCACGTGCCATGCTTCAACTCTTTCTCAAAATTCCAGTCCGCCTTCGCGGGCTGCTTCGGCGAGCGCCTTGATGCGCCCATGATAGATATAGCCGCCGCGGTCGAAGACGACTTGCTTGATGCCCTTGGCGATGGCGCGCTCGGCGATCCGTTTGCCGACCGTCCCGGCAGCGGCGATGTTCCACGTCTTGGGCGCCTTGTCTTCCTTTTCATTGGTCGATGCCGCGGCGAGCGTCGCCTTGGCGCGATCGTCGATGATTTGGGCATAGATGTGACGGCCCGAACGGAACACCGACAGGCGCGGGCGGCCGGATGCGTTGGTCACCACGCGGAAGCGCGTGCGCTTCTGACGCCGGATGAACAGATTCTTCGTCATTTCTTCTTGCCTTCCTTGCGGCGGACATACTCGCCTTCATAGCGAACGCCCTTTCCCTTGTAGGGCTCAGGCGGGCGATAACCGCGAATCTCGGCTGCGACCTGGCCAACAAGCTGCTTGTCGATGCCTGTGATCGTCAGCATGGTCGGCTTCTCGGCCGTGATCGTGATGCCAGGCGGAATCGGATACGCGACATCATGGCTGAAACCCAATTGCAGATTCAGGTTCTTGCCCTGGACCGCCGCACGATAGCCCACGCCTTGAATCTCGAGCTTGGAGGAGAATCCTTGTGTCACGCCGAGCACGAGGTTGTTCACCAACGAGCGCGACAGGCCCCACATGGCCGGCGCCCGCTCCATATCCTTGCGTGGAGTGACCGACACGCCATCGGGCCCGGCGCTCACTTCCACCTCGGATGCGAGCGTGACCTTCAGTTCGCCCTTGGGGCCCTTCACCTTCACGGTCTGACCCTCGACCGTTGCGGTGACGCCCTTTGGCAATGCAACCGGCTTCTTGCCGATACGAGACATGGCGCGCTCCTAAAACACCTGACAGAGAACTTCGCCGCCGACGTTCTTTTCGCGGGCGTGCGTGTCCGTCATGACACCCTGTGGCGTTGAGACGATCGACACGCCGAGACCCTGGCGATGCGGTTTCAGTTCCTTCACCGAGGTATAGACGCGTCTGCCAGGAGTGGAGACGCGCTTCAACTCGCGAATGACGGGCTGACCCTCATGATACTTGAGCTCGATCTCGATCTCGCGCGTTCCGGTCTTCATCTCCACTTCGGTATACCCGCGGATGAAGCCTTCTTCCTTCAACACGTCGAGCAGCCGTGCGCGCAAGCGCGAGTTCGGCGACTTCACCTTCGCCAAACCGCGAAGCTGGCCGTTTCGGATTCGCGTCAATAGATCGCCAATGGGATCGGTGACCGCCATTTTCCTCGTTCTCCTTACCAGCTCGCCTTGGTCATGCCAGGGATCTGGCCAAAATTCGCAAGATCGCGAAGTGCGATGCGCGACAGTTTCACTTTGCGATAAAAACCTTTCGGCCGACCGCTCAGATCGCAGCGGTGGTGGATCCGCGTCTTCGACGAATTGCGCGGAAGCTTTGCAAGCTTCAGCC
>Ga0157372_10008269_pt1 | contig 11061 bp, 8 predicted proteins | sample C55metaG_FD_115307 | JGI IMG/M metagenome (GOLD analysis project Ga0157372, IMG submission 115307) | Corn rhizosphere microbial communities from Kellogg Biological Station, Michigan, USA - C5-5 metaG | ecosystem: Host-associated > Plants > Roots > Rhizosphere > Soil | place: USA: Michigan...
GAAGTGAACCGCCCGAACCTGATGATCAAAATTCCCGCAACGCACGAAGGCCTGCCGGCCATCCGCGATTGCATCGGCGCCGGGCTCAACATCAACATCACCTTGCTGTTCTCGCGCGATGTCCACGAACAGGTGGCCAACGCCTACATCGAAGGCCTTGAAATGCGGCCAAGGGATGAAGACCTCAGCCACATTGCCAGCGTCGCCAGCTTTTTCGTCAGCCGCATCGATTCCAAAGTGGACAAGGCAATCGATGAGAAGCTGAAGAACGGCGCCGATCCGGCGCTTGCCGAGCTGCATGGCAAGATTGCGGTCGCCAATGCGAAGCTTGCCTACCAGATGTACAAGGAGATCTTCTCCGGCCCGCGCTGGGAGGCGCTTGCCAAGCGCGGCGCCCGTCCGCAGCGGCTGCTCTGGGCGTCCACCAGCACCAAGAACAAGGCTTATTCCGATGTGCTGTATGTCGACACGCTGATCGGCGACGACACGGTGAACACCATGCCGCAGGAAACCATCGAAGCGTTTCGCGAGCATGGCCACCCCGAAAGCACCATCGAGCAGGACATACCGGAAGCGATTCGCCAGCTGGAAACGCTGCATGTCTCCGGGATATCGCTCGATGCGATCACGGCGGAGCTGGTGGATGAGGGCGTGCAGCTGTTCGCCGATGCCGCGGACAAACTCTACGGCGCCTTGGCAGACAAACGCGCGAAAATTCTCAGCAGCGAACTGCTGGCTGTCGATTTTCAGCTGGGGAGTGCTGAAGATGCCGTCGCCGCAGAAGTGAAAAAGCGCTCATCCAGTGGCGATGCGCGTCGGTTGTGGGCGAAAGACAAGTCGCTATGGACCGGCAAGGACGAGAACAAATGGCTCGGCTGGCTCAATATCGCCGAACGCGAAGCGGCGGACAAACAGACCTACGACTCGTTTCAGCACTGGGTGAAGGACAACGGCTTCCGCGATGCGGTGCTGCTTGGCATGGGCGGCTCCAGCCTCGGCGCGGAAGTGCTGAATGAAGTCTTCGGCTCGGCAGAGGGATGGCCGAAGCTGCACGTGCTCGATTCGACCGATCCGGACCAGATTAGCGCGGTGGAAAGCGCCATCGACATCGTGAAGACCTGCTTCATCGTGTCGTCGAAGTCCGGCACCACGCTCGAGCCCAATATCCTGATGGACTACTTCTTCGCGAAGAGTGGCGCGGGCGCGGAGAAACGCTTTGTCGCCATCACCGATCCGGGATCGGCGCTGGAGCAGGCGGCGAAGCAGAAGGGCTTCGCGCACATTTTCCACGGCGATCCGGAAATCGGCGGCCGCTATTCGGTGCTATCCAAATTCGGATTGATCCCCGCCGCAGCCATCGGCCTGGATGTTGGCCGGCTTTGCGAGCAGACGCGGGACTTCATCCGCGCCTCGGATGCCTTCGTGCCGCCGGCGTCCAACCCCGGCATGCATCTTGGCGTTGCGCTCGGCGTGCTGGCGACGCAGTTCCGGCGGGACAAGATCACCATTGTCGCCGCGCCGGAATTCGCAAGGCTTGGCCTGTGGCTGGAACAGCTGATCGCGGAGTCGACGGGCAAGCAGGGCAAGGGACTGATCCCCATTGACGGCGAACCGCTCGGCCGTCCGGAGGTGTACGGGAGCGATCGCGTCTTCGTGCAGATCGGCACAAAAGGCAGCGACGCGAACACCACCAGGCTCGACGCGCTGGCCCAGGCCGGTCACCCCGTCATCGGCTTGCAGCTGAACGATACGGACCATCTGGGGCAGGCGTTCTTCCTGTTCGAGATGGCCATCGCCATGGCCGGCGCGGTGATCGGCATAAATCCGTTCGACCAGCCGGATGTCGAAGCCGCCAAGGTCAAGGCCCGCGATCTCACCGCGCAGTACGAAAAGGATGGCGGCAGCGGCGAGGAAAAACCCGTGTTCTCGCACAATGGCATCGCCGTCTATGCCGAGGGCAACAACGCCGTGGCGCTGCGCGGCGCCAACACGCTCGCGCAAACCGTGAAGGCGCACCTCAGCCGTCTGAAAGATGGCGATTACTTCGCCCTGCTCGCCTTCATGCAGCACCATCAGGAACGCGAAAGCACCTTGCAGAACATCCGGCTGCGGGTGCGCGATGCCCGGCACCTCGCCACCTGCCTCGAATTCGGTCCGCGCTACCTGCACTCGACAGGCCAGGCCTACAAAGGCGGCCCGAACTCGGGCGTGTTTGTCGAGATCACCTGCGATCACCCGCACGATCTGGATATCCCCGGCCGCAAGGCGACGTTCGCAACGGTGGAAAAAGCCCAGGCCCTCGGCGATCTCTCGGTGCTGAACGAGCGCGGCCGCCGCGCGTTGCGCGTGCATCTGAAGGATCCCACCGCCGGTCTCGCGTCGCTCCGCGAGGCTTTCGAAGAAGCTCTGCAATAGGTTTCATCATGCAGCTTGGAATTGTCGGACTGGGGCGGATGGGGGGCAACATCGCGCGCCGGCTGATGCAGCACGGTCATGAGGTCGCGGTTTACGACCGCAATCCGAAGACGGTGGACGAACTGGCGAAGGACGGCGCGCAAGCGGCCCGCTCGCTGGACGACCTCGTGCGCCAACTAAAGCCGCCGCGTGCCATCTGGGTGATGCTGCCGGCCGGCGACCCCACGGAATCCACCCTCGTCTCGCTCAGCGATCTGGTCGAGAAGAACGATATCCTGATCGACGGCGGCAACACCTTCTTCAAGGACGACATCCGCCGCGCCAAAATGCTGCGCGGCAAGGGCGTTCACTATGTGGACGTTGGCACCTCGGGCGGCATCTGGGGGCCGGAGCGCGGCTACTGCATGATGATCGGCGGCGACAAGGAAATCGTCGACCGGCTCGACCCGATCTTCAAAGCACTGGCGCCGGGGCTGGGAGACATCCCGCGCACGCCCAAGCGCGAAGGCCGCGATCCGCGGGCGGAACAAGGCTATATCCACGCCGGCGGCAACGGCGCCGGACATTTCGTCAAGATGGTGCACAACGGCATCGAATACGGACTGATGCAGGCCTACGCCGAAGGCTTCGATATCCTGCGCGGCCGCAAGCATGAGAACCTGCCTGAGGATGAGCGTTTCGATCTCAATCTGGTCGACATCGCGGAGGTGTGGCGGCGCGGCAGCGTAATCTCGTCCTGGCTGCTCGATCTCACGGCCATTGCGCTTGCCGACAGCCCGGACCTCGACAATTTCGAAGGGTATGTGGCGGATTCCGGCGAGGGGCGCTGGACCGTGAACGCCGCGGTGGAAGAGGCGGTGTCGGCCAACGTCATCACCGCGGCGCTCTATGCCCGCTTCGCCTCGCGGGTGGAGCACGATTTCGCCAACCGGCTGCTCTCGGCCATGCGCAACCAGTTCGGCGGGCATGTGGAATCGCCCATCGTGAAGGGCACGGCGGAAGGCAAGCCGCAGGGACCGCGATGAGCAACCCGAACGCGTCCCGCCGACAGTGCCTGCCCTGCTGCGCGCTGGTGATTTTCGGCGCGGGCGGGGACCTTACCCGCAGGCTGATTGTTCCCGCGCTTTACAATCTGGCGCAGCAGAACCGACTGCCGGAGCGCTTCGCCATCATCGGGCTGGACCACAACGAGAAAACCGCGGAGCAGTGGCGGAACGAACTGCACCAGTTTCTCGAAGAGACTGTCAAATCCGGAAAGGGTGAATTCGAGGACAAGTCGATCGACGAAACGATCTGGAATCGACTCGCGAAGAGCATGAGCTACGTGGCGGGCGATTTTCTTGAACCGGATACCTATACGCGGCTGCGCGATCACCTGCAGCAGCGCGACCGCGAAGAAGACCTCGAGGGCCACGCCGTTTTCTACCTGGCCGCGGCCGACCGCTTCTTCGGGCCCATTGTGGATGCACTCGGCCACGCCGGTCTCACCAATGATGAAAGCGGCTGGCGGCGGGTGGTGATCGAAAAGCCGTTCGGCCACGACCTGCCCTCGGCGAAGGCGCTCAACGCGCGCATTCTGAAAGTGCTCCGCGAAGACCAGATCTACCGCATCGATCACTTCCTCGGCAAAGAGACGGTGCAGAACATCATGGCGCTGCGCTTCACCAACGGCCTGTTCGAGCCGATTTGGAATCGCGACCGCATCGACCATGTGCAGATTACGGTGGCGGAATCGATCGGCATCGGGACGCGCGGCAAGTTCTACGAACAGACGGGCGCGCTGCGCGACATGGTGCCCAATCACCTTTTCCAGCTTGTCGCCATGACGGCGATGGAGCCGCCGTCCTCTTTCGACGCGGATGAAATCCGCTCGCGCAAAGCCGACGTGTTCAAGGCGGTGCATCCGGTTTCACCGGACGACGCGGTGCGCGGGCAATATGGACCAGGCCGCGTCGGCGATGAAAAGGTCGCCGGCTACCGGCAGGAGGCCAATGTCGCGGCGGATTCCAACATCGAAACCTATGTCGCCCTTCGGCTCACCATCGACAATTGGCGCTGGGCGGGGGTCCCGTTTTACCTGCGCACGGGCAAACGTCTGCCGGACCGCTGGACGGAAATCGCCATCCATTTCAAGCACGCGCCCTTCGCGCTGTTCCGCGATACCCCCGTGGGCGCGTTCGGCCCGGACTGGCTGATCCTGCAGATCCAGCCGGATGAAGGCATTCGCCTGCGCTTCAACGCGAAGCGCCCCGGACCGGAAATGCACCTGGAAAGCGTGGCGATGGACTTCAAATACGCCGATTGGTTCAAGCAGGCGCCCGCGGTTGGATATGAAACGCTGCTCTACGATTGCTTTGCGGGCGACCAGACCCTGTTCCAGCGGGCCGATCAGGTAGAAGCCGCCTGGGCCGCGGTTCAACCGCTGATCGACGCCTGGTCCGAGCGGCCGCCGCGCAGCAGTTTCCCCAATTACCCGTCGGGCAGCGCCGGCCCGGACGATGCCGCTGCGCTGCTGGCGCGCGACGGCCAGACCTGGCGACCTATCCGATAGCGATCTTGCGATGCCACGCCCAGCACGTTTCGAGATCTGTTCAACTCCGGAAAACTTGGCCGCTCGGGCCGCGGAATGGGTCGCAGACCGCATCGCGTCCTCAACTGATCTCTTCCGCATGGCTCTGTCGGGAGGGAACACGCCTCGTTTGCTGTATGAAAGGCTGGCATCGCCGGATTTTCGCGAACGCATCGAATGGCGCCGGCTCGACCTGTTCTGGGGCGATGAGCGATTTGTTCCGCATACGGACGAACGCAGCAACTATCGCATGGTGCGGGAAACGCTGCTGGCACGCGCACCGGTGCTGATCGATCACGTGCACCCGATTGTGACGGAAGGCGAACCGGAAGAGGCGGCGCGCCGTTATGAAGCCGTGCTGCATGCCATCTACGGCGCTGAATGCCTGTCGCCGTCTCCGCCGTTGTTTGACCTGGTGCTGCTGGGCCTTGGAGCGGACGGCCACACGGCATCGCTGTTTCCAGGAAGCCGCGCGCTCAACGAACACGATCGGTGGGTTGCCGCGGTTTATGGCAGAGAAGTGCCGCGGATCACCCTCACCTACCCCGCCATCGCCTGCAGCGGCGCCATCGTCTTTCTGGTGACCGGCGCGGACAAGGCGGACGCCGTGGCGCGCGTGCAGCAGGGCGACGCGGCGTTGCCTGCCGCCCGCATCCAGAGCGAGGGCGAAGTCATGTGGTTCCTCGACAAGGAGGCAGCCGGCGCGCTGCCGCCCGGCGTGCGCTGAGGCATGCCAGGGCGAATCGAAGATTATGCGATGATCGGCGACATGCGCACCGCCGCGCTGGTGTGCAAGAACGGCTCGATCGACTGGCTTTGCTGTCCGCGCTTCGATTCCTCGGCATGCTTCGCTGCGCTGTTGGGCACTCCCGAAAACGGCCGCTGGCTGATCGCCCCGAAAGCGGAAGCCACCGTTTGCCGACGCTATCGGCCGCATACCCTGATCCTCGAGACCACATTCACCACCAAAACCGGCAGGGCGACGCTCGTCGATTTCATGCCGGTCGAAGAGACGCACTCCACGGTGATCCGGCTGGTGATCGGCGAGGAAGGCACTGTGCGGTTCCACACCGATCTGGTGATCCGCTTCGATTACGGCATCTCCGTGCCGTGGGTGAATCGGCGGGACGAGACCACGCTGACGGCCATCGCCGGCCCCAGCATGCTGGTGCTCCGCACTCCGGTGCCGCTGAAGGGAAAGGACCTGCGCACGCAAGGCGAGTTCACCGTGCGCAAGGGCGAGGCGGTGCCCTTCGCGATGACCTACGTGCCGTCACACCTCGAGCTGCCGCTGCCGCCGGACGTGGAAGTGGCCCTCGAAGCGACCAGCCGGTTCTGGACCCAATGGAGCAATCGCGCCAGCTTCGATGGCAAATGGCACGAGCCGGTGCAGCGCTCGCTGCTGACTTTGAAGGCGCTCAGCTACCGGCCTACCGGTGGCATTATCGCTGCCGTTACTACGTCGTTGCCGGAACAGATCGGCGGACCGCGAAATTGGGATTATCGCTATTGCTGGCTGCGCGACGCCACCTTTACCCTGCTGGCCTTCCTGAATGCCGGTTATCTCGACGAAGCGATGGACTGGCAGCATTGGCTGATCCGTTCGATTGCCGGAAGTCCCGATCAGATTCAAACGATGTACGGCGTCGCCGGCGAGCGGCGGCTCGATGAATGGGAGATCGAGTGGCTCCCCGGCTACGAGAACTCGTCGCCGGTGCGGGTCGGGAACGCAGCGGCGTTGCAACTGCAGCTCGATATCTACGGCGAGCTCGCCGACACCATGGCCCAAGCCAACAAAGGCGGCTTGCCGGCCGTGCCAAGGCGCGCGGAAATCCGCAACGTTTTTCTCAACCATCTGGAAAAGATCTGGCGCAACCCGGATGAAGGCATCTGGGAAATTCGCGGCGCGCCGCAGCACTTCACCCACTCCAAGGCGATGGCCTGGGTCGCGTTCGACCGCGCCTCGCGCAGCAAGAACGGCAATGAGCGCGAGCGCGCTCGCTGGAAGAAAGTGGCGGACCAGATCCACGCGCATGTCTGCCTGCACGGCGTGGATCCGGAACGAAACTGCTTCGTGCAGAGCTATGGCTCGGACAGAATGGACGCGAGCCTGTTGCTCCTGCCGCTGGTCGGTTTTCTGCCGCCGAATGACAAGCGCATCCGGAACACCGTGCAGGAAATCGAAAAGCGCCTGATGGTGAACGGATTGGTGCTTCGCTACGAAACGGGCTCCGGCGTCGATGGGTTCCCGCCCGGCGAAGGCGCCTTCCTCGCCTGCAGCTTCTGGCTGGTGAACAACTACGTTCTGCTGGGCCGGATTGCCGAAGCCCGCAAGCTGCTCAATCGCCTGATCCGGCTGTGCAACGACGTGGGACTTTTGGCGGAAGAATACGATCCGCTGGACAAGCGCATGCTCGGCAATTTCCCCCAGGCGTTCTCTCATGTCGCGCTGGTGAACGCCGCCCTGGCCGTGATGCACGCGACAGCCCCAAAAGCCACCGGCCGGCAGACCAAACGCCGCAAGCGCCGGCCGGTTGCCCGGAACCGATGATGGCCGGGGATGCCGTTCCTGAGATGCCGGCTCTGGATTGGGCGCGCGATGCCCTCTTTCTTGATATCGACGGCACGATCATCGACATCGCGGCCACGCCGGAGGCGGTGATTGTTCCGGAGTCGCTCAAGCTCAGTCTTTCACGCATTCGCGAAAGATTGGGCGGCGCGCTGGCGCTTATCAGCGGCCGCACGCTTCCCGCCATCGACGAGCTGTTTGCGCCTTTGAAATTTGCCGCTGCCGGCGCGCATGGCGCCGAAGTGCGCCACGAAGCCGACGGTGCAGTGGAACGCTGCGCCGTTCCGCTCACCTCCGCCGAGCGCGCAACCCTTGCGGAGGTCGCCAAGCGCGATCCGCGGCTGCGCCTCGAAGACAAGGGCTACAGCCTGGCGGTGCACTACCGCAGGGCGCCGGAACTGGAAGATATGGTGATTGCGACGGTTCGCGGGGAAGTGGCGAAGCTCCGAGAGAACCTGCGTGTCCTGCGCGGCAAGATGGTTGTCGAGGTGAAGGCGCGCGGCTTCAACAAGGGCACGGGGCTGACAAGGCTGATGGAGCATGCGCCGTTTCTGGGCCGCCGGCCGATTTTTCTGGGCGACGATGTTACGGATGAGGACGCCCTGGGGGCCGTCGGGAACTTTTCGGGAATCGGAATCTCGGTAGGCAGGCTGCTGCCGGGCGCCACACAACAGGTGGAATCGCCCGCCGAGGTGCGCGCCTGGCTGGCGCATTTGGCGGGAGCGGAACGCTTCGTGAAAGCGTCATAATCCGGTCTTCTAAAAATCCACCATTTGCAAGTTTCATTCAGGAACCTCCACGGGAACCTCGCGTTGTTGAAATGCGGGGCAACATCGTGCTGCTGGGACGAGTCCGCTCGCTTCCGCAACCCGATCATGGACAGGCACCGCGGACGGTCGGGTGTTTGGAGGCTCGCGCGCGGTGTCCCGCATTTTCATCATTTCCAACCGGGTTGCGGTACCGACACCGGATCGGGGTGTGCACGCGGGCGGTCTCGAAGTCGCGCTCAAGGCCACGCTCCGGCGGCATGATTGCGTGTGGCTGGGCTGGAGCGGCGACGTCAAACCCGCCGGTGAAACGGAAACGCGCACCGTTACCGCGGGCGGCGTCACCTATATCGTCACCGATCTCAGCGCGGAAGATTATGAGGAATATTACAACGGCTTCGCCAACCGTGTGCTCTGGCCCATCCTCCACTACCGGCTGGACCTGGCGGAATTCACCCGCCGGGATCTCTCCGGTTATCTGCGCGTCAACGATCATTTCGCCGCCGAGCTGGATAAGGTCCTCGAGCCCGACGACCTCATCTGGGTCCACGATTACCATCTGCTGCCGCTGGCGAAGGCGCTGCGGCAGCGCGGCCGCCACAACCGGATCGGCTTCTTCCTGCACATTCCCATGCCGCCGCCGGAAATCCTTACCGCGATGCCGAACCACGAACGGCTGGTCCCGGCGCTGCTGCATTACGACCTCGTCGGCTTCCAGACCGACGGTGACGCGCAGAACTTCGCGCGCTATCTGGCCAGCGAATGCGGCATGCCGGCCCACATCCCGCGCCGCATCGGGGTGGCGGACCGCACCATGCGGGTGGGCGTGTTTCCCGTTGGCATTGAAACCCGCGAATTCAACCGCCGGGCCGCACGCGCGGTGCGCACACGCTTCATCCGGCAGGTTCGCGACAGCATGCCGGGCGAGATGATGATCGGCGTCGACCGGCTGGATTACACCAAGGGCATCACTCTCAGGCTGGATGGGTTCGAGCGGTTTCTGATGGTCAATCCGCAGTGGCATGGGCGGGTGACGTTCACGCAAATTACGCCCAAGAGCCGCTCGGCCATCCACGAATATGCCCAGATGGAGCGCGAGATAGACACCGCGGCCGGCCGCATCAATGGCACCTATGGCGATGTGTCTTGGACTCCGCTGCGCTACGTGAATCGCGCCTACACGCGCACCGCGCTGGCTGGCCTTTACCGGCTTGCGCGCGTGGGCATCGTCACGCCCTTGCGCGACGGCATGAATCTGGTGGCGAAGGAATATGTCGCCGCCCAGGATCCTGCCGATCCAGGCGTCCTCATCCTCTCGCGTTTCGTGGGCGCTGCGGCGGAGTTCGAGGATACCCTGATCGTCAATCCCTACGATCCCGAAGCGGTCGGCACGGCCATCTGCAAGGCGCTGGAAATGCCGCAGGACGAACGCATTCACCGTCACCGCAAGCTCTACAGGGCGCTGCTCGACAACGACATCCGCCACTGGGGAGATCGCTTCCTGAGCGCGCTCACCGGCTACGAGCTGAACGGCGCCAGCCGGCCGGCCGCAGGCGCGCTTGCGACTCATGGCAACGGCTCCAGCCGCGAGAGAAGCGGCGCGACACCTTCCAAGGCGCGATACTCCCCTCGGATTCCCAGCAAAAGTTCGACGGGAGCCGCGCTCGGCATGAGCGAGCCGCCCGCTAGGTAGACCCAGAGTATTTCGCTGCGCGTTCCATCGCGCCTTTGGGCGCGCCCGCTTTTCCCAGAGCCACGGAACTTCCTATCATGTCAAAAGTTTTATTGGCGCATCTGTAAGCGGGGAATCCCATGCTTGGCACCGTTCTGATCATTATCCTGATTCTGCTTGTCCTGGGCGCATGGCCCTCTTGGCCGTACAGCAGCGGCTGGGGCTACTATCCCAGCGGCCTGCTGGGCGTGGTGCTGATCGTGATCATCATCCTGGTGCTGTTGGGACGCTTCTGACGACATATGCCGGCTTCGCGCCTCAGCCTCTACAACAAGAAGCGGGACTTCGGCGTCACGTCCGAGCCGCCGGGCCGCATCGGCGCGAAAGCCAGCAAGAAGCTGCGCTTCGTCATCCAGCGCCATGCGGCCACCCGGCTCCATTTCGATTTGCGGCTGGAGCTGGACGGCGTTTACAAATCCTGGGCGGTGACCAAGCCGCCCTCGCCAGATCCCGCCACCCGGCGGCTGGCGGTCGAAGTCGAAGACCATCCGCTCGATTACGGTACCTTCGAAGGCACGATTCCGAAGGGCGAATATGGCGGCGGCACCGTGCAGCTGTGGGACAACGGCAGCTGGTCGCCGCAATCCACGCGCGACCCGGAGCGCGATCTCGAAAAGGGCCACCTGAAGTTCACCATGGACGGCAAGCGCATGCACGGCGGCTGGGCGCTGATCCGCCTGCGCGATCGCGACCAGGGCTATCGCCGCACGCCGCGTCACAACTGGCTGCTCATCAAGGAGACGGATGAATTCGCGCTGCCGGGCGAGCCGGATGCGCTCGCCTCGGAAACCACCTCGGTGAAAACCGGCCGCACCCTGGAAGAAATTGCCAGCCGCTCGCGCAAGGTCTGGCGCTCGAACCGCAGCGAGCGCACGGAGCCCGAAGCAAAGCCGCGCCACCGCGCCAAAGCCCCGGCGCAGCGCAAAGCGCCGGCCAAGGCGAACCCTGCCGCTAAAAAAAAGCTCCGCAAACATTGAGCGCGCCCCGCGCAGCGATGCCCGGCTTCGTC
>Ga0157372_10008273_pt1 | contig 11059 bp, 13 predicted proteins | sample C55metaG_FD_115307 | JGI IMG/M metagenome (GOLD analysis project Ga0157372, IMG submission 115307) | Corn rhizosphere microbial communities from Kellogg Biological Station, Michigan, USA - C5-5 metaG | ecosystem: Host-associated > Plants > Roots > Rhizosphere > Soil | place: USA: Michigan...
TAACGGTGTAGGATGAAATGTCACTGTGGGGCTGGAAGGAGATTTGGGTGTCCATTGGGCTGACCGAGAAAGGACTGAAGGTCCTTGAGTCGGTGATCCATACGCTTGGGTCGGACGAGATCGAATGTGTTGTGGGCGCCGCCGATGACAGCGTGGCGAGCGACTCCCGTGATGAAATCTCCGCTCTGTGCCGCCAGTATGACATCGCATACTTCGACCGCAAGGACGCGTTTCAGCCGACGGCTGAGTATCACTTCGCCGTCTCCTGGCGCTGGATGATTCATGGCGCCGCCGGGTTAATCGTCCTCCACGACTCGCTGCTGCCCAAGTATCGAGGCTTCGCACCGTTACAACCGCGCTGATCAATGCTGAGCCATACGTCGGCGTCACTGCGCTATTCGCAAAAGAGAAAAGTGATGAGTACGATCGGGGAGACATTCTGGGCCAGCGAAAACTGGCTGTCACGTACCCGGCGAGAATCCAAACGGTAATATCCGCCATCAGCGGCGCATATGCAGATCTGGTGATCGATATCTGGCGGCGCATCCATGCCGGCGTCAAGCTGACCGGGACGCCACAAAATGAGGCGGAAGCAACCTATTCACTGTGGCGTGATGAAGAGGACTATCGCATCGACTGGTCCACAGACCCCGATCGAATCAAGCGCTTCATCGACAGCGTGGGCAACCCCTATAAGGGCGCTTCAGCTTACATGGGGGAACACAGAGTCCGCGTGTTGGACGCCTTAGTCGAGCCTGACATTCAGATTGAAGCCCGGCAACCGGGGAAGGTCGTCTTTATGCGTGAGGGATGCCCGGTAGTGGTCTGTGGGCGCGGACTCCTGCGCATCACGGACTTACGGGATGACACCTCGGAGCGGTCCCTGCTGCCGCTGAAGAAGCTACGTACGCGCTTTAACTGACCCAGCTGGCCAGCCCCACTTATAATGAAGCCAGCCATGCGAACATCTTGGGGAATTGCACTGCTCTGCGGGGCTCTGTTTGCCGGTGCGCCTCCTCGATTTGAGCTGCGCGACACCAAGGGAATCGTGCATCGTGCCGAAGATTGGCGGGACAAACGCGCCGTGGTGCTCTTCTTCATGATGACCGACTGTCCCTTGGCCAACGGCTATGTGCCTGAAATGAACCGGATGCGGAGTGTCTACGAACCACGCGGGATCGCCTTTTACGCGGTGCAATCCGACAACACGGTTTCGGATGCTGTCGTCCAGAAATACGCTCAGGAGTTCGGCTACACTTTCCCGGTCTTAAATGATCCTCGGCTTACTCTGGCGCGGTTCGCCGGGGCGAAGGTGACACCTGAAGTCGCGATTTTGTCACCGGCCGGTGAGGTCCTGTATCTGGGGCGGATCGACAACAAGGTCGAGGATATTACGCGTCCTCGCTACGCGGCCACGGAGCCCGAGCTGCATAATGCAATCGAAGCCGTTTTGGCAGGCAAAGCACCTAAAGAGACTAGAACGCGCGCGGTCGGGTGTGCCATCAATCTGGAGAGTAAATGAAGGTCCAATTCCTAGCCGGATTCTTCGCCACGATTGCAGCGGCGGCCCCCACATTCAACAAGGACATCGCTCCGATTCTGTACCAGAATTGCGCCACCTGCCATCGGCCGGGCGAAGTAGCCCCATTTTCTCTGCTGACATATCAGGATGCCGCAAAGCGCGCGGGCCTGATCGCCACGGTTACCGCCAAGCGCTATATGCCGCCGTGGAAACCGGAGCCTGGCGTCGGCAGCTTCGCTCACGAGCGGCGTCTCACGGACGACCAGATCGCCAGGATTCAGGAATGGGTCGCGGCGGGCGCTCCCGAGGGTGATGCCGCCGACAAACCTGTTGTGCCGACGTTCCCGACGGGGTGGCAGGCAGGTGAGCCCGACCAGGTGCTCAAGATGTCGGCAGCCTACACGCTTCCGGCGGATGGACCGGACCGGTTCCGCTGTTTCGTGCTGCCGATGAATCTGGCGAAGGAATCGTACGTCAGCGGAGCCGAGTTCCGGCCAGGCAATCCGAGGATCGTGCATCATGCTCTGATTTTTCTCGATACCACCGGCACGGCTCGCAAGCTGGCGGCTGCCGCGGGCGGTGGAGGTTATCCATGCTTCGGCGGGCCAGGATTCAGCGGCGCAGGCTTGGTCATGGGTTGGGCTCCGGGCTACACTCCTCTGCCCGCCGAACCGGCGCTATCGCAGGCGGTGCGGCCAGGAACCGACGTGGTCATCCAGATTCACTACCATCCGTCAGGCAAGCCCGAGCAGGATGAATCATCAATCGGACTGAAATTCTCGGGACCTCCCACCAAAGGCCGCGCGCTGCTGCTGGTGGTGAACCGGTATCTGGATATTCCTGCGGGCGAATCTCATTATGTGGTGAAGGCATCGGTGACGGTGCCTCAGGATGCCGAGCTGTTTGGTATCACCCCGCACGCGCATTATCTGGCTACTGATATGAAAGTCGACGCGCGCCTCCCGGACGGCGCGGTGATCCCGTTGATCCATATCAAGGATTGGGATTTCAACTGGCAGGGACAATATCGCTACAAGCAGCCGATCAAGCTTCCGAAGGGGACCAAGATTGAGCTGGAGTATGTTTACGATAACTCGGCTGGGAATCCGCACAATCCGTCGCGTCCGCCGGTGCGGGTGAGGTTCGGCGAGCAGACCAAGGATGAAATGGCTCTGGCCTTCCTGGGCCTGGTGCTGCCTTCGCCCGCGGATGTGCAGCCGTTTCAGCGCGCAGTGGTACTGCAATACGTGGAAGACTTCGTCCGATTGGCGGACAACGTGAACGACCTGCCTGAAGAGATTCCTCCGGCGATGGCTGCTCGCCTGCGGTTGGGGCTCGCGGTGTTCGATCAGGACAAAGACGGCAAACTCAACGCCGAGGAACGGGCGAATCTGTTGAGGATGGTCCAGACGTTGATGCCGCAATAAATCTAGCCGCAAATGAACGCGAATGAACGCGATTCACCAAAGGTTGTAATATCCGTCGCGCTCGGTGAGATCTAAGGGCAGGCTAAATAGCGCGGACAGACGTGAAGCAGTCAGAATCTCGCGCTTAGGTCCGTCGGCCGCGATGCGTCCGTGATCCATCAGCACCACTCGTTCGATCTCCGGGATCAGATCGGAAAGATGGTGCGTCACCATCACGATTCCGATACCAGCTCGGGCCAGCTTCCGAAAGATCAAGCGAAGCTCGTGCTGCGCGAACAGGTCCAGCGCGGTCGAGGGCTCATCCAGAATCAAGGCGCTTGGATCGTGTACCAGAGCCCGCGCCATCAGAACCCGGCGGGCTTCGCCGGAAGACATTTCATCCGTGAAGCGGTCGGCTAGATGCGCGACTTCCAACATCTCCAGAGCCTGTTCGGCCTTCTTGTGCATCTCCTCCGTTACCTGCTGATGTGGCCAGATTCCGATGCTTGAGAAGAAGCCTGACAGCGCGATGTCGCGGCCGGTCACTTCGCGGGTACACGCGGTCATCAGGTCGCTGGATACGATACCGAGCGCGGTGCGGAGCTCGAAGACATTCCAGTGGTCGCGGCCTAGAATCTTCACGGATGAACCAGGGCGCACCAGCGGATAGCATTCGCGGGTAATCGTCTTGATCAGGGTGGACTTACCGCAACCGTTCGGCCCTAGTATCGCCACGTGCTCGCCGAGGCCGATCCGCAGCGAAACATCCTTTAGCGCGACTGATTCTCCGCGCATGACGGAGACGTTCTCGAATTCGATGAGGGCTGGAGTCAATTTCCCATCTTAACCGGCTACAGTATGGAAATGCCTTCCGAGATTTGGCTGGTGCGGCACGGAGAGACGGAATGGAGCCGCTCGGGTCAGCACACCTCGCGAACGGATCTGCCGCTGACGCCCGAAGGTGAGCGCCATGCTGCGAACCTCAAACGCATGCTGGCCGGGCATTCTTTCACGCAGGTGCTTTCAAGTCCCATGAAACGGGCGGTTGAGACATGTCGGCTGGTGGGGCTGACTCCCGACATCATTGACGATCTTCGCGAGTGGAATTACGGCGACTACGAAGGCTTGACGACTGCGGATATCCAAAAACAAGTGCCCGGGTGGACCATCTGGACCGGCGCTCCACCGAACGGCGAGACAGCCGAGCAAGTAGGGGCTCGCGCAGATCGCGTCATTGCACGCGCACTGGCCGCGAAGGGCGACGTTGCCTTATTCGGACACGGCCACTTGCTGCGCATATTGGCGGCGCGATGGATCGGACTGGAGCCTTCCGGCGGACGGCTGCTCGCGCTCTCGACAGCATCGCTTAGCGTGCTGGGCTACGAACGCGAGTTGCGCGTAATCCGGCTGTGGAATCAGACGTCGTTATAACGTCACTTAGTCACGATCCCCGCAATCAGCGCCGACCAACGATAGTTCTTGGGCTCTGCGTCGCGCAGCACGGCTCGAACCGTTGGCATATCGGGCTGGCCTTTCACGGCGTATGCGAGAAGCCGTTCGGTAAGCGTGGTACGGAAAGCGTCGCTGCTTTCGAGCAGTGCTCGGCGGAGCTCGACCGGTCCATTGAACGCCGTGCCATCGACCATCGCACCCGACGCATCGACGGGCTCCCCGCCGTCTTCCGTTCGCCAGCGTCCCAGCGGATCGAAATGCTCCAAACCATAACCGAGCGGAAAGAAATTCCTATGGCAATTGGTGCACGGAGACGCCGGAAGTGCTCGGGTCTGCTTCGCGAGCGGCATGCCTTTCTCCCGTGCAAAGGTGTTCGGAAACGGCTGCGGTGTGTTCACGCCCAGGAAATGCTTGCGAATCCATTTGCCTCGCGATGCCGGTGACGCGGCCGGCGCGCCCATAACCGCGCTTGTGTCGGTGTGGGAGTTGATGGTGAGGATGCTCCCTTGCCCCAACAAGCCCGCCCGCTCCGGCCCTGGCCACGTGATGCGGCGAAACTCGGGTCCCGACACGTTCGGAATCCCGTAGTGGCGGGCAAGCCGATCGTTAACGAAGGTATAGTTTGCCGACCAGAGTTCCAGCGGATCGCGATCGTCGTGCAATTGGCTCTCGATGAACAGATCGGTCTCTTGCCGGAAAGCCTCCCGCAGAGGCTCGTCGAAATCCGGAAAGACCTGCGGATCCGGTTTTGCTTTGGCCAGGCTATCCAGTTCCAACCATGGACCGAAGAAACCGGTGACCAGCGCTTTCGCCTTGACGTCGGCTAGCATGCGCCGGACTTGCCGTTCGAGCACAGCCGGGTCCTTCAGACGGCCCGCTTTGGCATCCTCGAGAAGCGATTGGTCGGGTGCGCTGCTCCAGAGCAACGACGCTAGACGCGAAGCAATTTCGGTATCGCTAGGTTGCGACCTCTGCGGAGTATCGCGATCGAGCGCCGCCGCGAGCGATGAAATCGCGGATTCATACGCAGCTCGATCCGGCCGGGGAGCGCCGACCGGAGGCATGGTACGCGCTCGAAGCTGTCTCAACACCTTTTCCCACGAGTCGGCATCCGCGGAAACCCGGGCTAAATTGAGCTTGTCCATTGCCAGGTTCGCCGCCAAGCCAACCAGTGTCCCGTTCTGGGTGTGGCAGGTTACGCAATAGGTCTGGATCATAGCCTGCACGCTTGGCGAAGTCCCGGGAGCCTGTGCAAGAGCCGTCGCTAGGCTGGCGATGGATACGGCAAGTAGGCGTTTCATGTGAGAAAGACGCGGGAAGGCAAATTTAGTTCCCGGATTCATGGCGGGATTCATAATAGAAATATGCACACCCGGCCCTGGCTGTGGCCGAACCTGTTGAGTCTGGACGCGCCGATTGTGGCGCTGCTCTGGCAGATCCTCTTTATTCGCTGTTTTCATGGACAGCTCGGCATCCTTCCGGCGGTACTACTAGCGCTGGCGGTCTGGCTGATTTATGCGGCCGATCGCATGCTGGACGCCTGGCGCGGCTGTATCGAGCAGCCTCGGCACGTATTTTATCGAAGGTACTGGCGAGCGGTGTTACCAATATGGATCGCAGTATTGGGCACGGGCAGCTGGCTGGCTTGGAACCGGCTTCCCGGACCGCTATTCATGGAGGGAGCGCTGGTAGCCGGCGGCACAGGTCTGTATCTCGTGGCCGTCCACCTGGCTCCTGGGTTGGTCGCACGGACGAGGGCTAAAGAATCCGTAGTCGCTGTCCTGTTCGGACTGGGAGCGTCTCTGGCAGCGTGGCCCGGAGTGCAGACGACGAGTGACATTCTCGCGATCCTGCTGTTTTCGTGCGTGTGCTGGATGAACTGCGCCGCTATTGAAGATTGGGAGCGCGGCGAAGGATTGCGGCCCCTTTTGATTGTCGCCGCAGCACTGGTCGCGATTGTCGCGACAGTTTTTCTGCGCGAGCATCGACCGATTTTAGGAAGCGCGGAGACCGCGGGCGCTCTGGGACTGGTCCTGCTCGACCGGATGCGTGGCCGCTATTCGCCGGAGGCCTTGCGAGTGCTGGCCGACGTGGTCCTGCTGACTCCAATCCTATTCCTGCCTGCCGTATGAACTGCGATTGGATTGCTCCGCATTACTGGTGGATCGAACGGCTCGGGATGGGCCGCACTCTCGAGCGCCGGCGGCGCTGGTTTCTGCCGCGCCTGAAGAATGCTCGCCGAACCCTGGTATTAGGCGATGGAGACGGACGTTTTCTTCGGGAACTGTTGCGGCAGAATCCCGTGGTGCAAACCGACTATGTAGATCTGAGCAGCCGCATGCTGGAGTTAGCTCGACGCAAAGCAGGGGTGGATCGCGTCGTCTATCGGCAAGCCGACGCACGGGCGCTGGAGCTTGCGCCGGGCGAATACGATCTGATCGCTACTCACTTTTTCTTCGACTGCTTCGGCCAGCATGAGCTGGAAGCACTGATCTCACGAATCGCGGCCGCTGCTACCCCAGGGGCGCGCTGGGTCGTTTCGGAGTTCTGTACAACTTCGATTCCGGCGCGACTGCTGGTGCGGGCTCTATATTTCTTTTTCCGAATCACTACAGGCCTCAAGAACCAAAGCCTGGCGGATCATCGGCCAATCCTGAGCGCTCAGGGATTCCGGCTGATCGACGCCGGCTATTCACGAGGCTCTTTAGTAGTCTCGGAGCTCTGGGAGCGATAATAGAGTCTTGGATCTGGAAAAAACACTTCTGCGCAAGGTCGGGGAGGCTGTAACGCGTTACAAGATGATTCGCGACGGCGATCGCGTGGCCGTTGGGCTCTCGGGCGGCAAGGACTCGGTGACCATGCTGGAGGCGCTGCTGCTGTTGCGCGATCGCGCTCCGATCGAGTTCACCGTGTGCGCGTTCACCATCGAGCAAGGAAAGTTTCTGCGCCCGATCCAGCCCATGGGCGAGTACCTTAAAGCTCGTGGAATCGAATGGACCTACCATGTGGACAATCCGTCGGTCCGTTTGATCGACGAGCAGCCGGATCATGGCTGCGACCTCTGCAGCCGCTTTCGACGCCGGGCGGTCTATCAGATCGCGCGCGGATTGGGGGCGAACGTAATCGCGCTCGGCCACACCGCGGACGATTTCTGCGAATCGTTCCTGCGCAACGCTCTGTTCACCGGACGCATCAGCGCGCTTCCGCCGGTCACCTGGTCGAGCAAGAAAGATTTTCGACTGATCCGGCCGCTGGTGTTCGTAACGGAGGACATCACCACTCGCTTCGCCGAATCGATGGGAGCTCCGGTGATTCCATGTGGATGCTCGCAAAAAACCGGCACTGTTCGCGGAAGCTTGCGCGATTTCCTGGGCGGCCTCGAAAAAGAGCATCCGCGTTTGAAAGAATCGCTGCTGTCAGCAATGGGCAATATCGACACGGACCGGCTGCTGGATGTTCGCTATCTGCCCGCCGACGGGCCGGTGGAAGCTACCGTAGCGTCGAATCCACTCGTGGTTGTTTCGTCGGATTGAGCTAAAATCAACTCTTGCCTTCTCCGAAAGTCACCGTAGCCGTGCCTACTCTGGCCGGGGGCGAAGTACTGGACGAGTGCCTGCGCGGGCTGGAATCGCAAACCTTGGATGATTTTGAAGTCGTGGTGATTGATAACAGCGGAATCGGATGCGTGAGGGCTCATGGCTCGCGCGTCCGCGTACTCGCGAACCAGCACAATGTGGGCTTTGGCGCGGCGGTAAATCAAGTTTTCCGTGATTCCAAGGCGCCTTATCTGGCCACCCTTAACGACGATGCGGCGGCGGATCCTCGGTGGCTGGAAACATTGTTTGCGGACGCGGAGGCCCACCCGCGCACGGGGATGTTCGCCTCAGAAGTGCGCCTGGCCGGAGCAGGTCGCCTGGATTCGGCGGGAATGCTGATCGCGTCCGACGGGTCCAGCAAGCAGCGCGGCCACGAGGCGCTTCCGGCGCTCTTCGCTGACGCGACGGAAGCTCTCCTTCCAAGCGGTTCCGCGGCGCTGTATCGCCGGACGATGCTCGACGAAATCGGTCTGTTCGACGAGAGCTTTTTCCTGTATTGCGAGGATACGGATCTGGGCCTGCGCGCGCGCTGGTCCGGGTGGGACTGCCGTTATGTTCCGGGGGCGGTCGTGGAGCATCGTTATTCACACTCTGCTGGACGAGCATCGCTCCTCAAGGCGTATTTTGTGGAACGGAATCGGCTCTACACCATCGTGAAGAATTTTCCGGCCGGTATGCTGTGGGCAGCGCCTTTCGCATCGATGGCGCGCTACCTCTGGCACCTGGCGGCATTATTTAGCGGACGCGGCAAGACTGGGGAATTCCGTCAGTCTGGCTCGGGGACTCTACTGCCTTTCCTGGTGATCCGCGCGCATTTCGCGGCCTTGTTTCAATTGCCCAAGCTGATCGCCGCACGGCGCCGGATTCGGTCCAACCGTCGAATTACCCCGGGCGAGTTCGAATCATTGCTAAGACGGCACTCCATCACAGTACGCCAGGTGGCTGCGCTGTGACCGCGGGCGCGAAGCGGGTTCTGGTCCTGATTCCGGCGTTCAACGAAGAAGCCGCGGTCAGGGGCGTGATCGAAGAAGTGCAGGCAGCCATGCCGGGAACTCCGGTTCTGGTGGTGGACGATTGTTCGGTGGACGCCACGCGCAGCCAGGCGCGCACCGCCGGTGCGAAGGTCCTGGCCCTCCCGCATCATCTCGGTCTGGGCGGCTGCGTGCAAGCCGGATACCGGCTTGCCTATGAGTTGGGCTACGAATACGTCATCCGCGTGGACGGCGATGGACAGCACGATCCTCGCGATATTCCCACCATCCTCAAAGCGTTGGAACTTGGCAACTGCGAAATGGTGATCGGATCGCGCTTCGTGGATGGAAAAGGTTCCCACACCAGTTTTCTTCGCGCCGCTGGAATTGTCTTTTTCCGGGCGGTGCTCCGTCCGATACTGGGGCGTCCGGTACACGATCCGACTTCCGGGTACGTGGGCGTGAATCGTACCGCGCTGGCGCTGTTCTCATCGACGTTCCCACTGGAGTATCCGGAGATCGAAGCACTGGTGGTGCTACAGCGCAAACGCTTCCGATTCGTCGAAGTGCCTTGCCGCTTCCGGCCGCGACGTGCAGGCCGGAGCACCATCACCGCAGTCAAGTCCCTGTATTACATCATTCACGTTTTGCTGGGAGTGTTCGTGAACATCCTGAAATTTGAAGGGCGGAGAAAATAGAAAATGGATCGCCTTTTTGACGTGGTCACCGTTTTCAGCCTGATCCTAATTGTGTGGGTCCTGAGTTCAGTTCGCCGTTCTCACATCCGCGTGGAGTATTCGGTCAGTTGGCTATTGGCCGCAACCGTTCTGCTGGTGCTGGCGCAGTGGAGATCCTTCGACGATTGGGCCGCGTCCGCGCTAGGGTTACCGGACAGTTTCCTGGCCTTGGCGATCTTCGCCGGAGCCGCGTTCCTGATCGTGCTGTATCGTCAATCGCTTCGGATCTCGGGACTAAAGGATTCCAGCATCACCCTGGCGCAGCAGTTGGCTATTCTTGAATTTCGTCTGGAAGCTCTGAATGAAAAAGTCCAAGCGCCCAACACGCACTGAAAATACTAGCACCGCAGCCGAAGTTGCCCAGCCGAAGCGAGCATGGTGGCCCTGGGCCGCCGCCTTGGCTGGATTGTTTTTGGTGCTCGAAGTGTATGGTCCGGCGCTCAACGGGGCATTTGTGTTGGACGATCGCTATCTTCCGTTCATGGATCCTGGCATAGCGCAGGCCTCGATAAAAGGCTGGATTCTAGGGCTTAGGCCGCTCTTGTCTTTCAGCTACTGGCTAAACTACCAATCCAGCGGAACCGCATCCTACGCGTATCACCTGACGAATGTGTTCCTGCATTTCCTGGGATCAATTGTCGTGGGATTGGTCGCGGCGAAGTTGCTCACGCTGGCCGGCACCACCGGCCGGGAGCGGAGCGTTCTCAGCGTGATCGCCGGCGGGCTGTTCCTGCTGCATCCGATGCAGACTGAATCCGTAGCCTACGTCGCCAGCCGCTCCGAGGTGTTGAGCGTGCTGCTGTATTTTTCAGGCTTCGCGGTATTCCTATACCGGCGGACGGAATCGATCACTATTCTGCGGTCTCTGGCGATCGTGGGACTATTCGCCGCAGCCATTAGCACCAAAGAGCATACCCTCACACTTGCTGCACTTCTGCTCATGGCCGACTATTTCTGGGGGCTGGGCGGCATCCGCAAGAACTGGAGGCTCTATGGCATTCTGGCGATTGCGGGAGCGTGGGGTGTATTCGTCGTCGGGCGCGTGCTGAAATACGCGTCTACAGCCGGATTCAATGTCCCCGGACTCACCCCCGCAACATACTTCTTCACACAGTGCCGCGTGGTCTGGACATACGTTCGATTGTTCTTTCTGCCCGCCGGTCAGAATGTCGATCCCGATGTAGCGGTGTCCGCAAGCCTGCTGGATCACGGCGCCATCGTCGGGCTGCTGGGTTTGGTTGCTCTGGTAGTCGCGGCCTGGATTTACCGCAAGCGCTGGCCTCTGGCTGCCTTCGGCGTGTTCATGTTTGTATTGCTCCTTGCCCCGACCTCGTCATTCATCCCCATCAGCGACGTGCAAGCCGAGAGGCGACTA
>Ga0157372_10008274_pt1 | contig 11058 bp, 7 predicted proteins | sample C55metaG_FD_115307 | JGI IMG/M metagenome (GOLD analysis project Ga0157372, IMG submission 115307) | Corn rhizosphere microbial communities from Kellogg Biological Station, Michigan, USA - C5-5 metaG | ecosystem: Host-associated > Plants > Roots > Rhizosphere > Soil | place: USA: Michigan...
CGTGGGTGTGACGACGGCAGAAGGCATCAACGACGATGGCCAAGTGGCGGGACTGTATACGGATTCGGCGGGCAATCGTCATGCGTTCGAATACATTGTCTCCACGGGCAAGTTCAAATCGATCGATCCCGGCGATGGGTCATTCGCGCAGGAAGCGTGGGGTATCAACAACAAGGGCCTGATCGTCTTCGATACCAATAGCGGAACATCTCCCTACATCTACTGCCCATTGAAGCCGAGGAAGTGCCCGAAAGGCGCTGCCGCGGCCGTGGTTCATCCGGCCCATGTCCAGGCGCTGAAGGGGCCGGCCATTACCCCCTAGGCCTATCAAACTGCGGCGCTCCGGCGCCGCAGCCTTTGCACACGATGAAATGAAAAACGGCGGCCCTTTGGCCGCCGTTTTCGCAAAATGGGTATTGCGGGGTCTACGCCAGCAAATGTCGGTAAGGCTGCGCCTTTGTCTCCCCTCCACACGCAGGCACGCGAAACGCTGGAGCGAATCCTTCCACTTATCCGCAGGAAGGCGCAGATGGTCCGCTCCAGACACACAAAAGGAAATGCCGCCGCCGCCAGGAGGCGAGATTTAATGCTCAAATCAATCAGCACGCGCTCACGCAATCGGTAGCAGGTTGCGCGAAGCACAGGGCGCAAGTATCTGATTTCGTTAGATGGATGGGTGGCCGAGCGGTTGAAGGCACCGGTCTTGAAAACCGGCAGGCCCGCAAGGGTCTCGTGGGTTCGAATCCCACCCCATCCGCCAGATACTCGGACTTTGCCAGATTACTGCTGCTTTTCTCCAGCGCTTGATCTACCCACGATCCAGCGCGCGGCGGCGGGAACACAATCTGGAAAGCCCCGAAGCGCGTAGAGCGCGGTTTGCGCTTGTGCAACCGGACTCCAAAAGCTCGCGGGAGGTTTCGGAGGGCCGCCCTGCGGTCCACTTCATAGCGCGCTCGCGCTACGGCTTCGACACAACGCGACCTTGAGCGTCGAACCGAAGCGTCCGCCGAAGCTGGTTCGCAGCGTTGTAGATCAGGAGTTCACGCCTTTTGCCTGCAATGTCGTAGTGCCAAACGAGCCGCGCTGCGTCTGAATCTGCCCGCACAGCCCGCAGTCCGCTCATGCCAAAGTAGGCTTCTTCGAGCTTGCGACCCAGCAGATCATAGCGGCGCTTTACGTCTGAGAATCCGAGCAGATTGTTGGTTGGCCTGCCGTCCTCGCGGAAATAGGCTTCCTCAGCCTGGTTCCCGCGCCCATCGTAACGGAAGACCATTCTGGCGAAACCCCTGTCCCGGCGAACCGCGGGCTGACCGGCCGCATCGAAGTAGCTCTCCTCCGTCAGGTCTCCTTTGGCGTCAAAGTGTCGCTTAAGGACCGCAATGCCATAGTCGGACCGCGCCATGCGGCGGCCGTCCGCCCCAAAATAATCTTCCTCCACCTCATTGCCGTGCCGATCGAAGTGGGCGGTGATCGCTGCGACTCTCAAATCCCGGCGATTGCACGGCCGATCGTCGGGATCGAAGTAGCGCTCCGACCGGCTGCTGCCGTCCTTCGAATAATTTCGCTGAATGCGCGCCACTCCGAGTCGCGCGTCGGCTATCGGCTTTCCGCCCTGATTCAAAAAATGCTGTTCGACAACGTCGCCACGATCGTCATAGATGGCAGCAATTTCGGACACGCCAAGATCCGCTCGCAGCGTTCTTTTGCCGTCGACACCGAAATAGGTTTCATCCGCCACGTTCCCATACTGATCGTAGCGGCGCAAAATGCGGGCAACGCCGTAGCCGCTCCGCGCGACCGGCTCCCCGTGCACACCGAAGTAGGCCTCAAGATCGGCGTTTTGCCGCGACAGGTGTGTGAGCCTGACGGACGCAAATCCGAGTGCCGTCTGCAACGGGCGAGCGTCGACGGCAAAATAACTCTGCGATACAAGGTTACCATCCTGGTCGAATTGTCGCCGCAGTCCGGCCCATCCCGTTCCGTGCGGAACGATCGGTTTTCCGTCGATGCCGAAATGGCGGTCTTCCACCGGAAAGCCGCGCCAGTCATAGCGATGTGTCAGACGAAAATAACCGATCGCATTGAGTACCGGTTCTCCACGCATGCCGAAACATTCGTCCACAACCGCCCGGCCGACATTATCGTATTGCCATTGCCGGCGGCTGCAGCCGAAGGGCACTGTCGTGGGACGGCCCCGCGTATCGAAGTAGCTCTCTCGAGTTTCGTTTCCCCGCTGGTCCACTGCTGCGGTGAAACTGGCGGCCCTCAGCGTGTTCGAGAGGGCGGGCCGCCCACGTGGATCTGTGAAATGGACTTCGGTGACGTTGCCATATCTGTCGCGCCGCGCTGTCCATCTGGCATATCCGTAGGTGTTCACGGTGGGACGCCCGGCGATATCCCGCCATTCAGCCATCACGAAATCGCCAGCCGCGTCATAGCGGCGAAACAACTCGGCAATTCCCGCGGCATCAAGGTGCGTGTGGCCATCCTCATCGATGTCCCGGAATGTGCGGATCAACCCGTTGCTATAATACGTATAGGTCCTGCCGAATGTCCCGTTGCCGGCGTCTGCCAATTGTCCGAATGCGGTCTGAAAATCGCGTCGGACGATCAATCCTGCTGGACTGAACTGTAATTGATGGGACGCGACCTGGGATTTTGATTGCAGGGCGCCGGGCGCGAATGTCACGATGTCGAACATACCGGCCTGCAGAGCGCCTACGCTTCCCTTGGGATTGCGGTTCAATTCCGTCGCGCTTCGCCCATCCGCGGCAAAGTCATAGTCCTGCTTTCGAATGGGATGGTCCTGGGCATCGCCCAGAACGATCGTCCTGACACGTTCGTCCTGGTAGTAGATGTGCCACGCTGCGACGCCTTGGTAGAAACTCTCATCGAAAAATCCATCGCCCAGCAGGGGCCGCAGCGACCCTGCACCGCCCAGGCGTCGCATCATCACAACACGATGGCGAACGCTGGTGATTTCATAACTGGAGCCGCGATGCGCGACGGCATCGCGCGTCAGCTCGCCGACACCGAAGGGCACCCCCCAGCGCGTGCCAAATTCACGGTAATACGCGACTTTGGGCACATAATAATCCCAGGAGAGATACGCAGCTGCAGCCGCGACTGAGGCGGCAGCCGCTGCAGCCGAGCCGAAAATCCGTTGCCGGTGCCGCTGCCGCTGCCGTTCGCGCTGAAACAAATCGTCGTAGGTGCAGCCCAGGAGGCCGGCGGCGATCCGAAGAAAAGCCCTGCGTTCCAGCTCTTTCCTGGTTTCGCCGGGGCGGTCGCGGACATCCGAGGCGATCGGCTCGCTGTCCACCAATTCAACGAGCTTGCTGCCATCCGGCATGATCCGTTCGTGCGGTACATGGCGCAGGTTCTCGGGAAAGGATTCGCCAGGTTCTCCCTCGATGAGCAGAGCGAGAATCCGGTCACCCCGGCCCAACTCACGGAAGAAGTCGATCTCTTTCCTGACCCACTTCGAAGCAGGTGTCGCGGGGGAACACACGACGATCAAATATTGACTGGCGGTCAGCGATTCTTCGATCTGGTGCGACAGATCGTTCGATGCAGGCACCTCGTCATCATCGCGAAACAGCCGGCCAATGCGGGAAGGGACCCCCGCCCGAACGAGACTTCTGGGGGTCCGGAAGGTTTCCAGCCGGGCGACGAGCCACTTGGCCCACCTGCGGTCCTCCTCGCGGTGGCGATAGCTGATAAATGCCTTGTAGCGATAAACCTGCTCGGCCATGGCCCTTAGCCGCGAAACGACTGCGGGAATTGTTGTGAAATGGCTGGGCTCTTGGCAATAGTAATTCGACTTCCCGCGAATACTGTCGATTCCTCGGTTGAACGCCGGCGCTCTTCAATGATACAGTAACCGGCCAAGGGGGGTGCGATCCGGCATGGATCGCAGGCGGGATGCAGCCGGGACTTTTCAAAGGTGCCCGCATCTTGCGGGGCAGTTCTCGGCTTCAACAGGCCCGAGCTATCGCTGGTATCTTGGCCTTGGCCAGCTTCGCGCCGCTGCCCTGCCCGGCTCAGGATGCGAGCTATGACCCCCGAAACACTTATGGTGAGGTTGGAATTCTCGAAGTACCAACCGCCCATATGGCGGACGACGGCGAGATTGCGGTCACCTACGGTGCGCTGCAGGATTCGCAGCGCTTCAATTTTTCCTTTCAAGCGCTGCCATGGCTGGAAACAACATTCCGCTACAGCCGAATTGGCGGACTGCACGATGTCAGCAATTGCGCGAAAACATCCTGCGCCCTCTACGATCGCAGTATCGGCATCAAAATCCGGCTATGGCAGGAGAGCGAGTGGCGACCGGATATCTCAATCGGCGTGCGCGACCTGATAGGCACGAATTTCTACGGCGCCGAGTATCTCGTGGCCACAAAAACAATATTCGAGACACTGGACCTGACCGGCGGCATCGGCTGGGGGAGACTTGGCCAGTTCGCAAGCTTCTCGAATCCATTTGGCTGGATCAATCCCGCATTGAAAACGCGCGCGCCGCCGAGCGGAAGCGGCGGGCAACTTGATTTTGGGCAATTTTTCCATGGAAGCGCCGGGCTGTTTGGCGGCGCCATCTGGCGCACGCCCATTCCCAATCTTGATCTGCTCATCGAGGCATCGGGAGATAACTATCAAGCCGAAGCAGCCAGCGGGCACTTCAACCGCAGATCGCCTGTGAATTTCGGGCTCGCTTACCGTCCGCTCAACGACGTGCTGCTCTCGGCCGGCTGGCTTTATGGTTCCACGGTCGGCGCCACGCTGACATTGACCTTGGACCCCAAGCATTCGCTGGCGCCCGCAAAGCTCGATACGCCTCCCCCCACCGTCGTGATTCGACCTGCCGACACCAGAGTGCTCCCTAGCGAGCCCATGCCGGAAGGGCCGCCAACCGCCGCGGCGCCGCAGCCAGTGCAATCCACCGCGCAGTGGCAGCCCGACATGAGCAATCTTCAGGAAACGATCTGGGGTGCCGCCTGCGACCAGCGGCTTGCCGTGCAGTCCATCGCCGCATCCGGCCGTGAGATGACGGTCTACTACGTCAACAACCTCTACTTCCAGGAAGCAGAAGCCGCGGGCCGCCTGGCGCGCATTCTCATGGCGAAAGCGCCCGGCGGCGTGGAGACCTTCAAACTTGTCGCTTTGGTGAACGATGTTCCTCAGCGGGAGTTCGTGATTCCCCGCAGCGCCCTTGAACATCTGCCGCCGCTCGATGCCGGCGCGATCCTCGCCGAATCCGTGGTCCTCGACATGCCGCCGCTGGAAAGCGTGGCCGGCTTCAGGCGCGTCGCGCAATGCGCCGCAGCCAACACGTCGCCCCTTGGCAACGCTCTGGGAAGCGAGGAGCAGCCGATTCATACGACAACGAGCACACCGTATGCGTGGTCCATCCTTCCGGCCTGGCAGGTGAGCCTTTTCGATCCGCTGCGGCCGTTGCAGTACCGGGTGTTTGTGGCCGCAAGCGGCAGCGTGCGGTTGCTCCCGGGGCTCACGGCTTCGGGAACGTTCGACGTAAACGTCTACAATGACTTCCGCTGCACGCGGGCCGGGCAGGCTGCCTTAGGCTCCTCGAAAATCGCAACCATTTGCTCCGGCCAGCAGTGCGATGTCGATTTCGACAGTGGAGACTGCAAGATTATTCCTGGCGATGTTGCCCATGTGCGCAGCGCCATCAGCGAATATCTAAGCCATGGCGCTAACGGGATCGCGAGCCTTGCTCTAACCTACCGAACCCGACTTGCGCCCGATGTGTTTGGCGAAGCCAAGGCCGGGTACCTTGAAAGCATGTACGCCGGAGCTGGAGGGCAACTCTTATGGCGCCCGGACGAGTCCCGTCTGGCGCTGGGTGCGGACATTTACTATGTGCGCCAGCGCGGCACCGAGCGGCTGCTTAATTTGCGAACGTACGACGTGGTGACCGGACATGTTTCCGCTTACTATCGTTCGCCATGGTACGGCCTGAACTTCAACGTTCATGCGGGACGGTACCTGGCAAAGGACTGGGGTGGGACGCTCGAAATAACCCGCCGCTTCTTCTCTGGCGTCGAAGTGGGTGCATTCGCCACACTGACGACGGTGCCATTCAGCAAATTTGGCGAGGGAAGCTTCGACAAGGGAATTCTCGTGAGCATTCCCTTGGAATGGGGCCTTCCCTTCCACAGCACGTCGGTTTTTGAGTTTCCCCTGCATTCGCTGACGCGTGACGGCGGACAACGCCTCCAGGGAGATGACTCGCTTTACGACGAGACGCGACGGACTGGCTACTACGAAATCGAAGAGCACCTGGATGACATGGCAAATCCGTAACCGTACCGGGCATCTGCTTGCGCCGGTTGGGGCTGCGGCCTTCGGCTGCTTCATCGCCCTTGCCGGATGCAGCTCGGGCGGCGGGTCTCTGTCCACCGGTTCGCTTGTAAATACAGTGAAAGGCGCATTCCATGGCACGGGAACACCGCCCATCACCCGCGAGGATGTTAAGAGCATTCCCTTCGCTTCTTTGGGTTACCGCGTGGGGGACAGCGCCGAGGAAATGCTCGTCCTAGCCGGTAAAGAAGGCGGCGAGCTCGTCTGGACCTCGTCCGCCAAGATCACCGTCGTTACGCAAAACGGCCGGATAGTCCGAACCATCGGACTGCAGCATGACCTACGGGGACTTGCGCTGAAAGATGGCTCGGCCATCGGGCTGGAGCCGGGGGCCACTTCCAGCTGGACGATCCGCTTCGATGATCCGGACGAAGCTACCGCGTCGCTTTCCTGCAGTGTGACTTCCGTCGCCTCGGAGGTGATTTCAATATTGCAGCGCAATGTGCGTGTCAGTCGCATAGATGAGGCGTGTTCATCGCCGGATCTCCGCTGGCGCTTTGAAAACCATTACTGGATCGATCCTGCCAGCCGCATCGTTTGGCAGTCGGAGCAGCACACCCACCCCAGGCTCAAACTGATCCGCACAGAGGTGCTTCGACCGTATACCCCCGGAGGGTCGGGTTCGAAATGAGTGCCGATACGGTCTAGTGGTGGGTACCGTTTGAGGAGTCGCCGAGTACTTCTACAGACGGACCGGACACCGTGAGGATTGTTCCGGCGAAGGCTAGACTCGCCAGGCTTCCCCGTCTCGCAGTCGTAATGGTGCTCGCATTCGGCCCCGCGGGGCCGCCCCCCTCGATATCGAGAGGCACCTCGGGCTGTGCGGCTTGGGCGGGGGGAGGCTTCGACCGATGCGCAGGCGCTGCTAGCGCGCTGGTTGCGGCAACGCTGGCGACCATTCCGGCGCAGAGCATCCATTTATGCAATGTTTGGGCCCCCATGCGATCCGAAAGATTTGCTGGGCGGGTTGCCCGATGTCAAGCTAGCTGGGCAATGGCAAGAGCCGTCGCGACCCTCTGTCCCGCATCGTTTGTCGGGCGACTGGGTGCTGAGGTGCTCGGTGTGCGTTTAAAAGCGCGTTCGCGGCGGGTCGAATGGGAGAATCGCGATGAGAACCGTATCAATTGCCATGGCAGCGATCGCTGTGTTTGCGTCCGCCGCTCACGCGCAGAACCCCCCTTGGCACGGATACGGCGGAGATGCCAAGCACAATGCGCGCCTTGCCTGTTCGTCGGGCGGCTGAATTGTACTCTCATCCGCCAATTCGCTCGGCACGCCGCCTCGTCATGATTCTATGAGTGGTCCGAATGAACATCGACGTTCGAACCCTTGGCCGCGGAGACTGTCAGCGCGTTTCCGCGTAATGTAATATCTGTCCGAACCAAGAAGACGCCGAGATCAGCGGCCTGGTGGCTTCCAACTCCTGTTCGCGCTTTACGCACGATTCCGGATTCACCGGCCTTGGCCCCGAAGCCAAGCTGATGTCTCCACGCACAGCCGCCACGGAGCAACTGAAGAGTCTCTGCAGAGAATGAAGGGATTCTGTGGCGCGTGCTTCTTCGCTCCGCCGGCCAATATGCGATTCCGCATTCAGCCCGCTGGAATGGGCGCCAACGTTTGCGGAGCGGGAAGACTCTGCCGAGGAGACCTTTATTGCCCTGCGAGACCATTCGGCGGCGGGCCTGGATACAGAGTGCATAACACGCCGGTCGCGGCGTGCCACGACAATTCGACGATGCACAACGCTGCCGCGCACGCCGGCAGGAATTGTGAGCCAGCGGCCATCTCGATCGAGCTGATGCTGCGAGACTCAGCTATCTTAACAGAAATCCTGGTGGCAAGCCGCGCGACCTAGCACAAATCCCTTCCAGAATCCTGCGTTGGTATGAAAAGTTTGCCGCCGAATATGTGCCGCCAAGAGGGATTCCCTTGCCAAAGCCGTCCAGAACCGCTGTGCCGAAGGAGGTGGCGGAAATGCAAAAGCGTACCGCGGAAAACGAGCTTCGCGCCCGTGATTTCGAAGCCCAGGCTCGCCTGATCGAAGCTCGTATCCGGCTTGCAAAGGTTCAGTCGCAATGGCGTGAATATCTTGCGTCATCCACTATCGAGAGACCTTAGCAGCGGGCATTGGTGTGATGTCGCTTGTGCGCCGCCAGCGACCACACCGCACTCGAAACGTCTTTTCTGGATTGAGCAACCGGATCGAGGTGCGGCCCGCACATGCCAAGAACGGCTATGGCCAGAACCTATTTCCAACGTCCCGTAAATTCCTCATACAAACTTCCCTTCCCCTCGATCAACTCGGAGACGCTTGAAAAACCGCCGATCATATCGGAGGTGACGTAGGTATTTTTTGCAGCCCCGTGATTCATACCTCGCAGCTGTACGCTATAGCCAAAAGGATGGAGCATTCCTACGTCGCGACAGCGCGCCACAATGGGCCAAAGGCATAATTTGCCTTCGGCGCGACAGCGTAGGTTGACGTCCCTATCGCCATTCGGATTACCGCGAGTGGCGCCGAACTCGTTCCATTTGCAGGCGATAGTAGCAAAACAGCTGCTGGGCAAGAACTCCGTATAGAAGAAGGATCCTATAAGTCCCATTTGCTTTGCCGTCCGGACCGCTTCCGCAACATATGCCGCGGTCGGATTATGGGACTTCGCATCGAAGAATTTAGACTCGCCCGCAATTGCCCAGACGTCATCGCGAAGGAATGCTGGGTGATGGATGCAATGTCTAAACCAGTCAAGCGCATCTGCTTCGAAAACTACATCATCCTCCGAGAAGATAACGGCTCCGGTGCGCTCCATTGCTTTATCTATAATGAGCTTGGCTGCAGCGCACGTGCCATAATTCCGTTCTTCTGCGATGAACCTGGCCGAAGCGAACACTCCGCTATTGTTCGCAAGCCATCCGTCGATGCTCTCACGTGTTTCGGTGTGAGCGGCCATATTGTGTAACGCCTGCTTGGAACCGGTACGGCCGTCCTGCAATATCAGCAAGGCGTATTCTGACGCATTCCTGCATGCCGCTAAGGAGTCGAGGGTAGCGAGAATACTGTCGGCCTTATTGAATGCCTGCACGGCAATCGTGCATTTGCTCATGAATTAAGCCTCGGAACGACCAATCGCCCGGCGCCGTGCGTCACTCGGTGGAGAGCAGTTTGAACGCACAGATCTTCAGGCAGCGTATTGCTCCCTCACAGATTCGAACAGTGCGAGATCGTCGGCGTTAGCTCCCCAAAGCGCATCGTTTAGGGGGGGACCGAGTTCTTGCGCGATCCGTTCAAGGCGTTGTTGCAGCGTCTGGGCGTTCGACTGGGTAACGTTCTTGCGCTTAAACACGGCTTCAAATCCAGGGAACAACGGTTCGAGGAGCGCCTGCAACCGCTCCAAGGAAGGTTCGAACGTTTCAACAAGCCCGATAAAGGGAAGTGCGGCCAGAGTTGCCTGTGCGCGCTCCAGCTCGCTGCCGCACCCCACCGGTTGCGCAAATGCCAGACGATAGGTCTGGAAATTCCGGGTCTGCCGGTGCGTGGGATGTTCCAAGAGAGCCCGCGCATAGCCGGCAAAATCTTCTTGTTTTGCCAGCGCCGCGCCAAACGTGTCCGCTTGCTGCTTGCGTTCGAAAGCATAGGCCGAACGGATGCGGTCGATGGGATGACGAAGAAAAAACAAGGGAAACACTTTCCGGCCTTTCAGCACCGGCAGTGGCAAGTTCGCGGTGTGAGAGGAAAAAGCGTCCAGGTCTGGGCGGCTGCGCAGGTACGCTTCCACCTCTAAGGCATTACGGCCGGGGGGCCGCGCGGAAAATTCCTTCTGGTCCCATCTGTGGCCGAAATTGTCTTTCAGCATCTCGTCCACGGACGTGCCCGCGTTCTTAAATAGATGGTAATGAAACAGCAGAACTCGGTCGTCGTCCCGCACGCGCCGCTCTTCTCTTCAGATGTGGTCAACTGTTACCGTTTACACGTCAGTTCTAGTCCAGACCGTATTTGTGCGGGCGGGCGTGCCGGTAAATGAGGCTCGCATCGCGTCGTCCATAGATCTCCAGGGCGGCGAGAGCCTCGGCCATCAGGTCCAGTCCCCGTTCGAAGGAGTGCGACACACGCGCCTTTTCCTGAACATTCGTCGCAAGCCGAGTCCAGAGGTTCTTGTCCGAATTCAAGCGCGTGACTGCTTGCACCCACGAATCCGCCGTTTCAGCCACCAGGCAGTGGACGCCGTCCGCAAGATCGGTTCCTTCCGCCGCAATGCGCGAAAGCACCGAAGGCACGCCGCGCGCTGCCGCTTCCAGCACCTTGCCTTTGATTCCGGCGCCGGCCAACAGTGGCGCCACAAACACACGGGCCGCGCGGAACGCGTCGTCGAGATCGGCGACATAGCCAAGGATTTCGACTGCATCAGACTCTAGTTCCCGGACCTCGTCCACCAGTTGTCCGCCCGCAATCCGTAATCGGAAATCCGGGAAGCGGTCGCGCAAGCGGGGAAGCACCTGCCGTGCAAAGAACTGCACCGCGCTCACGTTCGGCGGGTGCCCGAAACTGCCTAGAAAGAGCGCGCTCTGCGTGCCTTCAAACGTGCCAAGCGGCCTTGCCGGGACGTGCAGCACCCATGGAAGCCTCGCGGTCCGGCAGCGCGGCCCCAGATGGCTCTGGAGAACCGCGGCCTCGAC
>Ga0157372_10008276_pt1 | contig 11057 bp, 10 predicted proteins | sample C55metaG_FD_115307 | JGI IMG/M metagenome (GOLD analysis project Ga0157372, IMG submission 115307) | Corn rhizosphere microbial communities from Kellogg Biological Station, Michigan, USA - C5-5 metaG | ecosystem: Host-associated > Plants > Roots > Rhizosphere > Soil | place: USA: Michigan...
ATGCGACAATTGCGGTCGGAGCGGTTCGCCCAGCCATGATTGGTGCCGCGCTGGATGACGATGTCACCTGCGCCGACAGTCGTCTCCCCGTCATCCATGATCAGCACCAACTCGCCTTCCACGACGATGCCGTAATCGACGGTTTCGGTACGGTGCATGTGTGCGTGGCGCGACCCCGGTCCGGTGTGTGAGGCGGCGTCGGCAGCGCCAATTTCCGCGAAATGCGCGCGCGCTTCCTCAGGGGTCCTCGCCGCGAGGCGTGCGTCGTCCGGAGGGATATCGAGAACTCGGATGCGCGTGCCGTTCTTTGGGGCGGCTAGGGTGATCCCGGCTTCCTGAGGTTCACCGCTCGATGCGTCAATGGGGACTGGAGTGGCGCGCGTATTCCAAACTTCGTGGAATAGTGGGCCAGTTTCACCACCGATACGCCTCACGCGAGGCACCGCCCGGTCTTCCTGGATTATGGCGCGTCCATAGCCGTCGTGCCCGGTTACAACTCGCCGAACTGGCCTATCGTCCACCTAGGTCTCCTGTATGGGTGCTATTCGGATCGGTGGCGGCTGATGTCTCGACGAGCAACGACAACGTCAGCCAGGTGACGAACGCTCCCAAGATGACGCCGTACAAGGCTTTAAAGATAATTGCCGGGGCGTACCCGATTTGAGTCAGGCCGGCCGTCCAAAGTCCTAAAATGACCACGAACGAGCCGATCCCAACGGCCGATACGGCGCTTACCGCCGCTCGCTTCATGAGCAGGCCAACGCCCGGTACCGAACCATCGATGCTTCTAAGTGCCCCCCGGCGGATGGTGCGGCGGCACAAAAGGCCAGGAATGAGCGCCGCCATCAAGCCAATCGCGAAACTCTGCGGCCAGAGGTCGAGGGCAAAGTTGCGCAGATCCCAAATCGGCAGCGGCCCATCGGTCCCCACGACCGCGAGAAAGAACGCGATGCTAAGCGCGCCATTGATCGCACCACTGATCGCCATTTCCCGAGCGATGTACCTAGAAGCCGGTCTTTGGATCACGCAGTGACGCCGCCCAGCGTCTCGGCGAACCAGTCGGCAATATAGTCGCGCCCATAGCTCATGTTGTCGGCCCCGACGTGCTCGACGCCTCCTTCACGCTCCGTGAAGATCTTAAGTTCGCGGCGCGAGCTGTTGACCAGCTGCTGATACGCCTGATGCGCGTAATCGACGCTGATCTGGCGGTCGTTGGCGCCGTGGGTGACCAGGAAAGGGACCTTGATCCGGTCCATGTGCCCGGTGAGGTTCATGTCGGCCGATCGGCGGTGGAAATCGTCCATGTCGGCTGCGCCGAACGCCCACATCACGTGGTCCCAGTAATGTGGTACCGGGTTCTCGCCTTCGCGGCGGAGGCGCTTCTCCTGCACCTCGGCCCAGTTGTGATTGGCACCCCAGCAGGCACCGCTGGCGAACCGCGGCTCGTAGGCAACGGCGCGAGGCGCGAAATGGCCGCCGAGCGAGATGCCGGTCATGCCGATGCGGGCGGCATCGACCTCCGCCCGCCGCTCAAGCCAATCAATGGCCTTGGACGCCCACCGCTCGCTGTAGGGAGTTGCCGGCAGGTCCTGCAGGCGCAGAGCCTCGCCTGTGCCGGGCTGGTCGACGCACAAGGTCGAGATACCGCGCCGCGCCAGCGCCTCCGGCAAACGCGACCAGTATAACAGCTCCTTGCAGCTATCGAGGCCGTTGCAATAGATGACTACCGGCTGCTGGCCGTCACCGGCTGCGCGAGTGTAGAGCGCCGGCATCGTTCCGTGCTCGATGGGAATTTCCACCCGATCGCGGTTCAGCCGACCGAGCGCCGTGGAGCGGTCGAACGCATTGCGCGCCCTGGCATAGGTTTCCCCGCGGCCCGGATGGCCGTGGCCCTGCATCCGCTCCGCCACGAACAAGTAGAGCGACGCGCGCTCCAGCTTGTTCGAAGCGGACAACGCGCGTCCACTCCCCTCGTCATCCGCGGCCAATTCGATCAGCTTGTCGCCCATCGCCGCCCACCGGGCCATAAACTGGGGCGTGCCGGCGTCCGCGCCACTCGCCGCCGCATCCCGGATCGGCTGGCACATGTCGACGATCTCGCCGATTTGCGCGCCGCTCTCCATCGCGATCGCGACCGAGAGGTTCCAGATGTAGTTCGGGAAGTATTCGAAGAGCGCCACGCCTCAGATCTCCGCAGGCTGGAAGAGGCACGGGTCGGGCGCTGGCTGGGGCATCGTCTGGGGCCCGCCGACACCGATGCCCCATTGGTCCATTACCCTCGGGGCCGGCACATGAACCTTGTACTCATGGGTCTCGAAATCCACTTCCTCGAGCTCCGCTGTGTATTCCACGGCAAAGCCGTTGGGCGTGCAGAAATAGCTGAAGGTGTTGTTCCCTGCCGTGTGGCGGCCGGGGCCCCAGCGAAGATCCGTTCCACGCTGCTTGAGCCGGCTGGCGCCGCTCATCATGTCGTCGACCGTGAGCATGTCATAGGCCACGTGGTTGAGGCACGGCGGACCGGGCAGGATTGCCACGCGATGGTGCGCGGAATTGCACCGCAGGAAGCACATGAAGTCTCCCAGCCAGTCGGAAATGCGGAAGCCGAGCACGTCGGTAAAGAATCTCACCATGGCCTGATGGTCGGGTGAATGCAGCACGATGTGGCTGATCTTGACCGGCATGCCTTCCCACCGCTCCATCGCTCGCTTTTCGAGTCGCGCGACGTCGGCGGAGATTTCGAGCGGCAGCCCGTCCGGGGAGAAGAAGCGAAAGCCGTAGCCTTCTCCCGGCGCCGAGAGCTCGCGAGGCGAGTGAACGACGGTGCAGCCGGCCTCTGATATACGCTGGTGGAGCGCATCCACGTCATTCCGGGTGCCTGCGGCCAGTGCGATTAGCTCCACACAGTTACGGCTGCTGGCATGAAGACGCACGACATGATGCTCATCGTGACCATGAGTCTTGAACCACGCGAGGCCTGGCTCGACGGCGACCTCGACCAAGCCCCAGTCCTCGGCATAGAACTTCCGCTCGGCGTCGAAGTCCTCGACGCCGTAGCCAACGTAACGAATCTCAGTGACACGGCTCATGTGGATTGAGGTCCTCCGGGCTGTTGGGCGGCGGTCGATCGACGCATGACCGCTTCCAGGTGGGTAGTCATATCGGCTCGGCAGTGACCGCGAACATTTCCTGGGTCGCAGCTGCCTGGTTGACTGGCGGGGCGCGCCCCAGTTGGCCGTCGCAAATCGCCGCCGACGCCTCCACGATGTACTTGCAACGCTCGAAGCGCCGGTTCCGGAAGGCCTCAAATGCGTCTTCGGCGGTGCCCCCCCTGGCGAGTTCCTCGGCCAGCACGATGCTGTCCTCGATCGCCATTCCCGCACCTTGGCCTAGGTGGGGGGTGGTCGCGTGCACGGCGTCGCCTATCAGAATGACACGGCCTTTGTGCCATGGCCCCTCGAGAAAGATGCGCTCGAGCGGTTTGTATACGACCTGCTCGTCGTCGGTGATCAGAGGCACCAACTGGAGGATGCCCGGCGGGGCGTCAGCAAGCTTGGCCCGCATCGTGGCCGCGAGGCCTTCGCGCGGGTACCACGGATTTCCTGGCTCCGGCGTGGTCATGTACATGTACATCAAGGTGTCGGAGAGCGGGACCAGCCCCATTCCGATGGGACCTTCGTAGGCCCGCAGGCAGTCGAGGTCGGCTGGTCGTTCAAAATTGTAGCGCCACACTGATTGACCGACGAACTCCGGTTTGCGACCCGTGGGGAAGATCTGGTCGCGGGTAGCGGAATAGACGCCATCAGCTCCGATCACGACGTCGTAGCGTCCGGTGCCGCCGTCGCTAAAGGATACTGTAACGGCCTTCGGCTCATCGGCGATCGACGTCGCAGTCACGCCCAGGCGAATGGTTGCCCCCGCGTCCAGTGCGCTCTTGCCGAGGAATTCGTGCAGAGTGCGTCGGCTAACACCGACGTTCGCAGGGTAGCGCGCATCAAGTTTCTGCACTGGCACTCGGGCGGCGCGCTGCCCGTTTGGCAAAAAGACCTCGACGAAATCGAAACCAAAGCCGCTGTCGAGGTAGCCGTCCAGCAGTCCAAGCTGCGACATCGCCCGAACCACATTTGCCTGTTGGATGATTCCGACGCCGTAGACTTTCCAGTCCGGATCTTTCTCGATCAACTCGACTTTGAAGCCCCTTTGCCGAAGCGCGACGGCCGAGGTCAGGCCCGCAATGCCGGCTCCGATGACGAGGACATTGCCCTCCTTCATCGAGCTTGTGCCGAGAGCAACGCGGTGGCGCGGTTTGGCTGGTTGTCCATCCAGCCTACGCTGAAGCACGCCCCTAGATCGGTAAAACTAATAGTTTTTATGGAAATCCATCAATGGTGATCATGAACTTCTGGCGATCTCGATCAACTCCCCACGGAGCCACGTCAAGCCGGCATCCTGCGCTCTTGCCTCATGAAATTGGATCATCTCGCGCAGCCGTGGAAACTCAAACGGAAGAGGAGCAATCGCGAGGTCGAACATCGGCGCCATTGCCTTTGCCAGTCGCTCATGCAGCACCGCCAGACGGCTGGTGCCGATGAGGAACCATGGAGCCGAAGCAAAACTGGCAACGGCGATTTCGACGCGGCGATTGTGAGCCAGATGCTGCAGATGGGAGTCGGCAAATGCGGGTGTGCGCGCATTCCCCATCGCCACCGTAACGTGGCCGGCGGAGAAGAAGTCCGTCTCGGTGACCCCCTTCTTGAAAACGGGATTTTGAGACCAGCCGACGACGACCTGCTCCTCTTCGAACAGGAGCTCCGAAGGATGCCATGCCGCCAGATACGGCTCGGGCGTGATTAGGAGGTCAACCTTTCCACGCTCGAGACTTGGGACGCTCTCCTCATTAGGTTGCACGATCTCCAGGTGGATGTTCGGCGCCGTCGCCGCCAGTCGCCTGGCCAGCGGCACGATCACGGCAACCATGATGTAATCAGAGGTGCTGATCCGGAAGCGCCGCGAGCTCGTTGCGGGATCGAAGTTTGCGGGAGTGGCGATCGCTCGCTCCACGCCTTGGAGGCTCTGCTGAATTTCCGGCAGCAGCATCTCGGCAAATGGCGTGGGATGCATCCGCTTGCCTACTGCAACAAGGATGTCGTCGCCAAAGTAGTCGCGCAATCGGCGCAATGCAGCACTTGCTGCTGGTTGGGTCATGCCCACCCTCTCCGCGGCGCGGGTAACGCTGCGCGTTTCCATAAGCGCCTCGAATATGACAAGGAGATTCAGGTCGAGGCCCTTAAAGCGCATGACGCCTACCCACCTGTTAACTGGAGCTCGATGAAGGCAAGGTCTGCCGGCGTCGCTGTCCAGTCATTGCCAAACAGACCGCTCGGGCCGAACAGGCCCCTTACCACCCCTGCTGGACCGGCCTTGCGCCAGATCTCGGCCAGCGTATGCTCCAACGGATCGGCGACCGAGGTCCCGCCGGGCCGGACGTGAAGGATCCACGCCGCGAGCGCTTCGAGGATTGCCGGGCATTGTTCGCCCTGCTGCTGATGGTATCGCAAGGTTGGAAGCCATCGCTGGGGAATCTTTTGGGACCCGTCCATGGCGATTTGCTCAAGGCGGTGGCCCAGTGCGGGATTGGCGAACCGCTCGAGGAGAGCCGCGGCATAGGCACGCGGGTCCAGTCCCGCGACCGCTGGCAAGCTCGGAGCCGCCTCGTCGAGCATTAGCCGGGAGACCAAGGGCGCTATCTGAGCGTCGGCGACCGCCTCGTGAACATAGGTATGCCCCCGCCTTAGGCCCAAGTAGGCGAGCGCCGAATGTGCGCCGTTGAGCATCCGCAACTTGGCGTCTTCATATGGCTTCACGTCAGCCACAAATTGCGTGCCGACAGCATCCCACTGCGGGCGGGCGCCGGCGAAGTTATCTTCAATGACCCACTGCGAAAACGGTTCGGTGAACACCGCGGCTTCGTCCCGAAACCCGAGCCGCGCTTCCAGCCGATCTATTTGCTCGGTGACCGTCGCCGGCACGATTCGGTCCACCATCGTTGCGGGTATCGCACATTCGGCCTCCACCCACCTTCGCAATGAGGCGTCTCCCAGGTCGAGAAACTGCGCGAGACATGCGGCCAGACGGGGCCCGTTGTCGGCCAGATTGTCGCAGCTGATGATGGTCAGCCCCGACAGACCGCTTGTGCGCCGCTGGGCCAATCCTTCGGCAAGATAACCGTAGATGGTCCGCTTTTGAAGGGCGCTCGAGAGGTCGTGGACCACGTCGGGGGAATCCAGTGCCAAGCCACCGCCGATGGCAGTGTGGTAGCCCTTCTCTGTAACGGTGAGCGTGACGACGCGGGTCGATGGGCCGGCCAGCGCCGCCACCACGCCCCTCGGCTCCTCGCTGCCGACAATCACCGATCGAACCGCGCCGACGATTGAAGTCGTCTCGTTCTCAGCTCCCCGCCGGGTGACAGAATATAGTCCGCCTTGTGGCATCAATTGGTCACGAACACCTCGCGATCGCAGCGACACGCCGCAGATGCCCCAGTCGCGATCGCCGGCGCTCATCGCGAGATCGGTATAACGGGCCGCATGGGCGCGGTAGAAGGCACCCATGCCGAGATGGACTATGCCTATCTCCTGCGCTTCTCGGTCATAGGCGAAACGACCAACGGACGCCGGAGGCGACGCTAACGTCTCCGGCGCCAGCCTCACAGCCTGTAGGCCGCCTTCGCCAAGTTATAGGCAAGGTCAGCTGCGACCTCCGCCGCTTCCCAGTCCTGGAGGCGATGCTCGGCCACGAGTTGCGCCAAGAAGCCGCAATCGATCCGCCGCGAGACATCGTGCCGGGCGGGTATCGACAAGAACGCGCGGGTGTCATCGTTGAAGCCGACTGTGTTGTAAAAGCCGGCCGTCTCGGTCACTTGACTGCGGAAGCGGCGCATCCCTTCGGGACTGTCGTGAAACCACCACGCCGGCCCCAGCTTGAGCGCCGGATAGTGGCCGGCCAGCGGGGCCAGCTCACGCGCGTAAGTGCTCTCGTCCAAAGTGAAAACGATGAGGCTCAGTCTGGGATCGTTGCCGTAACGGTCGAGCAGTGGGCGCAGCGCATGCACATAGTCGGTCCGCATCGGGATGTCCGCGCCCTTGTCACGCCCGAACCGCTCGAACAACCGGCGGTTGTGATTGCGGAAGCTGCCCGGATGAAGCTGCATGACCAAGCCATCCTCGACGCTCATTCCCGCCATCACCGTCAGCATATGGGCGCGGAACAGCTCTGCCTGACCCGCATCGGGTTGACCGTTTACCACCGAGGCGAACAGCTTTTCAGCCTCGGCTTCCGAGAGGTCGGCGGTCGCTGCAGTCGGATGTCCGTGATCGGTCGAGGTCGATCCGTTGGCGGCGAAAAACGCCCGCCGATGTCGGTGGCCTGCAAGGTAGCCGCTGTAGCTGAAACAGTCTTCGCCGCTGAGGTCGGACAGGCGCACCAGGTTGTTGCGGAATCCCTGGAATTCGGGGTCGACCACCGGATCGGGTCGATAGGCCGTAACGACTCGCCCACCCCAGCCGCTCGAACGAATTGCGGCGTGGTGCCTGAGGTCATCGGTGGGAGATTCGGTCGTCGCAAGGACTTCGATATTGAACTTGTCGAACAACGCGCGCGGTCGAAAATCGTCGCGTGCGAGCGCATCAGTGATGGTGTCGAAATAGACATCGGCCGTGGCCGAGGTGAGCAACTCGGTCAGGCCGAATACGTTGGCGAACACCCAGTCCAGCCACATTCGCGATGGTGTCGCGCGAAACAGATGAAAGTTGGCTGCAAGCACTCGCCAGGCTTCGCGCGCCTCGGTCTTTGGTCCAACGTACCCTGCCGGATACAGGCCCACGCTCTCGAGCGGGATGCCTTGGCTGTAGAGCATCCTGAAGAGGTAATGGTCCGGAACGAGCAACAGCTCGGCGGCATTGCCGAACGGCTCATTGTCGGCAAACCAGCGTGGATCAGTATGGCCGTGCGGGCTGATGATGGGCAGCCCCGCCACGGACGCATAAAGTTCCCGGGCGAGTGAGCGCACTGCTGGCTCTGGCGGGAACAGCCGGTCAGGATGGAGCGCCAGCGGGACACCAATGTTCATAAGCTTGCCGAGCGGCCGTAGCGTTCGCGGGTCGAGGCTACTGCGCGGCGCGCTTCCTCCAGCGCACGCTCTTCGGTCGCAAACAGCAGGTAATCGATGACCTGGCTGAGGTGTGCGCGCATTGCGATGCGCGCCTCAGCGGCGTCTCCGCGCCTCAATGCCGACGCGATGATCACATGCTCATCTGGCACCGGCCGATTGCCGGCCTACCACGATTTCTCGTGCAAAAGTATGCACTCTGGCGAGGTCGTGCGCAGCTCCCAAAGGCGCTCAACGGTGTCGAGTACCACGGGATTGCGAGTCGCCTTCGCAATAAGAAGATGGAAAGCGCGATCGGCCGCCTCGCTTTCACCGACCCGAAGGTCCGGACGGCGCATCTGGAGGACAAGGCCATCGAGCTCTGCCAACTCTTGATCCGTTATATGCGCCGCAGCGAGCGACGCCGCGGCACCTTCGAACAACAGACGCGCTTCCGTGACCTCGAAGGCCGTAGCGTGAAAAGTCGATTCTTCCTCGCTGTTTCCCGGAAGCCGCCTCACATACGCACCCGAACCGATACGCACCTCGATGAGACCTTGAACTTCGAGCGCGATCATTGCCTCGCGAACCGCTGGACGACTAACCTCGTATTCTGCGGCCAATTCACGCTCGGCAGGGAGCCGATCACCGACCTTGTACCTGCCGCTTGCGAGTTCGCCGATCAGCTGACGGGCAAGGCGTTCGTAAATGCGGTCGGCGGTGGCCGGCGCGGAACGAACCTGCGATTTGAATGCCATGGGTAATCCTCTCAAACTGGCCTTACCATTTAGCTTGAAATTGGCAAGGGCGGTAGTACGAGATCAGGAAACGTTAGAGGGTGGCATAAGCATGAAAATTTCTGGCGCCAAAGTCATCGTGACCTGCCCCGGGCGCAACTTTGTCACTCTCAAGATCGAGACTGATCAAGGTGTTTACGGAATCGGTGATGCGACGCTCAATGGACGAGAGCTCGCCGTGGTAGCGTACCTTGAGGACCACGTCATTCCAACTCTGATCGGGCGCGATCCCCAGGCGGTCGAAGACACTTGGCAGAGCCTGTATCGAGGAGCGTACTGGCGCCGCGGCCCTGTCACGATGCGAGCGATCGCCGCGGTCGACGTCGCCTTGTGGGACATCAAGGCCAAAATGGCCGGCATGCCGCTATACCAGCTGCTGGGTGGACGCAGTCGCGAGCGCGTGCTTGTCTACGGTCACGCCAATGGCGATGACATCGATCAGACTGTTGAGGCGGTCGGTCAATACATCGAGATGGGTTACAAGGCTATCCGTGCCCAGAGCGGAATCCCGGGGATCAAGGACTGCTACGGCGTCGGCCGAGGCAAGCTTTATTACGAGCCGGCGGATGCCGACCTGCCCAGCGAAACCGGCTGGGACACTCGCAAGGCACTGAACTCCGTGCCCAAGCTGTTCGACAAACTGCGCGCGACCTACGGGTTCGATCACCACCTGCTGCACGACGGGCATCACCGCTATACGCCGCAGGAGGCAGCCAACCTGGGCAAGATGCTCGAGCCTCACCAGCTTTTCTGGCTTGAAGACGTTACGCCGGCCGAGAACCAGGAGTCGTTCAAGCTCGTGCGCCAGCACACCGTGACCCCACTCGCGGTGGGTGAAATTTTCAATACGATCTGGGACGCCAAGGACCTTATCCAGAACCAGCTAATCGACTATATCCGGGCAACAGTCGTCGGTGCCGGAGGTATTACTCACTTGCGGCGCATCGCTGACTTCGCCGCGCTCTACCAGGTTCGCACGGGCTCTCACGGCGCGACCGATCTCTCGCCGGTGACGATGGGTGCCGCACTTCACTTTGACACCTGGGTACCCAACTTCGGGATCCAGGAATACATGCGCCACACGCCAGCGGCGGACGAAGTGTTTCCCCATGATTATCGTTTTGAGGACGGCCACTTGTACTGCGGAGAAACCCCCGGGCACGGGGTAGACATCGACGAAGCGCTTGCCGCCAGATTTCCTTACAGGCGCGCCTACCTGCCGATTGCCCGGCTCGAAGACGGAACGATGTGGAGCTGGTAACTTGGCACGGATTGTCTGCTGTGGGGAAGGCATGCTCGAGCTGGCTTGTCGCGAAAGGGAGTGGAACGTCGGCTACGGCGGCGACACTCTCAACACAGCCATTCATCTGACGCGTTTCGGCCACCAGACCGCCTATCTGACCGCCGTGGGCAGCGATCCCTTAAGCGTCCGCCTGAAGGACCAATGGGCGACTGAAAAGCTCGATACCTCGCTCGTGACAGAGCACCCTATCAGAACGGTAGGCCTCTACGCGATCTCGCTCGACTCTTGCGGCGAACGAAGCTTCACCTACTGGCGCGAGAGCAGCGCGGCGCGCGAGATGTTCGGGATAGCGGGCTCTCTGGCCGCCGTGCGTACGGCGGAGCAGTGCGAACTGCTCTACTTTTCGCTCATTACCCTTGCCATCCTGCCGCCCGAAGGGCGTGAGACTTTGCTGGCGCTGGCCAGACGGGTTCGCGCGGCCGGCGGGCAAGTGGCATACGACAACAATTATCGAGCGCGCTTATGGAGCAGCGCCGCCGAGGCCAACGGAGCGCACCAAGCTGCCATCGCAGTTGCAGACATTGGCCTGCCGACCTTGGACGATGAAAAACAGCTCACGGGCGTGACCGATGCTCAAACGGTTCTCGAACGTTGGCATGCCCTCGGTTGCAGCCAGGTCGTGATAAAGCTTGGCGCAGATGGTTGCATACTGTCTGATGGCGAACGGATAGGTCCTGCGGCCTGTCGCATTCCTGTCGATTCCAGCGGCGCCGGTGACGCGTTCAATGCGGGCTATCTCGCCGCCGCGTTGGCGGGCGCGAGTCCCGCAAGAGCGGCCCGCGCCGGTCATCGCATAGCAGAATGGGTCATATTG
>Ga0157372_10008277_pt1 | contig 11057 bp, 9 predicted proteins | sample C55metaG_FD_115307 | JGI IMG/M metagenome (GOLD analysis project Ga0157372, IMG submission 115307) | Corn rhizosphere microbial communities from Kellogg Biological Station, Michigan, USA - C5-5 metaG | ecosystem: Host-associated > Plants > Roots > Rhizosphere > Soil | place: USA: Michigan...
AGGGATCAGCTCGCCATCCGGATCTGTGATCGTTCCATGAACCTTCGTTCCGCCGGTGGGAACCTGCGCGGCGGCGTCCGCCGGAGCAGCCGGCGTGGTCTGGGCGGCCTGTGGCGCTGTAGCCGTGTCCGACGGCCCGGTTTGTGACGGTGCAGCCGATTGTCCCTGGCTTCCGGGGCACAACAGCAATAAGCACACTAGTCCTGCAATTAGCGTCTTTGGTAACGACATCCTCACTCCTCAACAAATCAAGACAAAAAGATCCGGCGGCTACGAATAATGACGGTGGAAGCGCTGCTCCGTTCGAAGTCCGCTACCCGTCCCGTGCCGCTTGGTCAATGGCCGATGCACTACCGGCCAGGTCCCGCACCCTCACCACCCATGGAGGGCTCGCCACTACCAACGCTCCATGGTGTAAGGGTCATCCCTTCGCCGCTGGGTGCGGCTGTCAGGATTGGTTCAACTCCAGTTAACAAGGTCACGGCAGCACTCTGCGCAGACTGCCCCGACGACGATGTGGCAACGATCATCACCGCATCCCCGGGCTTCAGTCCCGCGATCGTCTCGGTCGGGAGCCGCGACAGCATCTGCGAAAGGTCCATTCCCGCGCGGCGAGCACCACCTGCTGCTCCCTCCTGGCCTTCGCCGCCTGCTGGCGGGCTTCCCGCGGGCCGTTGCGCTGCACCTGCACCGCCGGCCCCGTTTGCCCCACCACGCATTCGCGCTGCAATTGCCTGCGCGGCCATAGGCGGCAGCCGGCGCACGTCGCTGTTCGGTGTCACGGCGACAGTCACGACTTTCTTCGTCGTCAGATCTTTCAGGGTCACCGTGCCCGCCGACGCATCCACAGCTGTCAGCAGGCCTGAATAGTTCTTGAAGCTCCCGGTAACAATTTCGTCAGCGGCAATCGTTGTCCCGTCAGGCGAACGTGTTCCGCGGACGCGCATCTGATCGCCCGGCTGAATCGACGCGAGATCGCTCTTGACCGCGTCCTCAAATCGCACCGAGCCATTCGAGTAGCGGCGCACAATCGTCGCCGGCGTAGCGGTCACAGTGACCGTATGAAGACCGCTCGAAATCTCAATCTTGCCTGCAGCCGCGTCCACGGACTTCACAATTCCGCCGCCGCCACGCGCCCAGGCTGCCTCTTCCGCTGCGTGAGTCTCGGCGATCGCCGCCGACTTCATGAGAATCACGCGCACCGCGTTTACCGCAGCACCGCTATCACCAGCGGTGCCGGTCACCAGCGCGCGGTCCCCGGGCTGGACATCCGTCACGGAGCCGGCGGTTGCCGCACTCAAATCCTTGGATCCCGGCGGCACAATCAGCACCTTGGCCGCGGCCGGCACGTTTACCGTCACATCCTGCCCAGCGGTGGTCGTCAAAACGAAGGCGCTGCTGCTGGTCGACTTCACCGTGCCTGCCGGATGGGGGGCAGCCTGCGCCCGCGCCTTGAGCGACAGGGCACACGCCAGCGCAAGCACCAGGGCCAGGGACCACCGCACAGCGGATCGGAGAGTTTGGTTGGGAGAGTTCGTCATTTCAATTCGTAGAAAGAAGAGGCGCTCTTCGGAGCTGATAGCAATGGATTACGCGCAATCAGCCCGCATTCGTGTTCACTTCAGAAGAAATACGATTTGGAATCCGTAAAAGTTTCCTGAAGAGACAAATTGCGGCCAGGAATTTTAAGTATCGCAGATCAAGCTGTGAATCTGAAGGAGGGTCAGGGTAGAACCGACCCGTCAGCCAACGGTAACTCCAAGTGAGACGGGTACTTAGGAGAGGCATAGATGGTCAGCGTTTGTGCCTTATAGGCGCTGGCCGGCGCGGTCATTACGTTCGGCACCCAGGTCTGCGGATTGCGGTCGTAGAGTGGAAACCAGCTCGACTGCACCTCCACCATCACGCGGTGCCCCTTGAGGAACGTATGGTCGGTTCCGTGCAAGCTCCATTTGTACTCGGCCACCTCGCCCGGCTTCACCGCCTCGGGGTTGGTGTAGCTGTTGCGGTAGCGTCCACGCAGAATCTCCTCCGCAACCATCAGTTGATAGCCGTCGGGATAGACGTCAATGAGCTTCGCCACCCAATCGGTGTCCGAACCCGTGGTTGCGGCGAAAAGATCCGCCACAACGTCGCCCGTTACGGTCACATCGCCCCTTAGCTCCGGAGTCTCGAAGTTCGCAAGATCCTTGCGTCCGGAGACAAACTGCTGGTCCTCGACCAGCCACGTCCGCCATTGCGATCCCTGACCGTAGGTCGACTGAATCGGCCGGTGACGATACGGGATGGGGTCGGCGGGATCCGCCACATAGGTCGCAGCCACCTCGTCCTTATCCTTCGGACCCGAAAGGCTCAGTTGCTGGTTCGGTTCAAGGTAGAGATTCGCCTCGTGAAAGCCCTGCTTCGGTGGCCAGATCGCATACCGATGCCACTTGTTCTCGCCCGTGCGAAAGCTGGCCGTGTCCTTCAGGTCGAAGCCCTTCCTATCCTTCAAATAGAACTCAAAGAACGGCGCCTCAAACGTCGCGCGGTAATACGCCCCGGTCTTCTCACCGCCGAAGGTGATGCCGCCATACTTGCTCATCAGCTCCGTGCCGGGACCAAATGACCACCCACCGTGATTCCACGGCCCCAGTACCAGATAGACGTGATGCTGCGGGTCGTTCGGGTCTTCGTGCGGACGCAGCGCGGCGTACTCGGCCTGCGTTCCCCACATATCCTCCTGGTCCCAGTAGCCGCCCACCTCGAGCGTCGGCACCTCCGGCTTCGAGAGATGCGGCTCGACCGCCATATCCTGCCAGAACTTTACGTAGCTCGGCTGCGCGAGAAAGACCTTCGCGGTCGGAAGCCCGGTCATCCCGGCCGCAGCAGCGGCGCCCGCAAAGTTCACGTGGTCGAGGAAGAAGTTGAACTGGTCGTCCTTCGAACTCTGCGCGACGTCGGTCTTCTGCGCCTCGAGTTGCTGAACATAGTCGAATCCATAGGTCTCGCGAAATGCTCCATTGTGGAAGAAGTCGTCGCCCCTCCAGATGTCGGTCATGGGCGCCTGCGGGCTGATCGCCTTGACGGCCGGATGCGCATCGATCCCCGCCATCATCGCAAGGAAGCCGGGGTAGCTGACGCCGAGCACGCCCACTCTACCCGAGTTGTTCGGCACGTTCTTCAGCAGCCAATCAATGGTGTCGCGCGTGTCCGTTGTCTCATCCACATCGTTCTTTGTCGTATGCGCCACGATGGGATGGTTCATTACGAACTGGCCGCCCGAACCATAGCGCCCGCGAATGTCCTGGTAGACGAAGATGTATCCGCTCGTCGCCAGTTCCTGTTTCGAGATTGGCGGCGTCTCCTCAGAGTTATTTGCGACGCCATACGGCGTACGCGTCATCAAAAACGGCAGCGGCGATCCGCTTTTGTCGCTGCCTTCCGGCCGCAGGATGACTGTATGCAGCTCGACCCCATCGCGAACTGGAATCATCACCTCGGAACGCACGTACTTCGGCCCGTGATAGTCCTTCGGCAGCTCTGTCGTGCGCTGCGCACGCGTTTGCTCCTGTTGCGTCTGTTGCGTTGTGTTTGTTGACGCAGGCGGATTTGTCTGCGCCGCGGCCAACGAACCGCACAGAACTATCGAACAGCCGAAGATCTTCAGCATCCGTGCCTCCAGAAAAAAGTAGTCAGTGATTAGTTCTTAGTGGTTAGTCAATTCGCTTTCCACTAACCACTCTTAACTAACCACTGCTCTTTCACTGACCCGTCAGATTCGCCGGGCTCGCCATGCACTGCCAGTTGTTACGCGCGTGCGACCCATCACAGAACGGCCGCTTCTCGCTCATTCCACAACGGCACAAGCTTACCGCGGGCTTGCCCGTCAGGTCCCACTCCTTGCCGTCTGCATCCTTGAGCACGATGTGCCCTTCCACCCGCAGAGGTCCATTGGGACGCACCGTTATATGAACTGCTTCTTCTGCCATTGACTTCTCCTTATGTGGCCAGAATAGCAGCGACAATTGTGAGTCACGGGGCCATCGGTTGCTGCTAGATCGTCGCCATGGCCTCGTCCACGTAACACCATCCCCACCGCTCGCCCGGCTGCACAGAACGCATCACCGGATGCTGCGTTGCATGAAAGTGCTTCGTCGCGTGCTTGTTCTTCGATGAGTCACAGCAGCCCACATGCCCGCACACCAGGCACTCACGCAGATGAACCCACGTGTCACCCATCTTGATGCACTCCGGGCAGCCCTTTGCGAAGCTCGCCGAAGCACTCGGTAGTTCTCTGAGGTTCAGGTGATCGAAGTGAGGGCACGCCATTGTCACGTCCTTTGCTTCTGCTTCCGAATTAGCTCAACCTGCTGAGAGGCATTCCTTCTGCGCAACGAGCAAATCACGAATGCCGCGCTCGGCTACATCCAGCATCTCGTCCATCTGCGCGCGCGTATAAGTCCCGCGCTCCGCGGTGGCCTGCGTCTCTACAAGTCCGCCGGAAGCCGTCATGACCACATTCATATCGACCTCGGCACGAGCATCTTCCTCGTAGGCAAGGTCCAGAAGCACAAGCTCATCGACGATGCCCACACTCGTCGCCGCGACCAATTCGCGCAAAGGCGACTGCTTCAGCGTTCCGGCTTCCACAAGTTTGCCGAGGGCGATAGCCAGCGCCGTGCACGCGCCCGTAATCGCAGCGGTGCGCGTGCCACCATCAGCCTGCAGCACATCGCAGTCAAGAATCACAGTTCTCTCGCCAAGCAGCTTCATGTCAACGACGCTGCGCAGGCTGCGCCCGATGAGCCGCTGAATCTCGTGCGTCCTTCCACCGATCTTCCCGCGCTCGCTCTCGCGCGGCGTCCGGGTCAGCGTCGCCCGCGGAAGCATCGCATACTCCGCCGTAACCCATCCTCGCCCGGAGTTCCGCATCCACCCCGGCACACCCTCCTGCACCGTCGCATTGCACAATACGCGCGTGTGGCCCACCTCGATCAGCACCGAACCCTCTGCCGTCGCTACAAATCCAGGCGTCAGCCGCAGTTCTCGCGCCTGCGTTGCTGCTCGTCCTCCACTCCGGAAGATCTCTTCTCCATTCGCCATTCGGTGATTGTAGCCGCTGCGCTCGACAGTCATCGCGGCAACCCGGCCCTCACTCTCGACGCGAAATCCCTTTATGCGATTGTTACGAGCCGCTACCTTGGGTTATCGTTCCAGTGGTGACTCGCAGACTCCCCTGACCGAGTCCTAACCCCCGGAGCACTCCCCGTAATGCCGGCCCACTTGCAGAGCAACACCGCCGCACAATCGTCCTCCCTCGCCAAAAACCCCCGTAACCTCAATCCCCAGCGTTCCGCGCCACCACTGCGCGTGCTGATCATCGAGGACGACCCTCCTGTCCGCGATGCCTGCGTTGAAATCGCACGAGACATGGGGTTCGCAACTTCCACGGCAGACTCGCTGAACTCCGCGCGCGCCATCCTCCCACAGCCGATCGACATCGTCCTGCTCGACGTGCGCCTCCCAGGCGGTGACGGGCTCTCGCTGCTCGACGATATTCGCGCCCGGCATCCGTCGGCGATCGTTGTCATCATGACCGCCTACGCGACGGTCGACTCTGCCGTGGAAGCCCTGCGCATCGGCGCCGGAGATTACCTCGCCAAGCCCTTCACACTCGACGAACTGACGTCCACCCTGGAACGTGCCGCCGAGCGCCGCGTCTTCGATCTCGAGGCTCGCGAACTCCGGGATCGCCTGCGGACAGGCCGAGGTGAGGGACGTCTCACCGGTCGTTCACCGGGAATGGAGAAGCTCTACCGAATCCTCTCCAAGGTGGCCTTCACCACCCACCCCGTCCTCATTGTCGGTGAATCCGGCACGGGCAAGAGCGTGGTCGCGCAGACCATCCACGTCAACGGCCCACGCGCTTCGGAACCCTTCAACACCATCGAGTGCAGCAACCTTTCCCCTGACGCAATCGAGGCACAGCTCTTCGACGCTCCCAACCAGGCAGCCTTTCTCACACAAACCGGATCGCTGTTTCTGGATGAGGTCGCCGACCTTCCGCTCGATCTGCAGGGGCGTCTTCTTCGCGCACTCGAGACACGCCAGATTTGCCCCGCCGGTGCATCCGAATCCATCCCCGTTACCGCTCGCCTGCTCGCTTCAACAAGCCGTGACCTCCCGCAGTTGGTTGAAACCGGACGTTTCCGCAAGGATCTCTTCTATCGCCTCAACGTAGTGAACCTGCGTATTCCGCCCCTCCGTGAACGCAAGGAAGACATACCGCTCCTCACTGCGAGCATCCTGGAGCAGTTGCACGGCAAATATGACGCCGCCTACACCATCGCGCAGGACGCTCTTCACCTCCTCGTTGACTACGACTGGCCGGGCAATGTTCGCGAACTCCGGCACGCGCTCGAACGCGCGCTCGCGCTGTCCAGCGGCCCGGTCCTTCACCTCGGCGATCTTCCCACGCAACTTCAGAACGCTCGGGCCGAGCTCGAGCAGCGGCAGACTGCAGTTGAGGCCGAACCCGCCCTAACAGTGGAAGTCCGTTCCATTGCCGAGATGGAAAAGCAGGCCATCCTCACCACGCTGCGTCACCTTAATGGCGACAAGCTCATGGCCGCCCGCCTCCTCGGCATCGGCAAGACAACCCTCTACCGCAAGCTCAAGGAATACGGCGTCACAGATGAAGATTTGTAACAGGCCTTGAGCAACTGTCCCTGTAACTCGCGTGTAACACTCCGCCGCGAGCCACGCCTCTATCGAGTTCGATACAATCGCTCCCTGCGACAAACGTCTAAACCAGCGCACTTGAAACAGGGAGAAACGATTCGATGAAGCTCACACCAGGAAAGCTCGCCGGCCTCAACGCAGTCTCCGATGCACGCGGTGTCATTGCCGCGGCCGCCATGGACCAGCGCGGATCACTGCAGAAGTCGCTCGGCCAGGCCCGCGGCGCCCAGGCCGACGCCCACGACCTCGAGGTCTTCAAGACCCTCGTCACCGACGTTCTCACAGAGCGCGCGTCGGCGATTCTGCTCGATCCCGAATTCGGCCTTCCTGCCTCCAAGCACCGCCACGGCAAGGGCCTCCTGCTCGCCTACGAGAAGACCGGTTATGACGCCGCCACGCCCGGCCGCCTGCCCGACCTCCTCGATCATTGGAGCGTCAGCCGCTTGAAGGGTTCGGGCGCCGATGCCATCAAGATCCTGCTCTACTACACCCCCTTCGATAAGCCCGAGATCAACGACGTCAAGCATGCCTTCATCGAGCGCGTCGGCGCCGAGTGCCGCGCCTTCGACATCCCCTTCTTCTGCGAGTTCGTCGGTTACGACGCCGGGGGTGGTGACGAGAAGGGTGTGGACTACGCCCGCAAGAAACCGGCGATCGTCGCCGGCTCCATGAAGGAGTTCTCCAAACCCGCCTACGGCATTGATGTCCTCAAGGTCGAGGTGCCGGTCAACATGGAGTTCGTCAGCGGCTCCAAGGCGAACAAGGGTGAAAGTGCCTACACTCGTGCCGAGGCCATGCAGCACTTCCGCGATGCCGCCGCGGTTACTGATTTGCCCTTTATCTATCTCTCGGCGGGCGTCTCTAATCCTGTCTTCATCGAGACACTCGGCCTGGCCAACGAGTCCGGCGTCGCCTACAACGGCGTCCTATGCGGCCGCGCCACCTGGAAGGACGGCATCCCCATCTTCGCCACCAAGGGCGAGCAGGCATTCCGCGACTGGCTGAACACCACCGGTGTGGAGAACATCGAAAATGTTAACCGTGCGTTGCAGGGTGCAACTCCCTGGAAGAAAAAGATCGACAACGCCTGATCTTCCTGCACTGTCAACTTTCCCTGTTGGCACAAGCACGCCCGGCGCCGTATTCTGGCAAACTGCCATGCGCCGGGCTGTGTATTTCGTCCTTGTAACGGTTCTGCTTCTCACCGGTCTGCCGCGTTCCCTCTTCGCACAAACCTACAACCCCAAGATGATCCGGTTCGTCTCGACGGACCCGTCGCAGCACCTCGACACCGCCGAACTTCTCCGCATCTCCGGCCTTCAGCAAGGGGTTCCGCTTTCCAAGGACGATATCGACGCGGCGCTGCAGAAACTGGGCGACAGCGGCGCCTTCGCTGATCTCAGTTACACCGTCAACGACACGGCGCTGACCATCAAGCTCACTCCCGGCGCCACGCAGGGTCAGGCGTTCCCCCTGCGTTTCGTCAACTTCGTCTGGTGGGACCACGACGAACTCGTCAAAATTCTCGAGCAGCGCGTTCCCCTCTTTCATGGCACGCTTCCGCTTCAAGGGAACCAGACCGGCGAAATCGAGGAGGCACTCGTTGCGTTGCTGGGCGAGAAAGGCATCCCTGACGGGCGTGTCACGGCATTGCCGTCCTCCGATTCGCCGGACAGCCCCATGAACGCTGTTGCGCTCTCTATCTCCTCCCCGGAGATTCTTGTCGGCGACGTGACCTTCAAAGGAACCGTTCCCGACGTCACCGAGAAGCTCACCACCTTCGCCCGCGCTCTCGCTGACCGCAACTTCGACCTCCGCGAGGTCGGCACAACCATCCACGAGAGCTCTCAGGCGATCTTCGACGACGCCGGGTATCTCGACGCCACGAATGACCCGCTGGTCTTCTCTACCCCACGCAAGGACCTGGGGGGCTATGTGGTCGATATCCAGGTGCCCATGCATCCCGGCCCGCTCTATCGCATCGGCAGCATCGCCATTCACTCTGAGCCGCCGCTTTCAGACTCCGAGTTGCGTTCTGTTCTCCCTTTCAAAAGCGGCGACGCAGCCTCAGCGTCCGCGGTCCGCGACGCAGTCTCCCTCCTTGCGCACGTCTACGGAGACCATGGATTCCTGCAGGCCCGCGCCGCCGCCAGCCTCGAGAAGAACGCCTCCAACCGCACCGTCGCCTACAGCTTCAACTTCTCGCCCGGGCCGCAGTTTCACCTCGCCTCGATTGACATGTCCGCACTCCCTACCGAACTTCAACAGGAGTTTTCCAGCCTCTGGCATGGGGCACCCGGCGCAATCGTCGATAAGGAGTTTCAGAACAACCTTCGCGTCACCCTGGAAAAACTTCACACGCGCATGGGCATCTTCGTCGGCGCGAAGCGCGACGCCGATACGCACGCCGTCATCATCGTCCTGCAACTCCGCAAAATACCGGGAGTATCCATGGACGCGGGGGATCCGGGCACACCGATTCCGTCTTCGGCGCCCCCACCGCAACCACCCATAGAGCCCCTGCCACCACAACTGCCTGGACGACGACGCCCCAGATAGCGCCTACTTTCGAATCATCCTTTGCAAAATTCCCTGAGCAAATCCTGTGCCGGCCGACCCACCGAGTATGATGGAGCCGTCTTCCCAACGACTCAACTCCCATAGGCCCAATGCGCACAACCATTCTGCGTTTCGTCTCCTTCGTCACGTTCCTCGCTCCCATCCTCTCAGCCACCGCATTCGCGCAATACTCCATCCAGAAGATCGAGATTCACGGCGCAGCCCCGTACACCGATGCCGAAGTTCTGCAGGTCTCCGGTCTGCGGCCCGGCCAGATGATGTCGCACGACAGCCTCGGCAACGCGGCACAACACCTGCTCGACACCGGCGTCTTTGCCGACGCCGGCATCCAGCTCACCGGCTCCGGCACCGCACGGACCGTGCTCATCGAACTCAAGCCCCTGCCTCCAAGCTCTTTCGCGCCCGTTACCTTTGCCAACATCGCCTGGTGGATGCCTGCTGAGCTCGACGCCGCTCTCCGCCAGCGCGTTCCGTTCTACCGAGGTGGCATCCCACCCGCCGGCAACCTTCCGGACTCCATCACCGCTGCGCTCACTTCGATGCTCGCTGATAAGGGCGTCCGCGGCACCGTCGTCAACGCATCCGTCGCTCCCACCAACGCGCATCCGCAGCCCACCTGGGAGTTCCGTCTCGACGACCCTTCAGTACGCCTCGCCTCCGCGACCCTCAACGGAACCCCGGCAGCGCTCGCACCCTCCATGCAGCGCGTCATCCAGCACATCAGCGGAGCACCGTACAACGACCGCGCCGTCGCCGATGAACTCCTCGCCCCACTGCGCGACGCCGGCTACCTCGACGCGCAGCTCACCGGCAGCACCACCACTGTCGAGCCCACCACCTCCGGCTACGCTGTCCACTACACTGCGACCGTTGTGCCCGGCCAGATTTACCACGTCACCGCCATCGCTTGGCAACCCACAAGCATCTACGCACAGGAAGCCTTCACTCACGACGCAAAGCTGCACAGCGGCGACCTCGCCTCACAAAAATCTCTGGTCGAAACCGAGCAATCCATCCTGAACGCCTACCTGCACCTCGGCTATCTCGACGCCTACGTCGATGCCCACCCGCAGCAGGACGCCGCAGCCCATACCGTCAGCTATTCGCTGCAAGTCACGCCCGGCGAGATTTATCACCTCAAGTCCGTCACGCCACTCAACCTCTCAGCCGCAGCGCAAAAGGACTTCGACTTTGGCTGGCTACTCAAGCCCGGCGCGGTCTACGACCCCATCTACACGGCCAACTTCCTCAACAACAATACCGCTCTGCGCAACCTCTCCGACTACACCGCAAGCTTTCAGGCCGCAGCCGATACGCAGACACACCTGGTCGATCTGACGATCAGATTCTTCCGCGCAGGTAGTGGCCAGTAGCCGCTACTTCAGGCTTCCAGCCACTCCTGTGCCCACCGTCAAGGGCTGCCCATCCTGCGGCACCACCTTCAGCCCGCGGGCCTGTACATCTGCGTAGTAAACCTTCCCCGCCTTTGCCGCCTCAATCTGCACGTTGTCCAGCACCAGGTTCCTGATCGGCGCCTCGGGCAGGCCCTCGATATCCAGCGCCACCTTCGCTCCGGTCACCTTCAGGTTTTCGATATGAATGCCGTCGAAGTGCGGCGTCAACCGAGTTACCGGCGCAGCCGTCGCCGTCACCGCACCTGCTCGATCACCGCCGTAGTAATCGGTGATCTGCACTGCCGTTCCGACGCCCTCCATCGTGATGTCCTTGTACGTGAAATCGCTGAGGTCGCCCCC
>Ga0157372_10008280_pt1 | contig 11056 bp, 8 predicted proteins | sample C55metaG_FD_115307 | JGI IMG/M metagenome (GOLD analysis project Ga0157372, IMG submission 115307) | Corn rhizosphere microbial communities from Kellogg Biological Station, Michigan, USA - C5-5 metaG | ecosystem: Host-associated > Plants > Roots > Rhizosphere > Soil | place: USA: Michigan...
AATTCGCAAGCTGGTTCGCGGATCACCAGTAAAGCGGGATTCGCATGAGAAGTTTGTACGCTGGCTGCACAACTCCTCTTGTGACATGTGCTTTGAGTCACAACCGTCTTAGTCGAACGTTTTTTCTTGATTTCCACAGAAAAAGTAATGTAGCTTTGCAGCCCTAACGTGAGTAGATGATCCTCCTCAAGCTCAGGGGCGCCTCTCTTACGCTAGCTTGCTCTTCCCCGCAAGGTCTTCCCACGCCATTCGTCTCACAAGTGTGTCCGAATTTGTTTCCGGGAGGCCGCGTCTTATGAGGCTATTGCCGTTAGCATTTCCACTTTATTTCGTCGGATTGTTCTCTACGCTGGCAAGCCCGCAACAGCAGGCCGGAGTAGCTCAGCGCGATGCTGCGGCAGTGTCCGCCGTGGTCCAGTCCCTCACCGCGATGGCAGTGCCGGTCTCGCCGACCCTACAGACTCTTGCACAAGGAACTCTGACCGACAGCACGGGTCAGTCGAGTTCCATAACTATAGAAACAGTTGGTACCAATCAGCTTCGGTACGACATCGGGACCAGTTCCAGCTTCGTCTCGAATAACGGGAATGGGTTTCTAATCCTACAAGGAAAAAGGCACGCTCTGGCGCTATGGGATGTGAAATACAGGCGTGCTGAACACCTGCCCGCAGTGTCTCTTCTGGCTGACTATCAAAACGCCAACCTTCAAATAAAGTACATCGGCTTGGAAATCGTGAAGACCAACTCGATTCTGAATGTCACGCCGCTTCCACCGCCGCCTCCACAGTGTCCCCAAGAGAAGGACAAACCATGCGGTCAGTGAAGCGAGCGGGCGCTGGTGCTTTATATCTTCTGACCAGCGTCATAACGGGATACTGGGCACTCCGGCTTATGTTCCTGCCGTTAAACGGGGGGCCACAATCGTGGTGGCCCCCAATCATGTTGGGAGCCTCGATCCTGTTACTGGTGGTCGGCGTTCACGTCGTTGTTCCTCGTGTTCAGGGAGTCTGGCTGGTGCTACTTGCACTGGCCATCCCCTTGGTTCTATGCGCCGCTTTGTTGCAGAGTCTGGCGGCGAGATGTTGGTTTTTTGCGCTAGCCGTGGCGCTGAGCACGTTGCTCGTTCAAACCATCGCTTCAGCCCTAAAGAGGCGCGAGCTTCTGCTCCCTATGGTTAGTCTCATTCTGGCGGCCTCGTGGGTTCCTTTGTCTGTGAACACGCTCCGTCTTTACTTCGCCCCTACGACTTCCAGTCCAGACCCGATGGTGCTCCTCCTATCGTTGGCTCCCTGGGTGCTCATCGTCGCATCTGTTGCCGCTGGAATCTTCGTTTGCAAGTCTCCAACATCCGGAGCAAATGGGAGCCTATCCGTTGTCGCGCTGCTGGTCGTTATCCTCGGATCAGTTTCAGCCTCAGGGCGAGTCTCCAATCGAGTGTGTTGGTGCGAAGTATCACGTAGACCGAACATTTCGGCCAGCTGAAATTCAATTTCTAATTCGTTTCTCATGTTTTCTCCTTTTAATTTCGGGGCGCTTTCGAGGACGTGGTGCGCCCCACAACCACGCGCGAGTTTCTGAACGGGCGGCGAAGAATCTATCGCCCGGCGACCGCATCGTTCGCTGGCTCGCGGCCAGTTGCAAAGAACCGCCGGGGAAAGTTGGTATTTGTCCGGCATTTTTTCCGGACATTCCATCTACCGCTATACGGAACTGTCCAAAGTTTCGTATCCCGGTTTTGTTAGTTTTGCAGTGGTTAACAAGACAGAACCAGTTGCAGCCTGCGTATGGGGTAAACTGCAAGCGTGATTGCGGAAATCATCGCCGTAGGCTCAGAGCTACTCACGCCCTTTCGGCAGGACACCAACTCGCTCTATCTCACTGCACAACTGAATGGTATTGGCGTCGAGGTCGGCTTCAAAACGGTCGTTGGAGATTCGGTAAAAGACCTGGTGCGCGTAGCGACGACCGCATTGGCCCGAGCCGACATTCTGATCTTCAGTGGCGGCCTGGGGCCTACTGAAGACGACCTGACGCGTGAAGCATTGGCCGAGACGCTCGGACTTCAGCTGCGACGCAATCCCGAACTGGTGGCCGCAATCGAGCGCCGTTTCGCGGAGCACGGATGGAAGATGTCGGCGAACAATATCAAGCAAGCTGACGTCATTCAGGGTGCGACTGTGCTGATGAATGCGAACGGCACCGCACCGGGTCAGTGGATCAGCGGGCGATCGGACGGAAGAGAAAGGATCATCGTACTCTTGCCAGGCCCCCCGCACGAATTGAAGGCGCTATTTGAAAGCACCGTGCTCGAACGGCTGCGCGCGAAAGTTCCGAGACGATACATTGCGACACGCGTACTGAAGATTGCGGGGCTGGGCGAGTCGGCATGCGATGCCAGGGTGGCACCCATTTACAAGCGCTATAGCGATGTGACTACGACAATTCTAGCCGCACCTGGGGAGATCCAACTTCACTTGCGCGCGCAAGCTCCCTCTTCCGATGCCGCCCAACTTCGCGTGGATGATCTGGTGGACAAACTAGAAACTGAGCTGGGCGACTCTGTTTTCTCGGACAATGGCGACTCGATGGAACAGATCGTCAGCTATTACTTGCAAATGAGGAGTGCCACGCTCTCCGTCGCAGAGTCGTGTACGGGCGGATTACTCGCGGAACGGTTGACTTCGGTAAGTGGAAGTTCGCGGTACTTCACCGGCGGTGCGGTGGTTTACTCAAATGACTTGAAGAAGCAGTTGGTTGATGTACCTGCCGATCTGCTTGAGCATTTTGGAGCCGTGAGCGAGCAAGTGGCGAAAGCTTTGGCCGAAGGAATTCGCAAGCGATGCGGAACGACATTGGGGCTAGGAGTCACCGGAGTTGCTGGACCCACGGGTGGGACCGCAGAAAAACCTGTGGGCTTGGTCTACCATGCTTTGGCGAGCGAGTCCGGGACTGAGGTTGTACAACGCAACTTTGCCGGCGACCGGCAAAGGATCCGATGGTTCGCGTCGCAGCAGGCCCTGGATATGGTGAGAAGGAAGCTGATGTAGATCGGGTGTTCGGATTATTGCATTCAAAATCGGCGGTAAATAAGCTCTCCCAGACCGGGCAGCCGATGGCCAGACCCTCCGCCGATGTGTTTCAATCCCTTATAATCTCCTGTCCATCTTATGGCGTATTCGACGATCAAACTCGCCTACGAAGCCCGCGCCGCGACGATTACGTTCAATCGCCCTGAGAAGCGGAACGCGCTCAGTGCACAGATGATCGAGGAGATCATGGTTGCGCTGGCGGAGGTCGAAAAGGCAGAAGCACTGGTCCTGATTCTCACCGGCGCAGGTAAAGCGTTTTGTGCAGGAATGGATCTTGAGGAACTTAAGTCCCTCACCAGCAAAACGCCTGCCGAGAATGTGGCTGATTCTGAGCGCATGGCGCGGTTTTTTCGCGCAATCTACGAATTCCCCAAGCCAACAATTGCCGCCGTAAATGGCGCGGCCATGGCCGGAGGTGCTGGCATCGCTACGATGTGCGATTTCACGTTGGCCTTGGCCGAAGCGACGTTCGGGTACACGGAAGTGCGCATTGGATTCGTTCCGGCAATCGTTTCGTCGGTGTTGGTCTGGCAAGTTGGGCACAAAACCGCTCGCGATCTGTTGCTTACCGGACGCGCATTTGAAGCCGCCGAAGCAAAGAGCCTTGGATTGGTGAATGAAGTCGTGTCGCCGAAGAATCTCTTGCCTCGTGCGCGCGAATTGGCCAAACAGCTCATGGAAAACAGCCCGGCGGCGTTGCGAACAACAAAGAAGTTGCTCAATAGTTATCTTGCAGAGTCCCTTGATCAGCAGATTGAGATCGCCATGCAAGAAAACGCGGCGATCCGCTCCACGCCAGAGTTCCAGGAAGGGGTGGCATCCTTCCTGGAGAAACGTAAGCCCAACTGGAGCGGGCAGTGAGCGGGCGCGTAAGCGAAGTCAGGATCCGCGTGCGCTACGCCGAGACCGATCAAATGGGCGTGGTATATCACGCGAATCATTTCGTGTGGTTTGAAGTTGGACGCGTCGAGTTTTTCCGCCAGCTCGGATTCTCCTACAAAGAGATGGAAGAGCAGGACGGTTGCCACATCGCTGTGGTCGACGCCCGTTGCCGGTACAAGGCTCCTGCGCGCTACGATGATGAGGTCATCGTCCGCACACAGCTCAAGAACCTGCGTGAGTCCCTGGTGCATTTCGCATATGACTTGCTGCGCGCTGGCGATGGCTTGTTGCTGGCGGAAGGCGAAACCACCCACGTGGTCATCGACCGGGAGATGAGGAAGACGGCGATTCCGGGAAAATACCTGGCGATCTTCAAGCACGCGATGGGAGCCAGAGAGCAATGAGCTGCAAGCTATGAGCGACCAACAATCCAGTCGCTCATAGCTCACCGCTTCTAGCTCACCGGTCGAATTATGCAGGCTCTTCACATCAACGGAAACGATCTCACGCTGGAAAACGTGTATGAGGTGGCCGTCGGGGGCCGCCCCGTTCTCCTGGCCTCCGACGCACGGGAGGCGGTGAACCGGGCCCGCGCCGTAGTCGATGAAATGGTTGCGAGCAATCAGGTGTCGTACGCAATCACGACGGGGGTTGGGAAGCTGAGCGATGTGCGCATCGCCGGAGATCAGATTCGCGAACTGCAGCTAAATCTGGTTCGATCGCATGCCGTGGGAGTGGGCGATCCACTCTCGATTGCCGAGGTGCGCGCAATGATTGTGTTGCGCGCCAATTCCCTTTCCAAGGGATACTCTGGGGTTCGCGCGGTGGTTATCGACACTCTGTGCGAATTACTGAACCGAACCGTAACGCCGTGGGTGCCGTCGCAAGGCAGCGTTGGGGCGAGCGGAGATCTAGCTCCTCTTGCTCATCTCGCACTTTTGCTGATTGGCGAGGGCGAGTGTGTGGGGCACGATGGCGTGCGCGTTTCCGCCGATGAGGCACTGCGTAAGGCACAGATCAAGCCGCTGGTGCTTGAGGCGAAAGAAGCGGTCTCTTTGATTAACGGAACCCAGGCCATGTTAGCCGTAGGAACTCTGGCTCTGTTCGCGGCAGAGACGATGGTTGATTCCGCTGATGTGATTGGAGCGCTGACGCTCGACGCCCTGCGAGGGACTGACGTCGCGTTCGATGAACGCATTCATCGGGTACGGCCCCATGCGGGCCAGATCAAGACCGCGTCTAACCTGCGGCGCATGCTGGAAGGCAGTCCGCTCCGCGAATCACATCGCGAGTGCGGCCGGGTGCAGGATGCGTACTCGTTGCGCTGCATTCCTCAGGTGCATGGAGCGGTGCGCGACACTCTGGCTCATTGTCGGGAGATATTTGAGACAGAAGCAAATTCGGCGGTGGACAATCCTCTGGTGTTCATCGCTCGGGCAAAGGCTGGGGAACTTCGCTCCGCCGGGCCCGTCGGCACGCGATCCGCGGTAGACAAAGCAGTTTCAGCGAGAGAAGACTCCGAAATTCTATCGGGGGGAAATTTCCATGGAGAACCGGTCGCATTTGCGCTGGATTTCGTTGCCATTGCGCTGAGTGCGCTCGCGGGAATTTCTGAGCGTAGAATTGAGCGTCTAGTGAATCCAGCTTTGAATGAGGGATTGCCTCCGTTTCTGGCTCCAACGGCCGGACTTAACTCCGGGTTCATGATGCCCCAGGTTACTGCGGCCGCGCTGGTGAGCGAAAACAAAGTGTTGGCTCATCCCGCGTCGGTGGATTCGATTACGACTTCGGGAAATAAAGAAGATTACGTTTCTATGGGAATGACGGCTGCTCTCAAATTGCGGCGAGTAGTCGACAACACGCGCTGGGTCTTAGCGATCGAAGCCATGGCCGCATCGCAAGCCTTGGATTTGATGGCTCCCCTTACCACAAGCAGTCGTGGTCAGGTCGCCCGCGCCGCGATCCGTTCGGTTTCGCCAAAACTGGAGAAGGATCGGGCCATGTATCAGGATTTTGTGAAGATCGCACAGTTGATTGCCAACGGCAAGATACGGGAAGCGCTAGAATAGGGCCGCCGGATCGGCCGTAATCCAGGGACTTGCCCATCCTTGCGACCATTCTCGACCCCAAGAGTTCTTCGAAGTCATGGGCGGCTCTCTATCAGGCACAGTTTCGTCTGACTCACAGCACCACAAAACTGCACTGAACTCTTTATTGCTACGATCAGCGCGGACGATTTCTCTGTTGCATTTAATCCCTCGCCATCGGCAAGACAGACACATATGCCGATGCAGAAGAGGGGTTTGTCACTCTCGTCACAACACTGCCGATTTCTAAGGTCGGGGCATCCGTGTGGCGAACCCTGGGTGGTTTAGACTCTTTGGTTTCCTCCGGAGGTCTCAATGCGCGCTCGGTGGTTGCTAAGCTTCTTCCTCGCTCTTCCTCTTTTCGGTCAAGACCAACATCCTTTCACCTTTGAAGACATGATGGCTTTGAAACGCGTCGGGGAGCCAGTGGTGTCGCCCAATGGGAAATGGGTACTGTTCGCCGCTGTCGATGTCGATCTGAAGGCGAATACGAAAACACCGCATGTGTGGGTGGTGCCACTTTCGAGCGACTCCCATCCTTCCCCAAGTCAGGGCACAGGGCAACCTCAGGGGAATCGAGAACGGGAAATCATTTCGGATCAGGATGCCGATCGGCCGCGGTGGGCACCTGATGGGAAGCGGTTTGCGTTTGTATCAACGAAGGAAGAGGGCTCTCAAATCTGGATTGCGGATTTTGATGACGCGACCGGAACTGTCACGGCCAAGCAACGGCTCACCAGTACACCGGCGGAAGCCGACGGTGAATTGTGGTCGCCCGACGGGAAATATGTTTTGTTCAAATCGGATGTCGACCCACAGTGCGCCGGCCGGCCAGAGCAGGAAGCCATTTGCATCCAGGAAAAAGTAAAGCACGCGAAAGAGTCAAAGGTTAAGGCGCAGATTTTCACTCACCTGCTTTATCGCCATTGGAATGCATACAAGGAAGGCAAGAGGACGCACTTGTTCGTAGTGCCGGTCGCAACTTGTACAACCGACCGCGCTGCCACAAGGACGGGCGCGGCCCAGCGATCCGGAGAAACTCGGAAGATGGCCTGCCCCTCCACGACCTACCGCGACCTCACACCAGGCGATTGGGATGCGCCCGTGTTCTCGCTGGGGGGGCAGGACAACTACGCCTTTTCCCCGGACGGGAAGGAGTTGTGCTACGCATCGAATCACAGTGACGTTGAGGCAGCCTCGACGAACAATGACCTCTTCGTTGTACCCGTGGATTTTTCGCGGGACGTGTCGGAGGCTCCTGTCCTTGCTGCAACGAAGAACATCACCGCCGAAAATCGGGCTGCGGATAACACTCCACTCTACTCGCTGGATGGCAACTACATTGCGTATCGCGCGCAGGCGCGCCCTGGATACGAGAGCGACCGCTGGCGCCTAATGTTGTACGACAGGAAGAAAGGTGAAAAGAAAGAACTAACAGAAGGATTCGACCACTGGGTCGGAAGCTTTGTTTGGGCACGCGATTCGAAACTGATCTACGCCAGTGCTGAGCACAAGCGGCACAGCCTGATCTACGCGATCGCCACGATGCCACGAACGCAGGGCCAAGGCGATTATCTGAGACGTTCGCTCGTCGAAGGCTACAACGATGATCTTGCGATCACGCCCGATGGCAAGACGCTAATCTTTACTCGCATGTCCGTCAAAGCACCAAACGAAATCTACGGGAGTTCCGCCCATGGCGATGGTTGTCCCTCCCAAACTGGATTCGTTGACGCCGGCAAAGAGGACTGTTCCCTCAACCAGGACTGGCCGATCACCAGGATTAACCAAGCGATCCTGTCATCGATCAACATGGGAGAGATCGAGCCTTTTTGGTTTGATGGTGCGAAAGGAGACAAAGTAGAAGCCTCTCTCGTCAAGCCACCAAATTTCGATCCCAAAAGGAAATATCCCGTAAAGTTCCTCATCCACGGCGGGCCGGAAGGGGCGTGGGGAGATGACTGGAGCTACCGCTGGAACGCGGAGTTATTCGCGGCTAATGGATACGTGGTCATCATGATCAACTTTCACGGTTCGACCGGTTACGGACAGAATTTTACCGACGCCATCAATGGTGACTGGGGCGGGGCGCCGTTTGAAGACTTGATGAAAGGCCTCGACTACGCAGAGCAGCACTATCCATTCATTGATAAAAACCGCGAGTGCGCGCTAGGCGCAAGCTACGGTGGATACATGGCCAACTGGCTCCTCGGCCATACCAGCCGCTTCCAATGCATCGTAACCCACGACGGCATGTTCAATACGGAGTCGGCATATGGAGATACCGAGGAGCTCTGGTTTCCCGAGTGGGAATTTAAGGGAACGCCTTGGACGAACCGGGAGATGTACCGGAAATGGTCTCCCCATTTAAGTGCAACCAGCTTCAAGACTCCGACGCTGGTTGTGCATGGACAGCTCGATTACCGGCTCGACGTTTCGCAGGGGTTCGACTTGTTCACGACCTTGCAGCGTCAGGGTGTTCCGTCGAAAATGCTCTATTTCCCTGACGAGGGACATTGGGTACTCAAGCCGCAGAATTCGCAGCTCTGGTACAAAACGGTGAATGACTGGGTGGATGAGTGGACAGGAAAGCAGTAGCGAGCAGCGGCCAGGAAAGCTGGTGCGAGTCGGCCAATGTGTCCACGATGGCGGACTGCGCCAGTCGACGCCGCGAACTGCTTACGCGCTAACTTGATAGATCATCTATTCTTCCCTTGACGTGTCTATGACTGTAGGGTTCATCCTGAGTTCATGTTGAGCGTGTCGCAAATGGCCAGCCGGGTCGGACTCAGCAGAAACACGATCCTTTATTACGAATCGTGCGGATTGTTGAAGCCGGGGCATCGGACTCGCGCCAACTATCGCCTCTATGGCGAGAAGGAAATGCGTGTCCTGGAGCAGATATGCCTGTATCGCTCCGTCGGGTTGAGTGTCTCAAACATTCGGACGATGTTGGAGAATCCGAAGACCGAGATCACGGTGCTGCTACGACGTCGACTGCGGGAGCTGGATTCTGAGATCCGCAGATTGCGGGAACACCAGCACGTGATTTTGCGGCTGTTGCAAAGCAAAAACATCCTGAGGAGAACTAAGAACATGACGAAAGACAAATGGGTTTCGATTATGAAGGCTGCGGGTTTCAGCGAAGACGACATGCGCCGTTGGCATCGCGAGTTCGAAAAGGCTGCGCCCGAGGACCACAATGAATTTTTGGAGTACCTCCACATTCCTCCTGTGGAAATCACAACGATTCGGGAGTGGAGCAGGAAGTAAAAATGTGAGGGGAGCTGCTTTGATGAGGCAGCCAAAACAGGCATCGGCCGATGGAGCAGCTCTCCCACAAAGATTAGTTGCGTTTTTCATGACAAACCAGCCACAATAGCAATCCGTCGCGGGCGGGGCCCGCGCTACACTCATGCGTGGGACTCGGCTTCTCCTTTGGGTAGGGATATCTGTTGTCGGCGCGCTCGCGTTCGGCATCATGGCATTGCATCGCGGCGAACGGATCAATGCACTCTGGCTAATCATCGCCGCGCTCTGTACCTACGCCGTCGGGTATCGCTTCTATAGCAAGTTCGTTGCGGCGAAGGTGCTCGGGCTTGAGGCCACGCGCGCCACGCCCGCGGAGCGCTTGGAAGACGGCCGCGACTTTGTTCCAACAAACAAGTGGGTGGTCTTTGGGCATCACTTTGCCGCAATTGCCGGACCAGGACCGCTGGTTGGGCCAGTGCTGGCCGCCCAGTTCGGATATCTCCCGGGAACGCTATGGATCCTGGTTGGCGCGGTTTTCGGCGGGTGCGTGCAGGACTTTGTCATTCTCCTTTTCTCCGTCCGGAGGGACGGGAAATCCCTCACCGAGATGGCGAAACAAGAGATCGGACGGGTCGCAGGCTTGGTCGCCTACGCATCGGTGATTGCGATCCTGGTGATCTTGCTCGCCGTATGTGCGCTGGTGGTGGTCAATGCCCTGAAGCAGAGCCCATGGGGGACGTTCACGATTGCGATGACGATCCCAATTGCGTTTCTCATGGGTCTTTATCTACGCCGGCTGCGGCCTGGCCGTGTGATGGAGACCTCCGCCTTGGGCTTCGTTCTAGTACTGGCGGCGATCTGGGGAGGACAGTGGGTTTCTCTGCACCTCGCGGTGGGCAAGTATTTCACGCTGGGAGCATCGGGCCTGGCGATCGCCATCATTGTTTACGGATTCGCCGCTTCGGCGTTGCCCGTGTGGCTGCTGCTCGCCCCGCGGGACTACCTGAGCACATTCGTGAAGCTCGGAACCATTGGGCTACTCGCGTTTGGCATTGTGCTTATGCATCCAACGCTGCGTATGCCGGCCCTGACTAGATTCATTGATGGAACCGGTCCGGTGTTCGCCGGAAAACTGTTTCCGTTTGCGTTCATCACGATTGCGTGCGGCGCGATCAGCGGTTTCCATTCGCTGATCTCCAGCGGCACCACCCCGAAGCTGGTCCGCCGAGAAACCGACACGCGCATGGTCGGTTACGGAGCTATGCTGTGCGAATCGATGGTCGCGATCATGGCTACGGTCGCGGCCTGTGTGCTCGAACCCGGCACGTATTTCGCGATCAACAGTCCAGCGGGAATCGCAGGCGCTCTTCCGGAGAAAGCAGCAGCCACGATTTCCAGCTGGGGATTCCCGGTGACGGCAGACACCATGCATCGGCTGGCGGAGAATGTCGGAGAAATGACGCTGTTCAACCGCACTGGTGGCGCCCCCGCCTTCGCAGTAGGAATGGCGCACATTTTCTCCAGCAGCCTCGGCGGACAAACGGTGATGGCACTCTGGTACCACTTCGCGCTGATGTTTGAAGCGCTTTTTATTCTGACCGTGCTTGACGCCGGAACGCGTGTTGGCCGATTCATGCTGCAGGATGCGCTCGGGCATGTGTGGAAACCGCTGGGACGTACGGGGTGGTATCCATCTGCACTCGCGACTAGCGCGATTGTCGTTGCCGCATGGGGATATTTCTTGTG
>Ga0157372_10008283_pt1 | contig 11054 bp, 14 predicted proteins | sample C55metaG_FD_115307 | JGI IMG/M metagenome (GOLD analysis project Ga0157372, IMG submission 115307) | Corn rhizosphere microbial communities from Kellogg Biological Station, Michigan, USA - C5-5 metaG | ecosystem: Host-associated > Plants > Roots > Rhizosphere > Soil | place: USA: Michigan...
AGATCCGAACTGTGTCGTTTTCGTTTCGAGGTGTAAAATATGGCCCATTCATTAGCGTGTTCCGAAGCAAACCCACACCTAGCCGAAATGCCCCACAGGCTGGCAGCATCTTTATTGTGTTCGTTGACCCTCTGGGTCTTTAAGGTGAAAGCCGGGAGGCCCTCAATGCAGCCCGCTGATGAGTATGAGTCGGTGATCGCGAGGATCGTGGATGGCTTCGCCGGAGGCGCGCGACTCGATCCGTCTGTAATCGATCAGATCATCGCCCGAATCGATTTCGCGATGACGCAGTCTCAGGGAAACTTTCTAATTGACTATATTCGGTGGCGGATGGAAAACCCGATTGCGACGAGCGGCGAAACCGAACGGGCAGGCTAAGACGGGTCGTTGACTTCGCGTTTGCCCCAGCGCTCAACGATTCTGTACCGTGCTGATGTAAGCACGTAGTTCGGCAGGCTTCCTAACGTATTCACTCGCACCGAGATCGAGTGCCAACTTCTGGTCCTTCTCATTGTGAGAACCAGAGAACACGACGCATGGTGGACCGCCTTGTCCCTTGCAGCACTGCTTCAGGAAGTCATGCCCAGACATAACTGAGAGGTTGAGGTCCAAAACGATTAGTTCCGGTTTGAAAGCGTTCTGCGCACCATTCAGGCACTGCCTGTCCAGGTTATCGCCCAGCCCTGGTGTGGTTATGTTTAGGTGTTCTAGTTCTTGGTTCCATTCGCGTCCTGAGAGCCGTTGCACCGGAAAGCCCCGAACTTCACTTCGCCCCCGAATGAAGAAAGATGATGCCTCATGGTCTCTCAGCTATTCCAGCTCAACACTCCCATACTTGCCATAGTCAAAGTTGACGCAACCACACAACAATGTACGTCCCAACGGATGATATTGTGACAGTCAAAGGCGGACCCTTAAACGGGTCGAGGCTCGTAGACGTGCAGTGGAACGGCAGAACGGCAACGATGTTCGCCAGTGATCTCCGCGAACGGGCCGAACAGGTCAGGGAAGCCGCCAGTTAACCAGGCCGAGCACCTGTAATTTAGGGAGAGCGTGTAACTAACAGCCGTGGGAGGTTACGTGCTCTCGATACAACTCAATCAAGCTGCGCTTATTGGCCCGAGCCGCGTCGAGCTTCGTTCTGAGTTCCGCAATCCGGTCAAAGTCTTCGCTTAACAGCGCCGCAAACTCCTCGTTGTGAATCGCCATCAAAGTACCCATCGCCGTCTGCACTTCGGCAAGGAGTGCCACCTTCCGGGCGCATTCGTCGTTGGTCATGAACGGCTAGTATAACCCTCAGAGGGAGTGCGTTTTAGGCCGTAGCCCCATCTGCGAAGAACTCTCCACGTTCTTCGATGTCCGCGAGGAACATCCAATAGATCCTGCCGTCCCAGAAAACCCCTACGGTTCCGTCCTTGTCGGCGTCTTCACAGAGAAGCGTGATGACTGCACCGCACGGGATATGGACAATTTCGCGCTTGCCGTCATCCAACAGCAAGGCGACGGTATCCTTGCGCAACACGAACTGCCTACCACGCAACATCTGGAAATCGCCAGTATAAAGCATGCTGGGTGATTCCCAGCCACACTTATGCTGTCGGCGGAATGGGTTAGTACCATTACGCTGTGGCCTGCGTTTCCGCCTTTCCGGTTTGGATGGCAAGCCCTCCTCGGTCAGTCTGTAAAGCTTCCGGTTTTCGATGCTAGGATTACTGAGCCGGGAGGTAGTCGGAGGACGCGGCTGAATGTATCCTCGGCTCGCCAAAGCTATTTTACCGGCACCTGCGACATCCAAAGGTTGGTAATGGCAGAAACACCCTTCGCTAAGGAGTTCATCTAAGGGTCGGATGGCTGTTTGCCGCTGTCGAGAGTGCGGGCCGCCGAAGGGGTTGATCAGGATCACCTTCACCGGCACGATATCGCCAAGATCGAGCCACCTGTGTTTTGCGGTCGAACCAGTTGCATGAAGCCAGCAGTGGTATGGCTCACAGACAAAGAGCACAGTCGTTACCGCTCGGGTGAGCGTATGTTTACGTGCGGTCGGCGCAAGGTTGTATTGGCTTGAGGGCCGTATCCAAAGATAGGACCGCGTCACAGAGTGCTGACCGTAGATCTGGGCACGCGAATCTGGCGGGCTCCTCCGATTTATGAGCCAAAAGCTGAGACACGTCCCCTCTCTTGGCCTGAATACCGTATCCAAAGATAATGCGGCATGTTTAGGCGCAATGCGTACTCTAACAGTGGGGCCGATTGCGTCGGACTGTATCCCCGACGGACTCCTCCGTGTCGTTGCGTCCATTGAAAAGTGGAATTTGCGACATGTGAATCAATCGGCCCCTTGTCCCCATTTCCCCGGGAAAATCGCTATCTTAGTGGAACGCCTGACTTCGGACCCACAAACGAACACGAACTGGCAATCGCTAGGATCGTGGATCACTTCGCCACGGCTGGGAAGCTAGACGGCTCCGTAATCGACTTACTGGCTTCGGTATTGCCCTTCACGATGGCGGACGGCGATACTAAGTTCCTGGTGCGATATGTCCGCTGGAGGATAGAGCACCCGATTGTGAAGTGAGTCCACTAGTGATTCAGGAAGTGGAAGACCAGAAGCAACAAGATCACCAAGCCGATGCGCGGCGCCCAAAATCGCACGGTGGACAAAAGCGTCATGACAAAAACGTTGGGGGGATCGGCGGTTCTCCATGCGAACCGCCGCGCAATCCCCCTAGCTAAAGGCTCATCGGAGGAAGAAGCCTTCAGCCTGTATCTGGAGTCTACAGCCTACCGCTTGATAGGTCAACGGCGGTAGCCGAAAGATAACCCCGTCAGTCGTACTGGCAGTTCTACGCAGCGTGCCGCGGGCGAGAAGCATTTCGTCGGCGGCTCTGGAGTTGTCCACTACAGCTCGGCTGTAGAGCACACGCAAGCGCTGCTTTTCTTCACACAGCGCCATTCGGACTTTGGGGCTAGCGATCACCCTTTACCATCGACGGATTTTGGGCTTGCTTTAGCTGGCTCTAGGCTGATAAAAAGATGGGGTCTTGGCTTGAAAGAGCTTCCTCTGTTACCTTTGACACGGAAACATCGCACTAAATATTCGGGATTGGGACCTGTGCAGATACAGAAAAGCCCCGATGTTGGCAGCCGGGTCTCTGATGGAATGGCCAAGCTCTCGGAGAGGAAAGAAGCCTGTGCGATCCCGATTCGGACTGTTTAGGCGGCAAAGAAGGCAAAAGTCCGCCTAGCTGCGTGCTTGTTCAGCTACGACGGGAGGACCGTCGGCGCATGAAGAAGAGAGAAATCAGTCCGGTTCCAACAAGAGCAGATGAGATTGGCTCAGGGACAGAAGAGCCGCCGCCACTAACTCCAATCAAGCCCGTGCAGATTGCGCCTTCCCCGCAGCCGGTCCCCGGAGTATTTGTCCCGTTGTAAAAAACATCGGCGGCAAAGTAGATATTACTGCTCGATAGACCGACGAGATTTTGAACGCTATTGAACCCTCCAGCCCTGGTGATTGTGAAGGAAACAACATTCGCCCCTGCCGTGTTCCTCAGGTCAGTGTTCGCGGCAGCCCGGTCAAAATCACCAAAGCCGTCGAATTGATACGATCCAGCGGTGGTGGTGCCGCTACTATAGCTGGCTGTAGCGAAACGATAGGCAAAATTCGCCGCACCAAGGGTGTCGTTGAATGCAAACCCGTAATTGGTGCCGCCGCCATTCGGAAAACCGGTATTGAGTAGACCGAAACCGTCCACCAGATCGATGGTGGCCGTAATCGAGTTATCAATGTTCAGCAGCAAGTTCAGCGTCCCATAGAGGTGTGGAGCATCAAAGCTTTCGTGGGGCCTCAGCCGCTTCTGAGAATTCTCGGCAAGCGACCTTTAGTGGATCTTATTCCATCGTTTTCACTCCCAAAGGTGGGCTGTGTATCTACAAGTTCAAGCTGTGGTCATCGAGCGTCCAGTATTCGTCTATTATTAAGCGGCGTTTCTCTTCACAGGGCATGTTTCATTGAAATCGACTGGAGCGAGACCGTGGATTACCAAAGGGAGTCACATCTTCAGTTGGCCCGGGCCTCCTCCTTTAGATTTCCAGCAATCCGTGCCGTCACAATTCATCACGATATTGCTCTAGCGCCACCCGAACAAGTTGTGACCTTGTCCGAACACCAAGCTTCTCTACATCCTATGCAGCGGAGCTCTGCCGTCGCTCTGAATGAAGACTCGCATGCGTACCGAGCACCGAAGCCTTCGAGCGCAACAATTCGGATGGAGATGTCAGTCGAGATAAACCCTTTACTGCTGGTTTCACCGCTCCTCACAACGCCCCCGAAGATAGATGATCTGATCGATTACTGACGGATCTCTCCAGCGCTCCGATGACGATCCTCGCGATCACCAACTCATGTGCATTAGAGCTCAAAACTACTCTTCATGACTCAAGCCCACGTTCGCCGGACCATTAAGGACGGTTCCGTACGGGTCGAAACGAGATCCATGGCAGGGACAATCCCAGGTCTTTTCCGCGTGGTTCCAATTCACTATGCAACCTAAGTGAGGACAGACAGCTGAGCACCGGTGCAACGCTCCCTGAGTATCCCGATAGATGGCCACTTTCTTCAGACCATGCCTCATCGAAGCGCCCGTCCCTCTCTCAATCTTCTGTTCCTCATCCACGTCTCCTGCGGTCGCATAATCGCCGAACTGAGCCACCACGTTGAGGTTCTCCTTGGCGAAGTCCGACGCTGCCCGCAGGGAAATGCGAGATGGATCATAAAGATCCTTCCAGGAGTTTTTGCGTCCCAAGATAAGATCTGTTAGCAGAATGCCCGCGATTGTGCCGTGGGTCATACCGTTTCCAGAGTCGCCGGTAGCCACGTAGGTATTCTTGTCTCCGGGATTCCGGCCGATAAAAGCGAGGCCATCGACAGGCTCCATGACCTGCCCGGACCAACGAAGTTCGGGTTTGGCGGCCATAGGGAAACGTTCCCTCGTCCAGGATTCCAGACGATCAAATCGAATGTCAGCATCATCGGCCTGCCCCGTCTTATGGTCTTCACCTCCGACAATGAGCACGTCGTGCACGGCCCCGTCCTCCAGCCGTACGTAATGATACGGTTCGGGCGTATCCCAGAAAAGCGCTTTAGTGACCGATCCCTTCGGAATATTCATTCCGATGACGTAGGTGCGATATGCAGCTTGTTTCGTATGGATCTCAACCCAGTCGTTTACTGGCGTGTTTGTCGCCACGACAATCGCCGTTGCCGAAACAACAGGACCATTGCTGGTTTTCACTTGACCGGGCGTGCCGTCCTTGAAGCCTTCAGCATGGGTATTGGTAAAGATCAGTCCGCCCCTTTTTTCGATTGCTTGCGATATGGCATCTAGGTACTTGAGCGGATGAAACTGTGCCTGCTTCGGAAAGTGCAGGCATGGCCCACTATTGAAGTGCTTTAAAGGAGCACGCTCCACACGACTGATCTCCGTCAATCCCGCTCGATGTGCCGCAGCCAGCTCTTTCTCCAGGACATCCGTGGATTCACCAGGTGGCACAAAAAGATAGCCGTCAAGGCGCTCAAACTCGCAGTCGATTCCTTCTTTGGCAACAATAGCTTCGATGCGATCTATCGCCGCAGTATGACTTTCGGCGGCAAGCCTGGCTCCTTTTTCTCCATGCAGCCTTTCTAGCTCGAAATAACGATCGTCCAGGGCATTGACCAAATGGGCTGTCGTTCGGGAGGTCTCTCCACCGGCGATAGGTCCGTCATCGAGTACGATGACGGAGCGGCCTTGCTCGGCAAGGAGATAGGCAGTCGTAAGGCCAGCAATTCCCGCTCCAACCACGCAGACATCCGAGACAGCGTCTTTTGTGAGGGCGGGCCGAACTCTTATCCCTGAGGTAGCCATCCAAATCGACGTGGTCGCACCGGATCCGCTGTTCATTACTATTTCTCCTGTGATTGGCGTGGCTTTTAATACTTAGCTCCTTGGGGCAGAATGCTACATCAAAAAAGACCAGGCACGTGGTTGATCCCTAGCAAACAGACTCGTTTCGTCCGTGCCGGTTTATTGAAGCTCGTGTAGCCAAGTTCCCTTCGCAGTGAGCCAATCGAGGAAAAATCTGCAGATCGAGGTCTTCGCGGTGGCCCAGACTTGTGCTCTGGTGCTCACTAGGTATCGTCGGCGAAATCGTAAAACAAATGTAAAAAGATTGTGAATACCTCGCCCGCCGCGTACCGTAATAGCTCGAACCCCTTGAAAGGACGGCAACGTTAGGCAACGCCTATGTGCGCAACGACGTGCGAAACTGTCTCCTTTTCTTATACCTCTACTCGATGAACAGAAGATGCTGTTCGGAAGGTAGCAAATGAATCTCTTCACAAAAAAAACCGTTGATCGATCGACATTTGTATGGGCGGGATTGCTTACGGCGCTGGTCCTGACGCTGGTCCCATGGCCTCGCCAACGTGCTAATGCTCAGACAGTAAGCCCAACGCTGGTTGACGCAAACCTCGCTGTGCGAACGGTCGTGTCTGGCTTAAACCAGCCGACGACAATGGCTTTCCTAGCCGACAATGACTTCTTCGTTCTTGAGAAGAGTAGCGGCAAGGTCCAGCGAGTCGTGAACGGGACAATCCAAAGCACGGTCCTTGATCTGGCCGTAAACAATGCCTCCGAACGAGGCTTACTGGGAATAGCCTTGCATCCGGATTTCCCTTCGAACCCAGCCGTTTTCCTTTATTGGACTTGCCAGGCAGATCCGCCAACCGCCGATCCGTTCACCCCGACCCTTATCGAGTGTCCAGATCCACCGGCGCTAGGCGCGGATACGAGCAACATCCTAGCTGTCCCGCTACGAGGAAATCGTGTGGATAGATTCATCTGGAACGGTTCGACTTTGGCGTTTGATCGGAACCTAATCAAGCTGCACTCGTTCCAAAACGATGGTGCTCCAATTCCTCCTAATCAGGGCGATTCGGCGCAGCCGGCCCAGGGAAACCATAATGCTGGCATTCTTCGATTTGGACCCGACAGAAAGCTCTACCTGGTCATCGGCGATAACGGGCGCCGCGGACAACTACAGAATTTGGTTAACGGACCCACGCCTCCCACACCCGACGACCAGTTTGGCGGCCCCCAGCCGGACAACTCCCATCTCACAGGCGTAATTCTACGCCTGGAAACTGACGGATCCACTCCTGCCGACAATCCGTTCTTTGCCGCGGGTGCGGCGATAGGAGGCGAGGTGGGCCGCAACATTCAAAAGATCTTCTCCTACGGCTTGCGCAATACATTTGGGATGGCATTCGATCCCGAGTCCGGGCAACTATGGACCGAAGAGAACGGTGACGATTCGTTTGATGAAATCAATCGTGTCGAGCCTGGCATGAACGGCGGTTGGGTACAGATCATGGGGCCTGTGGCTCGAATCCAGGACTTTAAGAGCATCGAAAACACGATCACGCCGGTAGCGCTACAGCAGCTTCGCTGGCCACCCTCGAACATCGCGAATTCGCCGGCCCAGGCGTTGTCCCGGCTCTTCATGCTGCCCGGTGCACACTACAGTGATCCCGAGTTTAGCTGGAAATATGCTGTAGCCCCAGCCGGGATTGGATTCGTCAAAGGACAGGCGTTGGGCCCGCAATATGAGGGCGATCTGATCGTGGGTGCGTCGCGACTCACTTTGGCGGGCGGATACCTGTTCCGGTTCAACCTAACGGGAAATCGAAGAAAAGTCGGCGTGGACGATCCCAGGCTCGAAGACCGAGTCGCAGATAACACCGCGAAGTTCGATATCACCGAGAGTGAAAGCCTGCTGTTCGGATCCAATTTCGGAGTGGGGACTGATATCCAAACTGGCCCGAACGGGAATCTGTTCGTCGTTTCGCTATCGAATGGAGTGGTTTATGAAATCTACCGGGCGAAGAAGTAATAACGGCTGGAAAGTGCGTTTTCCTTGCGCAGGTCAGCCAGCACAACATGCTTGCCTGCACTCAAGCGCCTGACGGTCAGGCTCGTAATGTGCAAGCAGAACGGATCCTGTATGAGCAAAGTCGTCGACGGCCAGCCTGCTACTTCTTGCTCTCCTTCTCATAAGCCTTGATGCCCGCCTTCAGGAACTTTATCGCCTTGCCAGGACCACCGGTGCCCGCCACCTTGAATTTCTTGCCCCGTTGTTTGTTGTAGGAAATGAAAAATGCCTCCAGCTGATCGAGAAGGGTCTTGCTCACATCGTCGATGGATTCCAGGTCCTCATGATCGTAGGAGTGAATGGCGACGCCTAGAAGCCTGTCATTTCTTTCGGTCTTGCCGTCCTCAGTCTGCTCCGCCTGGATGATTCCTATAATACGGACTTCGATCAGACACCCCACATGGGCCGGCGCGTCCAGGAGCACGAGGATGTCGAGCGGATCGCCGTCGTCCCCGAGCGTGGAGGGAATGAAGCCGAAGTCGAAGGGAAACATCATCCCTTCCGGTAACAGCCCGCCCAGCATGAACAGTCCTGAATCCGGATCATAATCAAACTTGTTGCGGCAGCCCCGGGGTGTTTCTATGATGGCCCGGCAAGTGCGCTTCTTTACATCGAGCTGAGCTGGAAGTTTCGACAGATCGGCCATGGTTCAGACCTCCATTCTTGGTCACGGAGTTTATCGTTATGCATGAAATCAGGGCGACCCTTCCGGCGGAACATGTGGGCGAGGCGGCGCGGCTGGCGAACGACGCCGGCATCACCAGCGTAGCGGTGTCGGACGTCTATTTCCACGGCCGGGACGAAGGGCGGAAAGTCGTAAGCGTCGAGACCTCCACGCCCAGAGCGCGCGCTTTTGTCGATGCTCTTCTGGGCTCCGCCAGTCTGAGGGGCGTCGATTATTCGCTGACCTCCCGGGAACTGAGGGCTATTGTGAGCGGCGAGGATATCCTTGACCTGACTAAGCCCATGAGCGAACCCTTCCCGGATGTTATCCAGGACCTTTGGCAGCTGAGCCATCTTACCGTCAGTTATTTCGGGCGAGCAGCCGCCGGCGCGATACTTTTGGCCACTGGTATCCTCGAGGACAATCCCGTCGCCATCGTTGTTGCGGCCTTGTTCCTGCCGTTTCTTGCCGAAGTTCTTGCCGTCAGCTTCGGGCTCTGGAGCCGCGACCGGCGCCTGATTTACCGCGGAATAAGAGCTATTGCGGTCAGCGCGGCGCTTGCGTTTGCCGCCGGCGTGCTGGTCGCCGCGATCCAGGGAGGGCCGATTCATTTCACGGCCTTCAAAAGTCCGCTGGCGAGTTTTGCGATCTCGGCCGTGATTGGCATTACGGCGGGGTTGTCCAATGCGGATGATACGGGTCGCAGATACCTCATCGGGGTTGCGGCTGCGGTTCAGCTGGCTATTTTCCCCGTCTGGCTGGGGGCCGCCACCGTCATTGGAATACCAGACGGCGTTTTGTGGACCCGCCTTGAGAGTTTCATGATCAATCTGGCGACGATCTCGCTCGCCGCCGTTTCGGCCTATGCGGCCCTGGACCTTCAGCCGGGGCGCGGCTGGACATCGCCGAGAAGCGGTCGGGCGGAGGGACATAAGTAAGCGTAAAAGCGCCACCGCGAATCACGGCTATCAACTGTCAGTGACTGGCGTGGGTTCTGTCACCCCGCGAGACGGGCGGCGGATTTGGCTTTCTCGAACCTATCAAAACGCTTTGACCGTCTCATGATTCTTCTTGAGGTCTCCTTTCTCGCCATGTGAACCAACGATCCAGGAGCACGTTTGGCTCCATAAGCTGGCAAATGGCAGGCGACCTGCTGGAGGTCAGGGCAGCTTTCGGAGTCTCATTCACCTCCTGAACAGGGTTGCATCTTCTTTCTGGGAAGGCAGTTCAAAACTGTAGGTTTTTCAAGGCCCGCGCGGCGCGCCCGGGAGATCGGCGTGGGGATGGCGATCGGCGCGAGGGTTGAAGATATCCGCAAAATGATCTTCAGCGAGGCGGTCCGCCTTGTTGTCTTCAACAACCAGGACTTCAATTGGACGCTCCCGTCATACGCCCTCTCCAAACCGAGTCTCGGAGCGGCCACCTTTCTGCTATTGGTCAGAGCCCAGGCGGAAACCTTCGTGTGTCCAACGTGCAGAGTTTGCATCGACTGTTCGTGGTTCGGCGGCGAGTTTTTGTGAAATTGTGAAACAAGTAGTCAGCTTCACTTCGGCCATCACCTTGCGTTGTGTCCCAGAACAGTTTCCATCTTGCCGGACCGCGACCCTCTCAAGGCCCGCATGCGTGTAGACCTTAGAGTTTACGGGGACGTGGTGCGAGAATACAGAGCAGTCTGGGACAGGATTTCGAGACGGCCCATCAAAGAGTTGAGCACGCCCGACTAGCCTTTGAAGCGGCGAGCCAAGCCCTTCAATCGCAGATTGCTTCTCATAGTTGCGGCTAGGTTGAACGTAGTTTTCTTGCCCGAACGCGTTCCACCACAGGCTTCCAGTCAGTAGTGATTGGTTTGTCCCTCGGGAGCTTCTCCCGAACCGAACAGCGGCATGGCAACAGACGACTGGCTATGACTCCGCCCGGACTACCGGCGTCTGCGATTGCAGACGGTAGTCTATCAGACGCGCTGCTCCAGTCAGGCTGATTTTCTGGAATCAATCGACGTAACATTTTCATGACGCGGCGGTTTCGCAGTGAGAGATCTTCAGGTACCCGGCCCTCTAATACAACTTGGTTCAGCCTGTAGAGCGCTGTCCGTAGATTAGAACTTGCAATGCTATAGGCTCTACTGGCCAAGCGCGAAGCACGTCAATCATGCCATAGCCCTCAGCGGAGAGGATTCCGCAGTCTGCTACAGTACCGATTTAAAGTCTTCCCGTCGTTCACTTACCTTTTTCATGGCCCTTTTCAGAATGCTCTTTCATGACCGTGCGCGCTGCTACTTCTTTGGCGCGAGCGCCATAACGACCGCTCTTCTCAGCGCTTTCTTTGATGTGTTCGTATTGACGCTGTTCCTTTTCGCTAACGCCTCGGAGATGTTTCTTACCAGGCATGAATTATTCCTCCAGATAGTAACTTTGCAATC
>Ga0157372_10008285_pt1 | contig 11054 bp, 7 predicted proteins | sample C55metaG_FD_115307 | JGI IMG/M metagenome (GOLD analysis project Ga0157372, IMG submission 115307) | Corn rhizosphere microbial communities from Kellogg Biological Station, Michigan, USA - C5-5 metaG | ecosystem: Host-associated > Plants > Roots > Rhizosphere > Soil | place: USA: Michigan...
CGGACGAAAGCGGGATGGCCGGCGTCGGGGAGGAAGATTTTGCTCGCATCCCCGGAACACGCAACGAGCGCCGTCGCGCACGCGAACGCGAGCCAAATTTTGAGTACTCTCATTTGCACGAATCCTCCGCAGCCGAGATAGTATTTTCGCGTATACGTCATGGACTGATTCGGACTCTGATACCGACCGGAATTCGCCTGCTGAGCGGCGGATTGACGGGGTCCGGCTGATCGGGCGGATCCTTGCCGCCGCCGACCAATGCCCTTCCCGCCGTCGCGTAGAGCACCGCAATCCCCGCCGCCGCGAACACGCCTGTGCGCAGGGGCGACAGCCTTCTGCTCTTGACCGATCGAACGAAGCCCCGGTCGAGGCTGACCGTTTCTCCACTCCACCGCGTGTGCTCCCCGTCGAGGTTCGTCACGCTCACCACCTTGAGCGTCATGTCGCTGTCGCGCTCCGAGACGAGCCGACCCTCGACGAGGTCGAGACCGGCCCCGAATCGGGAGGCGAGCCCGACACGGCCCGGATCCGAGATTTTGAGCTCGACCAGATTTCCAACCGGTGCCGACGGGGTTTCCAGCGGAACGTATTCGTAGCATCCCTGCACGCTGATGAGGGACACGGCTGCGCAAAAGACAAGACGGTGTGACCGCATGACTCCACTCAGAATCCGTAGACTCCTTTTGCCGCGGCGCTGCCAAAGCCGGGGCCAAGCAGATAAAACGGAAGCTGCCTCGTTTGCATCTCCTGATACGGAACCGGGAACTCGAGCGGCGTGCCTTCGACGAGATCGCCCCAACCCCGGCTGTCGATCCAGAACCGACCGAAGCTCGCGTACGTGTTCTCGACGCGCTTCTCGTATTTCATCGCCTCGAAGATGTTGCCGCACGCCACGGTGCCCGTGCCCGTCGGGACCTGCGGAACGCAGCTGGCACCGCCGGGAACGGCTTGAGTAGCCGACGTGACTACCCCGGTGAGCGCCGGCAAACCACCGTTGGCCACGCGCGACAGATCTATCTTCGCGGCCGCCGCGCTGATGTTCCCCGTTCGCAGATAACCTTCGGCGGCGAGCAGATCGTTCTCGGGCTTGAGGAATTCGGGGAATGGCCCGGTGTTGCTGTTGACCTTGATGTAGCGCCAGCGGAAGTAGTCGTAGAACGAGACGCCCCAACCATCACCGACGACGTCATTCGTCACCAGCCGGTTCGAGATGTACGGCCTGGACGTCACGGAGGTCGGTTGCACGGACGCGGTGTTCTGCGCGGCACGGGTCGTTCCCTGCGGCCACCGCTGGTCCGGCGTGACGACGAGGAACCAGCCGTTCTTGTGGCTGTAGTCCTGCGCGATGAAGTTCGCGTAGCCGCCAGAGACGTCGGCCATGCCCATGTACATCATGGACATCTCGCTCCAGGTCGGGTCTTGATAGCGGGTGACTTGGTAGCCGACGTTCCAGCCGGTGGAACCGCCGGTGTTGACCATGAAGTTGAAGTTGATTCCGTTCTCGGCGTCATCGATCACCTTCGCCCAGTCGACCTGCGCTGCCTGCGCGGGCGTTCGCGACACGCCGGCGCGGAAGCGCGCGCGATAGGAGCGGATGACGCGCTTGTATTGATCGAGGGTCAACCCAGTGGCGTTTCCCATCCATGCCGCCTCGAGCGGGAAGGCGCTCGTCGCGGCCGGGTTGTTCGCGATCGCGAGCGCGCTGTCGAGCAGTGCGAGCGCGGCTTTCATGACATCCTGCGCGCCGCTCAGCGGAGGAATCGAGTCCGAGGGCATCCCGGGGCTGACGATGGCGGCGGAATCGTACATGATGGCGAGCCAGCCGAGTGATGTCCCCGCGACGAAAAAGCCGAACGAGCGCGCGCGGAGATCCCGTGCGGCGGTGCCGGTCGTCTTTCCGGACTTCACGAGCGCGTCGAGCGCGTTCATCGCATTGAGGACCAGTCGTGCTTCCTTTGCCAGCGCGGTGAACTCGCCAAAGATCGACGGCGCGTTGATGACGTTGTTGATCGGCAAGCGCGGAATCGCCGAGCGCGTTCCGAGGTTGAAGTTGTTGAGCGACGAATAGCTCTCCAGGCCAAAGACCTCGACGCCCGGTTCGTCATTCGTGTTCGCCATGGCGTTGTGCACGGTCTGATATCCCGCGCCAATGGTGGACTCGATCGACTGACCCGTCGCGAAGGTTCGAGAGATGTCGGGATCGCTCAAGTCCTCGACTGGGAGGCGCTGATCGCACGCCGAAGCTCCGAGGAGGAGCAGCGCCGCCGATGCAATGAGATGAGTCGCCTTCATCGTTTCTCCTGGATTCTCGGAGCCCGGCCCCGCGCGTAAATCCGCGGCGCCACCGAGGGTTGGATTAGAACTTGGAGGAGAGGGTCAGTGTGAAGTTGCGGATCTGCGGATAGCTCGACGATTGCTGTCCGACCAGCGCTCCCGACTGAAGTTGGTTCGTATTCCCGCCGCCGCCCGCGTTGGTGTCTGGGTCCCAACCCGTGAAGTTCGTCCAGGTGTACAGATTCCGGCCGACCGCTGTCAGGCTCCAGTTGCCGGCGATGTGTGAGATGCGACCAAGGTTGTAGGAGAACGAGAACTCGCGGATCTTCACGAACGAGCCGTCCTCGTACGAGATGTTGTTCGGCCCGAGCTGATCGTAGTAGCCACCCACACCGGTCGCGGCTTCGGGCGCCGCCGAACGCCAGTAGTAGCCGATCGGTTTCGCGTTATCGACCGACTTACCGTTCTGTTGGATGTCGTTTGTCATGAAATCGCCCCACGACCAGTGACGATCTGTGTTGTAGATGCGATTGCCGAATGTCTTGTCGATGAGGACGTACGCGTTGAGGCGCTTGTACTGGAGATTGTGCGACCAACCAATCTTCCAGGCCGGCATCGCGTTTCCGAGGAGCTGATTGATCTCCGAGCCGTTCGAGTCGCGGACCGCGGTCAGCATGCCCCAGTGCACCTGGCGCTGCCCCCACGGCGTATTGACCGTGCCGCCGGCGGCAGCGCAGTTCTTGATCCCCTGAATGTCACCGCGGACGACGCCCTTCACGATGCAGCCGCCGGTCATCGACTGCCACAGGTTCTTCGTGATGCCGTCCTGATAGCTGTTGCCCTGACCGACCCAGACGATGAACCCTTCGTCGTTCGGCTGCCATTCCTTGCCCGTCCCGCAGCGGCCCTGGAAGTCGGCGGGCAATTCGGAGCAGCTCGTGACGAACTTGTGGCCCCAGACGTTCCCGTACCGCTCACCGACCGCGAAGCGGACATTAGAGTTGTTGTATTCAGGAACGTCGAGTCGCGTGATATAGGCGCGGTTCTGGTCCCAGTTCAGCCGGCTCGTCCAAGCGAGACTCTTCTTCGTGTATACGGGGATGTTCAGAGACACTTCCCAGGTACGCCCGTCCATCGTTCCGGCGTTGCGCCACTGATTCGAGAAACCGGACGACACGGACGCCGGAACTAGGAGCAGCTCGTCGGTCGTGATGTCGCGCGCGTAGGTGATGTTGAGGCCGTATTTGTGGAACAGCTCCGCGTCGATGCCGTACTCGGTCTCGAGCGTGTTCTCCGGACGAAGGTCTTTGTTGCCGAGCGTCGTTGCCGTGATCGAGCCGCCGGTGCCGATATTCAGCACCTCGTATTGCGCGTTGAAGCTCGGACGCGCGCCGGCGGTGCCGATCGCTGTGCGGAACTTGAGTTGATCGAAGACGCGCGACCCGCGGAACCACGGCTCGTCGCTGAGGAGCCAGGCGACCGACGCGCGGTAGTAGTTGTGATACCGCTGGTCTTCGCCGAACAGCGAGCTGCCGTCGCGGCGAATCGACCCGTCGAAGAAGTACCGGTCCTTGAATCCGAGTCCTGAGGCGGCCGAAACCGCGTTGGACCGCTGTGACGTTCGCGAGTAGCCGGGATTCAACGACGTCGTCGCGTTGCCCAGGTCGGCGAGGCCGCCGAGGGTCAGTGTGTTGCCCGAGCCCGAGACGACGTTCGCTTCCTGATCTTCGTACGTGTAGCGCAGATCCAGTCGGGCGGTCAGATCCTTGCCGATGTCGTGATTCACCGAGGAGCTGAGCATCAGGTTGTACGACGTGCCGTTGTTCTCGCGCGCCGACATCGATCCAAGGCTCTGCGCATCGCCCGGAGTAATCGACCGGAAGCCGACGTCTTGCAGGGACCACGTGTTGCTGCGACGATCGTCGATCGCCGCCATGGACTCGAAGTTCAACCAGTCCAACGCGGCATACTTCGCGTTGAACGACCCAAGGAACCGATCCGCGTCGGTGCGTCCGTCGGTCGCCTTGGCAAAGTAGAGCGGGTTATTGTTGGTCGTCTGTGTGCCGGTGACCGAGGTAATGTCCGGTCGATAAAAAATGCGGCCCTGTGTATCCGTGCCGAGGAGGTTCGCGGCGGCGTGGTTTCGCGTGAGGCCGAACCAGCCGAAGTTGTCCGGATACTGCTGGCTGCGCGTGAAGCCCATCTGCAGCGATGCGTTCAGACTGGTGCCGACCGTCTGGTCGATATTGGCGCGAGCGTTTTGTCGCCCGTAGCCGTTGAGGTTCTTGACCGGGCCCTGCTGGATGAAGTTCGTGAAGCTCATGTAATAGCCGGTCGACCCGTTCCGGCCCGTGAGGTCGGCCGTCGACTGGACGTGTGGCTGATTGGTCTTGATGCGGTCGATCGGGTTGTACCACTTCGCGAACTCTGTGGTCTCGAACAAACCCTTGAGCTCCGTCTTCGATGGATTGCTGCTCAGACCATAGTCCCGCTCGAGTGGGTTCGAGTTCAGCGTGTTGGCCGTCGTGACGTCGTTGATGCGAAGCGCTTCGGTGTCCCAGTCGAGCGTTCGCGAGCACGACGGGAACCCGGAGCTCTTCACGCAATAGCGTGTGCCCGTCTCGTCGAGCAGCAGGATGGTGCGCGTCGGGAATGGATACGATCCCTGGATGTCGTCGGTGCCGGTCTCTTGGCGGGCCTCGATGCGAAGTCCCTGCGACGCGTCCGACGGACGCTTGGTTTTGATCGAGATGACGCCGTTCTGCGCGCGCGAGCCGTAGATCGACGCGCCGGCCGCACCCTTCACGACCTCGATGCTCTCGATGTCTTCCGGATTGATGTCGTTGCTGTTGCCGTTGAGCAGGATGCCGTCGACGATGATGAGCGGTCCCTGATCGCGGTTCACCGCGTTGATCGAGTGCGCGCCACGAAGTACGATCGACGGGGCGGTACCGGGGCGGCCATTCGCGCCGGTGACCGTCGCGCCGGGCACTTTCGATTCGATCGACGCCAGCGCGTTGGCCGGCTTGACCTGGAGATCTTGCTCGGAGTTGAGCGACGTCACGGCGAACGTCGTCTTCTTCTGCTCCGTCGCCCCGGTCACGCCTGTGACAACAACCTCCTGCAGGCGATTGATGTCGCGCTTCAGCTCGAAGTCGTTCGTCTGCGTCCCGGCGCGCAGGATGACCTCTTTCGTCTGCGCCAGATGACCGATGGCCCGAACGCGGAGCACCACCGTTTGTCCGCGGACACGCTCGGCGGGGATCGCGATGCTGTACCGGCCCTGCGCGTTCGTGGCGACGGAGATGTTCATCTCCGTGACGAACGCGTTCCCGTTCTCGATCGGCTGTCCCGATTCGGACATGACTCGTCCCGTGAGGGTCGCACCGCCCTGTGCGAGGGCGACGGGCACGCGTAGCAGCGCGAGTGCGCCGACCGCGGTGAGAAGGAAAACAGCGCGGATCGAACGAGTGCGATTCATGTTCACCTCGGGACGGGTGGACGCCGATGGTGTCACGCTGCCGCCAATCGGTTGTGTGTTGAGCCGCTGTCCTACAGTTGCGACACGGCTCCATCATGGGACCAGATGCGACAGCCCGCAAGCGGCGACCCCTGCCGTGCCCGTTCGTCCCGCGGCGGAGACGGTCCGGCTTGAGGCGACCTACCGGGCCGGGCGAGCTTTAAGTCCCGAAGGCACCCAACCCGCGACGGAGGAAGAGACGATGTCGATTGGCCAGTCGATGATCGCCGAGTTCGACCAGGAGATGGCGACGACGCGACGCGTTCTCGAGCGAGTGCCGAGCGACAAGAGCACCTGGAAGCCGCACGAGAAGTCCTTTTCGATCGGACATCTCGCCCAGCTCGTCGCTCGCATGCCGGGTTGGATCCCGATGACCGTGAACCACTCGAAGCTGGATCTGTCGCAGGCGACTCCGTACAGCTACGAGACGACGGACACGCTTCTTGCCGATTTCGATCGTAACGTCCGTGAAGCGCGCGACGCGCTGTCGAACGTAACCGACGAGCAGATGCACCAGCCGTGGGCGCTGACGATGGGTGAACGGAATCTGATGACGCTGCCCCGCGGGGTCGTGGTTCGGCAGAACATCAACCATCTGGTGCATCATCGCGCGCAGCTCACGGTCTATCTGCGGCTACTCGACATTCCCGTCCCGTCGGTGTACGGTCCAACCGCCGACGAGCGCTGGTCGTAATTCGGAGGTTCGTATGGAACGTCGTGAATTCCTTGGCGTGCTCATGGTCGCGGCGCTCTGTCGCCCCGACCGCGCCGCGTCGCGCGAAGACGTGGCGATTGTGGACTTCTCCGACGCCGGGGAACGGCGCGGCGTAATTCGCGTGCCGAAGGTCGTGAAATCGGAAGCGGAATGGCGAAAGCAGCTTTCACCGCTCGCCTTCGCGATCGCCCGCGAGCGCGGTACCGAGCGACCGTTCACCGGCGCCTATTGGGATCTGCACGACAAGGGGATCTTCCGCTGCGTCTGCTGTGACACCGCGCTCTTCAGCTCGAAGGCGAAATTCGATTCGGGCACCGGCTGGCCGAGTTTCTGGGAGCCGATCGCCGAAGAAAATGTGAAGCACGGAAAGCCGAGCAGCGGCTACACGGAGAGCGAAGTCACTTGCCGCCGCTGCGACGCCCACCTCGGCGATCTGTTCAACGACGGTCCGAAGCCGACCGGTCTTCGGTATTGCATTGATTCGGTGGCTTTGCGGTTCGTGAAATAGCGACCTGGGACCTGGACCCGGGACCCGTCCAAAGGAGCAGAGATGGGATTCCTTTCACGACTTCGCGCGGCGATTGGCGCGGAAGAGCAGGCTGCCGGTCAGGTGCCGCAAGAACAGTTCGAGGTTCGCGGCTTCGAGGTGATCGTCGAGAACTCGCGGCCGGACATCGCGACCAGCGACGTGCTGGCGCGGCTCGGCGAAGCTCTCGAATTGATCGAGCGCGCGCAGCCCTGGCGCATGGCGCATCTCCGGCGCGACCTCGCCGGCTTTCTCGTGACTCGATATCCCTGCCGCGGCGCGTACTTTCCCGACTCACGCGCCTGCATGACCGAATTGACCTTTCTCGCCCGGCGCGACATCACCGCGGCGCCGGTCGCTTCGTCGATCATTCATGAAGGAATGCATGCGCGCGTGCACAATTGCGGCGTTCGCGAGCGCGACCTGGCGCGAGAGGAACGGATCTGCCGACATGCCGAACTGGATTTCGGTTTGAGCTTGCCCGCGGAACTTGGCGCGCCGGTCGTCGAGCGCGCGCGGGCGAGTCTGGAGCTGGAGGACGCCGAGGTGGCGCCAAGCATCGATTGGTCGGTCGCGCTCGCGCGGCAAGAAGCCATCGACCGGGCAGCGCGCGGCAAGTGAACGACGAGTTCGCGGGGCGGGTGGTTCTCATCACCGGTGCCGCGCGCGGACTTGGACGCGCCACCGCCGAGCGGTTTCTCGAACGCGGTGCATCGGTCGCCGTCCACGTGCGAACCAAGGAACGCGCCGAGTCGCTCGCCGTGGAGCTCGGCGACCGCGCGTTTCCGGTCCCCGGCGATCTCACGAATGCCGATCAGGCGCGCGGTCTTGTGCGACGCACCACGGCCCATTTCGGCCGCCTCGACGTGCTAATCAACAACGCGGCGGTCGCCTACTCGACGCGGGTGGCCGACATCCCGGAAGACGAGTGGCGAGAGACGCTCGACGTGAACTTGTCCGCGGCGTTTTTCTCCTTGCAGGCCGCCGTCCCAGTGATGTCCGCGCAAAAGTTCGGCCGCATCATCAACGTGTCCTCCACCGCCGGCCGCAGCGTCAGCACGCTTGCCGGCGCGCACTACACGGCGTCAAAAGCCGGTCTGATTGGATTGACGCGACATGCGGCGCGCGAGCTCGGGCCACTCGGCATCACCGTCAACGCGATCTGCCCCGGGCTATTCGACACCGAGCTTGCGCGCGCGAACGCGACGGACGAGCGACTGGAGGCGTTGCGACGGAATTTCCCGGTACAACGCCTCGGCCGCCCGGAGGAAGTCGCCGCATTGATCTGCTTCGTGGCGTCGGAGATGGCGGGCTACATCAATGGAGCAGCGCTCGACATCAATGGTGGCAGCTTGATGCTTTGAGACGGGAGAGCATTCGCGCGCACTTCATTTCGACGCGGATCAACCGCACGGATCCGCGCGGAAAGGCACGGAGGCGGCGTGACGAGTGAAAGCGGAAAACAAGAAGGGGATGCCGGAGCATCCCCTTCCTCTCTCTGTCTCTCGAGTGTCTCGAAGCCCTATTTCACCGACGGGACGTTGAGCGTGATGTCGTACTTCTTGAGCGTCTGACTCAACGACGCTGCGCGCGCGAGGAGCGCGTTCGCCTCGGTCGTGGCCTTGGGCAGCGCCAGCTTCACGTCGCTGTACTGCTTGACCGTCGCCGCGCTCGGCGCTTCCCATACGCCCATCAAGCCGTTCTTCAACGCCGACTCGCGCGCGAAGACGTTTTCCGGATCCACGGCGCCACCGCGACCACCACCACCGCCGCGCCCGCCTGCGTTGGCGTTCAATGGAACGCCGAACTTCTTGCGCGTCGCGTCCATGTCTTTCTGGAACGTCTCGAACTGCGACTTCAGGTTCGCTGGAATGTCGGACTTCTCGCCGATCTTCTTCGAGACATCGGCGAGCTGGCCGTAAACGGTGTTGAGCGCGCTCGCCATAACCGTCGCCTTGCGCTGCATCTCGTGGAGATCGGCGACCATCGCGTTGTACTTCTCATGCTCGCCGGCGGCGAAATGGACGTCGGGATCGAAGCCGATCTTGAGTGGCTTGGAATCGAGCACCTTCCCGCCGCTCGTCAGCGCCACGGTGTAGGTCCCGGGCAGCACGAATGGCCCGGGGCCGCCGAGTCCACCACCGCCACCAAAGCCCCCGCCCCCGCCGCCGCCACGTCCGGTGGTCGCGCTGTCTCCCGGCGCGAGGCACGGATTCGTTGCGGTGTACGCCGTCGGCACGGGCCCCGGGACGCCAGGCACTGCTTGACCACCTCGCCCGCCGCGCCCACCGCCAGCGCCGCCACCACCGCCTCGTCCTCCGCGACCACCCCCAGCTGCGGCCGAGTCGGCGGGCGGCGCGGCGATCGGCTCGACGTGCATGTCCCAGCACGCGGTCTGAATACCGGCCTGCGTCTTCGCCGCGGGTATCGAGACTTCTCTAATCGTTTTCCCGGCGGCATCGCTGACGCGGAGCTTCAGATCGCTCACCGGTTTTTTCACGAGGTAGTTCACGACCGCCTCGTTCGGCGGATTCTCGCCGACGAAGTACTGGTGTCCCCAGAACTCGTCGTTGCGGTCGTCCTTCGTCTTCCACTCGAGCGCCGTCGGCACCGTGAAGAGCTTCACGTCCGCGGCCGCGGCCTGAGCGGCGGCGTACTCTTGAATCGGCTCGAGGTGGTCGAGCACCCAGATCGCCCGTCCGTGGGTCGCGATGAGCATCGCGTTGTCGCGGGGATGGAGGGTGATCTCGTCCACACGCACGTTCGGGAAATTCGCCTTGAGCCGCTGCCACGACTTGCCGCGATCCAGCGAAAGGAAGATGCCCGTCTCCGTGCCGATGTAGAGGACGTCACGATTGCGCTGGTCCTCAGTGAGCGTCTTCACGACTTCGCCGGACAGGTTGTTGTTGATCGAGTGGAACGTCTGACCGAAGTCGCTGCTCGCCCAGATATAGGTCGCGAAGTCGTTGAGACGGTGATTGTCCACGGTGACGTACACCGTGCCCGCGTCGTACGCCGACGGCACGACTTCGCTGACCCAACCGCCCGTCGGGAAGCTCGGCAGGTTCTTGGTGATGTTCACCCAAGTCTTGCCACCGTCGCGTGAGACGTACACGAGACCGTCGTCGCTTCCGGTGTAGTACACGCCCTTCATCTTCGGCGACTCGGCGAGCGAGACGATCGCCGGCCACTGCGAGACGCCGTCGTTGACCGAATTCTTTATGTCGGCGCCCTTCACGCCCATCGTGACGATCGTGTCGCGGCTCGCGTTCGTCGTGAGATCGGGGCTCAGCATCGTCCACGAATCGCCGCGGTCGTGGGAGACGAAAACCCGGTTCGCGGCGACAATCAGCTCGCCCGGATCATTCGGCGAGATGATCATCGGCGTGTCCCACTCCCAGCGGAACGTCTCGCCCTTCTTTGCCGCCGGAGTTACGCTCGCCGGAGTCGGACGAATGCTCTTGGACTCGCCGGTGATCTTGTTCCGCCGGATGATGTTGCCGTCCTGCGTCTCGCTGTAGATCCAGCGCGAATCACGCCGGTCGGGGATCGCGACGAATCCGTCGCCGCCCTGAATCTGGAACCAGTCGTGGTTCAGTATGCCGGTGCTCTGCCGAACCGCGCTCGGCCCGCACCAGTCGTAGTTGTCCTGCATACCGCCGCAGATGTTGAACGGCACCTGCATGTCGTAGCCGAGGTGGTAGAAGAGACCCACCGGCAGATTGGCGAAGAAGTTCCACGTCTTCGCGCCGTCGTACGACACGCTCACGCCGCCGTCGTCGCCGATCATGATGTGATCGGAATTGTTCGGATCGAACCAGATCGCGTGGACGTCGTCGTGCGCGGCAAGCGACGCGCTCGTTTCCGTCGTTTTTCCGGCGTCGATCGTCATCTGCATCTTCACGCCGCCCTGAAGCACACGATCGGCGTTGTTGGGGTCGACGCGCACTTGGCTGAAGTACAGCGGGCGCGGGTTGACGTTGCCGGCCTTCTTCCACGTCGCGCCGCCGTCATCGGAG
>Ga0157372_10008288_pt1 | contig 11051 bp, 11 predicted proteins | sample C55metaG_FD_115307 | JGI IMG/M metagenome (GOLD analysis project Ga0157372, IMG submission 115307) | Corn rhizosphere microbial communities from Kellogg Biological Station, Michigan, USA - C5-5 metaG | ecosystem: Host-associated > Plants > Roots > Rhizosphere > Soil | place: USA: Michigan...
ATAATCTCAACAGTAATTTTTCAAGAGATTTTCATAAACAGTTTAGTGTTTCGCCATCGGAATATTTGCAAAATTTAAAGAAAGCAATGCATTGATAAGCCAATCAAAACTTGCTGCATTGCGGTGGAGAGGAAGATAACAAAAACAGAACTGATGGTGTAGGTTGCTCAACCAAAATACATTTATAATACCGTTCATAACATTGTTATTAAAATTTCTGTGTGGCATACTATTTTTACTATTCCAATCTTACCAACCAGTCCATATCTTAACGGGCTTATAAAAGCAAATAACAACTTGTAAAAAAAATTATTATGAACCGAATTTCGTTTGCAGTTTTATGCAATCTTTTTGTATTATGCTTTTCACTTTCCTGTCGGCAATTGCATCATAATAATACAAACATCCATATAAGTGAATCGGATAATTACTATACTTTGTCTGCACGTTATGATCCGGATGAAACAAGAAACCTGGAAAATTATATGACTAATAAAATTGGAAGAACAAGCGATATATCTTTTGTAAATACACGCATTAAAGGACTGCTTACGCTTGATGATAATACTACATTCTATATACAAAAATATCCGGGTTATCTTGAAATCAAGCTGGATAAAAGAAGAAATTCATACGAATCTTATCAACGCATGAAACAAATGTTCGAAGGAATAAAAAAAGCCGTTATTCAATAATTTTATAAGCACACCCAAAGCAATTTACGGGCTCATTGACTTTATTGTTTATGAGCGATATTTTATCTATTAATGTCAGAAATAGTAGCATCATGCTCTTGCCCTACCTTGGTTATTTTTTATTATAAGGAAAAGGCAAAGCAAATATAGCTGCAGCCATTACCAAGTATCTGTTACACAAACCAAAGGAAATCCTAATTACCAGAAGCTATTTATTCTTCAGATTTTTCTCTATATTTTTTCTTTCATTGCCCTTCTGTTTTACAGCTTTCCTCACTTCTTGTGTGGAAGCGCCTGTTTTCTTACTTTCATAATTTACTTCATAATCTTGTCCGCTGGCTACTTTACGGCGGTCCTGGCTTCTGCCGCGTGATGATTGTTTTTCCATAAGTTTTTTTTATAGTACAAAAAAAATCATGCCACCAATCTAACTTATACACACAAGTGAATTTGTGAATGTTAAATGCAACATATTTGAGATGAATCCATGATGAAATGCTTCCGTCAAACAGAAAATCACATTAATAACTTTATGTGATGCTTATATTAGAAACTTCTTTATTCGAAAAACAAATGAAAATATTTCTACATTCTTTATAAAAGATGAGTTAAATCACTGCCAGTTCAAAGGATATTTTTACCTGCTCAGGCAACGGTTTTTCTTATTGAGACTGTTTAAGTTTACGCATTATTAAATTGTATAGAATTTTGCAGCATGCAACGCTGGAAAAAAATCTTTTTTAGTCTGGTTATTTTTTTAATAATATGTGCATTTGGTTATGCTTATTACGTTTGGAATAAACCGGCCCGGGATGTTTCAAAAGAAAAAGGCATACAAATTACCGCAACAGCCATTTTTGATTCTTTTACTAATAATGAAAATGCCGCCAATGTTTCTTTTTTAAATAAAGCAATTGAAGTAACAGGCAGAGTAAGCAGTCTAAAACATAACCAAGCCGGTCAAACAGTAGTCTATCTCCATACTGATGACCCTGTATTTGGCGTTAATTGTACGTTTAAACAAAGCCCTAAAAATATTGCAGTAGGTGATAGTATTACTTTCAAAGGGATATGTACAGGCTATCTGAGTGATGTTATATTAAACGAGGGTATACTGGTTAGTAATTTAAACAAAAATTAAAGTATATAATTAATGATTTATAAAAGGTATTCTGTTGTTGTTCTTTTCTTATTTGTGTTTGTAATTTTTTTTGAAGGATGTCTTTACAATAAAGCTGACCAGCAATATCCTTCATCCGGTGCCAATTGCGATACAACAAATGTTCGCTACAGCGTAGAAATAAAAGCCATATTGGATGCAAACTGCCAACCATGCCATTACAGTACAGCAGCAATAAGTGGAATTAGTTTATATGATTACTCAACTATTTCAGGCTTGGCAACAGATGGACAGTTTACATACGGAACTTTATTATCTGCAGTAATGCATCAAGGTGGTGCTCCAAACATGCCGCAAGATGGTCCTATGCTGCAGGATTGTGATATTAATAAAATTGCCGCATGGGTTCATAGCGGCGCTCCCAATAACTAAGCGAAATTTAAACAATGAAAAAAACTATTCTGAGTTGTTTTCTTGCCTGCTTTTTTATAAGCGCGTTTAGTCAAACATACTTAACGCGCAATGGCAACATTTCTTTTTATTCGCACACGCCGTTAGAAGATGTAAAGGCACAAAACAATGAAGCTGTAAGTGTATTAAATGCAGCAACAGGGGATATTGAGTTTAGAGTGGCAGTTAAAAGTTTTCATTTTGAAAAAACTGCAATGGAAGAGCATTTTAACGATGATGATTATATGGCTTCAGAAAAATATCCCAAGGCAGGTTTTAAAGGAAAAATTGCAAACATCAGCGCAGTTAATTTTTCAAAAAATGGTACATACAAAGTTTCAGTAAGTGGCGATCTTACTATACGCGATGTAACTAAACCGGTAACAGCAACAGGAACAATTACTGTTAAGGATGGAAATATCACTGTTAACTCAACGTTTAGTGTAAAGCGCAAAGATTATCATGTGATAGGTGAATCTTTTGTTCAGAAGAAAATCCAGGAAGATATACAAATTACTGTGAACTGCGAGTATGAAAAACAATAACATTATGAGAACAAAAATTAAATTACTTGTTTTATGCTTTTTCTGCTTTTTATTTAAAGGAATCGGTCAAAATACAAATCTTGATTCGCTGCTCGATGTGCAGATGAAAGCAAAAAATCAAAATACTACACAACATACCGAAGCCACTTTTAAAACTTCGCGTCTTATTGATGGGCACACAGTAGAAACTACACAGGCAGGGGTTCTTGATTTGAAAGTATCTCACAGGTTTGGTCAGTTAAACGATGGCTTTTATAATATGTTTGGTTTTGATGTTGCTTCCATGCGCATTGGTGTTGATTATGGCATCACGAACCGGTTTACGATTGGTGGAGGAAGAAGCACGTTTGAAAAACAATATGATGGTTTTTTAAAATACAGGTTGCTGTGGCAATCGGAGGGCAAAAAAAATGTTCCTGTTTCTGTTACACTGTTATCTTCTGTAATGCTTGAAACAGATACGCTGGCGCTTAAAACAGAAAAGAAAATTTCTGTTAGCCCGAGTTTTGCAAATAAACTTTCTTATGCATACCAGGTTTTAATAGCAAGAAAATTTAATAGTAATTTTTCATTGCAATTAGCGCCTACTTTAATTCATGAAAATATTGTTGACAGTTCTTTTAATCCCAATGATATTTTTGCTCTTGGCTTTGGTGCAAGACTTAAATTAACGCAGCGTTCAGGAATTAATATTGAATATTATTATCAAATACCGGGTACAAAATTACCCGGCACTTACAATACTTTTTCTATTGGATATGAAATTGAAACCGGTGGTCATGTTTTTCAATTGCATTTTACAAATTCAACCGGTATGACAGAAAGAACTTTTATTGCTGAAAATAAAGGCAGATGGAATAAGGGTGATATACACTTTGGCTTCAATATCTCACGTGTATTCACAATCAAAAAACCGAAAGATTTAAAAATGTAATACGCGGCAATGTAGTATATTGAGTTATATTTAATTCAATGTCTTATATACGTTGCAACATTTTTTTGTTTGTATTGATGATTGCAGTTTTAGGTTTTAAAGAACAGCCTTCAAAACTGTATCAAACCACCAGCGGAAAAATATCTTTTAAAAGCGATGCGCCGCTTGAAGTAATACGGGCTTCATCAAACGACCTTAACGGTCTGCTCGATTTAAATAAAAATAATTTTTCATTTAAAATAGATATACATTCTTTCCAGGGATTTAACAGCCCGCTGCAGAAGGAACATTTTAATGAAAATTATATGGAGTCTGATAAATATCCAACTGCATCTTTCAGCGGAAAAATTATTGAAGATGTAGACCTTTCTGTTGATGGCACATACAATGTAAGAGCGAAAGGAACTTTAATAATTCATAATGTTCCGCAGGAAAGAATTATACAAAGCGATGTTACGGTTAAAAAAAATATTATAACTATACATAGCAATTTTACAGTGTTATTAAGCGATCATAATATTCCCATTCCGCAGGTGGTTAATCAAAAACTTGCTAATGAAATTAAAGTGGAAATGACTGCAACGCTGGAACCAAGATGAAAAAATACTGCTTAAATATATTTCTGTTTGCGATTTTTTTTTCGATCAAGCTGGATGCCCAGTTTTCAAAAACAAGACTATACACAATTGAAAGTGAGGAGCTGCAAAAACCAAAAATCGTTTCAATTTACCAGGAAGATAACGGGTTGATTTTATGCGGAACTTCAAAGGGCTTATACAAGTTTGATGGATTTGATTTTACATTATATCCTTATCAAAAACAAATTACCGCTGCTGTTACTTCTATTTTTCAAACAAAAGACAAAAGAATAATTCTTGGGTTTAGTAACGGAAATATTGCCGAGCTAAAAAACAATATCATCACTTTATTAAATTTTGATGAAGGTTTTCCAAAAGTTGCCATTAATTCAATAACACAAGATAATAATGGTATTATATGGTTTGGCACAGCAGGCGAAGGAATTTATTACATCAGCAAGAACAGGCTTTATAACATTAATGAAGACAATGGGCTGAGCGATAATTTTATTTATAAGCTTTTATATTTTCCTCAACATGGAATTATTGCTACTTCAGACAGAGGTGTAAACATTTGTTCTTTAAACAATGGCAAAAAAAATATAAGCACTTATACATCTAAAAATGGTTTGCCGGATAATATTGTAAGAGCAGCTTTTTTAAAAGACAATGATTTATGGCTGGGCATGCAGGATGCAGGCATTTTTCAATATGCATCAAACGTAAACAATACAACGTTGCAGCCTAAGTGGAAATATGGACAAATAAACGATGTGCTGGTTACAGCAGCAAAAATTTTTGCAGCTACAGAAGACTCTGGTTTAATTGTTTTAAATTATGATAAAAGCACACACGGTTTTGCAGTTGCATATAATAATAACACAATTCCTAAATCAACATGCCTGCTAAAAGACCGAGAAGGAAATATTTGGGTTGCCGGAGAAAATGAATTATTAAAAATAGGCAACGACCATTTACAGCAGGTGTATAATCTTTCGCCAAATGAAGCAGCGCAAATTCATTGTCTGCATTACACAAAAGATTCTGCATTGTGGTTTAATACCAGCGGCGGCATTACAAGATTGTATCAACAAAATGATGAATGGAAAAGCGAAAACTTTAAACTGCCTGTTTTTTCAAATACAACAATAACTGCTTTGTATGAAGACCCTGCTAATAATCTTTGGGTTGGTTCATTAGGGAAAGGGATAACAGTTTTTAATTATGAAAAAGGAACCCAATATAAATTAAACGATAGCCTGCTTGCAACAAACAATACAATCAGCATTACCGGCGAAGATAATTTTATATGGATAGCCGGGCTGGAAGGTGTAATACGTGCAAAATTAAATGGCGATAAATATTCATTCACAAACTTTACTGACACTGCAGGTGTTGGCAATAAATATGTTTATGATATTCTTTGCGACAGAAAAAAACGTGTTTGGTTTGCAACAGACGGAGAAGGCATTTCAGTACTTAACAGCAATAATAAATTTTTTCATCTCTCAAATCGCAAAGATTATATTGGCAATGTTGTTTATAAAATAATACAGGATAATTATGGCAATATCTGGTATGCTACGTATGATAAAGGCTTAATAAAATATAACGGTGAAAAGTTTACTGCCTATACAACCAATGAAGGACTAAGCGATATGACAATTACCGGTTTATTAAATGCCGGAAATTACATAGCAGTTATTCATAAGAACAGCATCGACATCATTAATCCTCTCAGCGGTAAAATAATTTATATAGACAGGGCGCTTATTTCGCTTGATATAAACACAGATTTAAATGCATGCACCAGCGATAAAGCAGGAAACATTTATTTTATCTCAGGAAGTAATATTTACAGTTATTATGTTGATGAAACTTCGATACAGGAGCCAGCAATAAGCATTGATAAAGTAGAATTATTTTTAAAAGATATTCCGCAGGAAAATAATCAGAAGTTTAGTCATAATGAAAATAACCTGAGTTTCTTTTTTACCGGCATTTATTATTCAGAGCCTGAAAAAATTCAATACCAGTATAAGTTAGAAGGATATGATAAAGATTGGGTAGATACAAAAGACCGCGTAAAAAATTTTCCTAACCTAAGTGCAGGCACGTATACATTTAAAGTACGTGTTTCATTAAACAACAACTTTAAAGATGCACCCGAAGCTTCTTTCACTTTTGTAATACAAAAACCATTTTGGTTGCAGGCATGGTTTATTATTGCAACCCTATTATTTATTGGACTGATGTTTTACCTGTATATCAAAAGAAGAGAAAGGCGCATTAATAATATCAATATTTTAAAAAATCAAAAAATTCAATCTCAGCTTGAAACATTACGCAGCCAAATCAATCCGCATTTTCTTTTCAACAGTTTAAATACGCTTGTTTCTGAAATAGAAAATAATCCTGAAGAAGCAGTAACTTATGTAGAGACAATATCAGATTTTTATCGTAGCATTATTCAGCACAGGGAGAAAGATGTTATTCCCTTAAAAGAAGAATTGCATATTTTAAACGATTATGTTTTTTTGCAGAAAAAAAGATTTGGTTGTGCTCTCGAAATAAAAATGAATATAAATCCCGAAATAGTTTTCTCATCATATATTCCTCCTTTAGTTTTACAATTGCTTGTTGAAAATGCCACGAAACATAATGTTATTGCAAAAGAAACGCCCTTGCAGATTGAGATAAAAAATGTGGATAGTAATTGCATTGCAGTTATAAATAACATAAATAAAAAAATGCAGCCTGAAAGAAGAAGCGGGCTCGGATTACAGAACATTCAGAAAAGGTATGAGTTGCTGTTGAGGAAAAAAGTAATTATCGAAAATGATGAAAAATTCTTTACTGTAAAAATTCCTTTAATAAAAAAATAATGATAAAAGTTTTAATCCTGGAAGATGAAGAAGCGGCTGCTAACCGTTTAAAAAAAATGATTGCAGAATTATTGCCCGAAGCTGAATTTATCGGGCATTTAGCGAGCATAAAACAAGGCGTTGAATGGTTTAACACTAATGAACAACCGGATTTAATTTTTGCTGATATTCAGTTAAACGATGGAACAAGTTTTGAAATTTTTAATCGTGTTGAAGTTAAAAGCCCCGTAATATTTACAACAGCTTATGATACTTATGCGTTGGATGCATTTAAACTAAACAGTGTTGATTATTTATTAAAGCCGGTTAAAAAAACAGAACTCAATATAGCTATCGAGAAATTTAAAGCGGTTCATCTTTCAGAGAAAAAAGAAGAGAATACTAACCTGAAGCAATTGCTGAGTGCATTGCAAAAAACACAGAATTATAAACAGCGTTTTGTGTTGAGAATTGGCGACCACATGAAAATAATTGAAGTGCCCGATATCGCTTATTTCTACACAGAAAACAAAGGCAATTATATTGTAACCAGGGACAGTAAACGTTTTCTGGCAGACAATAACCTTGACCAGATTGAAAGCATGCTTGATCCAAAATTATTCTTTCGCATAAACCGTCAATTTATTATTGCTTACTCTTCTATTGCAGAAATGTTTACCTATTCTAAATCCAGGGTATTACTAAAATTAAATCCGCCTACAAAACTCGATACCATTGTAAGCACAGAAAGATCTGCTGCCTTTAAAGCATGGCTTGGAGGAGATGAGTAATGAAGTATTATAAAATTAAAGCTGATTACAATACTCAGGTATCCAGTTTATAATTATTATCAGATTTATGTATGTTGTTCCTGATTGCGGCATCCAATTCATCTGCTTCTTTTTTTGCAAGCTGTAATAACTCAACACTGTAAGGATCCTGGTGTTGAACATTAAGCGTTAGCGTTAATAACCCCTGTATGTTTGCAAGCGGACGCCGCACAATATGTGATTGCGTAAATGATATTTCGCGCAATGCTTTATTTTGCCGTTCAATTTTTGTTATGGCAGGTATAAATATTAGCCCTATCTCCATAACTACAATAATTAAAGAAGCACAAAGAATAAATACTTCGTTTAATCTGAAATGCCTTACTTCTTCATTAGAAAAGCCGGTTAGCTTTGCAGTAAAATCATCCAACTGGTGCAAATAATAATCTTGGGCATTTAAAAGATCAACAAAAGTTCCGCTATTATTACTTCCAATATTTTTTTCTAATTGTTTTGAAAAATCTGCGTATCCCGTTTGCAGTTTATTGTAATCCCCGATAAAATCTTTTTTTAAAAATGCTATATTCAAATCAGAATTTCCATTTATCAAATTAAGCTGCAAATCATGAAACGAATTAATAAGACTGTCAAGCGACGGTCCCCAAATTTGCCCTTCCAAATTGTCTGCTGCAATTGAATTAATTATTTCCTGCGACAAACTTCGTTGCCTGGTTACAATTTTAAGCACAGTTGCATTAATGTTTAATTTATTGGAAGAACTAATAATAATGTAGTACGATAAAAGAAATAATGCAAGAATTGAAACCGTCATTGCTGTAAGAGGAAAAAACAGCGGATGCCTTTGCCTGAAAGGGACTTTCATTAATGGATATTGGTTTAAGTGCTTAACGAAAAAACGCTCTAAATAGTGCGTTTAAAATAATATTTATATAATCACAATTTAATTATTGTAAACCTGCAATAATAATAGCTGCTATTCCGGCAACAAAAAATAAAAACATAAAAGCAAGCAGTTTGTTGGTTCCTGCAGGTGCATTGCGAAACTCTTTCCAGATAAATACGCCCCACAACGCAGCAATTAATGTTGCACCTTGCCCTAAACCATAAGATATAGCGGCGCCGGCTTTGCCTGCTGCTATTAAGTTGAGTGAATTACCAATACCCCAGATTAACCCGCCTAAAATACCGGTTAAATGTGTTTTGAATTTGCCTTTAAAATAATCGCTGTAAGAAACCGGTGCACCATCAAAAGGTTTTTTCATTAAGATGGTGTTGAATAAAAAATTGCTGATAAAAATGCCAACAGAAAAAATAAATACAGCAGTATATGGCGTCATTTTGCCGGCAGCAGGATTTTCAAAATTATCAAGGTCCATAGAGGCTGCAATAAACCTGTAAAAAAAAGACATCAATATACCTGCAATTAAAGAAATAATAATGCCTTTTGATGATGGCTTTGCACCTGCTCTACTGTTGCGCTTATATGCAATTGCATTTATTATAATGGCAAGCGTTATCATAGCAACACCTGCAAATAATAACACAGCATCTCCTTTTTGTGAAGCAGCAAAATTTACAATTACACCTAACACCAAAGCCAAACCAATGGCAACAGGAAAAGCAACTGCCATACCGGCAATAGCAATGGCTGCAGAAAATAAAATATTTGCTGCATTAAAAATAATGCCGCCTAAAAATGCACTTAAAATATTTTTCGTGTCTGCCTGCTGTAAATCGTTTGTAAAACTTCTGCCTTCATCTCCAATGCTGCCTAATGTAAAAGCAGACAGAATAGAGAACAATAAAATTCCAATCACGTAATCCCAATAAAATAATTCGAAGCGCCAGCTTTTACTTGCCAGCTTTTGTGTGTTTGCCCATGAGCCCCAGCATAGCATTGTAATAAAACAAAAAATAACGGCTAAAGAATAATCATGAACGATGAACATAGCAAGTAGTTTTGTTATTAATAATTTTTATAGTGTTGATATTTTCGCCGCTTCTTCATTTTCTTTCATTCCATCAATCGGTTTATCTGTATAGTAAACTGCTGAAACATTATTAATATGGTGTTCGCTTGATAGATTTAAAATTTTTAACTGTACATCATGTTTTCCTTTCGGCAAATTATAATTCCAGCAAAGCTCGTAGCGGCGTGTAGTAAAGCTTACAGGAAGCTCAGGTTTTTCTATCAGCTTTCCATCAACATATAATTCCGTATGAAAAACAAAATCTGAATTGCTTCCGTCTGCAGTTTCACCACGCAACACAAAACCGGTTCCTTCATAATTAAAATTAATCGCATCTTTTTTATCACTCCATTCAACAGGAATTTCTGCAACAGGATATAAACCGTCAAAACTCTTTTCAAATTTTACAGCAGTTGGTGTTTGTGCTTTAATAATAATATTATCACCTTCAACAGAACCACCATTGCGTTTTATATTTTCTAATGCATGTTTAAAACCAATGTTGTAAACATCATTCAAACTCATAGTTATGTATTTAAAATCGATGTCTTCACTTTCTTTTAAACCCTGTTTCCAATAAGCAGGGATTTTTTCATAGCCAAGTAGTGCACCTAAAATACCACCAACAGTTGATGGATTACAATCTGCATCCTGCCCGCAACGTGCAGTTATCTCCAGCGATTTTGTAAAATCTTTATCACCATACAACAAACCAGTTACAACATAAGCCGCATTTACTTTTGCGTCAATATCAAAAGGCTTAAATATACCTTCGGGACAACCCACATCATTCGCCCATTTTTTTTGAATATGAAACCATGTTTCTTTCCAATCGTGTGGAAATTGTTTATGCCAATTAATCACGTCGTGCACGCATTGATAAAATTCACTTTGCGGTGGAATTGTTTTCAGCGCTTCATTAATAATATAATCTATGTCTGATGAAATAAAAGTTTGCGTGTACATCGCACCAACAAAAACGCCACCGTACCAACCATCGCCGTAATTCATAATGTGACCAATTTTATCACTGATGGCTGAAGCTGTGTTGGGCATTGCAGGGCTCATCAATCCTGCAAAATCACTTTCAATTTGATAGTCTAT
>Ga0157372_10008293_pt1 | contig 11045 bp, 9 predicted proteins | sample C55metaG_FD_115307 | JGI IMG/M metagenome (GOLD analysis project Ga0157372, IMG submission 115307) | Corn rhizosphere microbial communities from Kellogg Biological Station, Michigan, USA - C5-5 metaG | ecosystem: Host-associated > Plants > Roots > Rhizosphere > Soil | place: USA: Michigan...
AGAGCACATGGCCGAAACACTCCGCTTTTGGAACAAAGAAGAAATATGAAGAAAGCGGCCCCTCGCCAAAAAAGTCGCGCTCTCAGAGTTGCTGAACGACTTCTCAGAGTGAATCTAGAACAAACAATTTTCTGAATCGGGAACCTACAGTTGGTCGCTTCGCGACCTCACCCGTTCAGCACGCCGCTCAAGCGTGAAATGCGCTCTACGTTTCCGCATGTACAAAACCTCCGCCATTGGAGCGACAACCGAAATACAGTTTTCGTGGTCGAAGCTTGCTTCGTCGAGTGCACAATAGCGAGCCAAGAAGGATGGTAGCGGTTGCAAATGGGGTGAGTGACCCAGAGGTTCGGAAGAAGCTCTCCGAAGCCAGATGGATTCAGTATAGACATGAGTGTGACAAACAGAGCGGGCCGTGGTGGAAAAAACTGATCCATCGCTTCCAACCGCTGCCGATTTGCAGGCCAGAAAAGTGAAAGGGTGATGAAATATTCTCCTCGCGAGTTGGCGTTCTCGGTTCGCCGGTGGTTCCAGCTTTCTTATGTATTATCCCCGTTAAGAATCGAACTTGGGTGAGGCTGTCAGCGGAGTCACGTGAACTCTACTGTAGGCTTTGTCTTTCTTAGCAGAAGGATTTTGCTTTACGATGATGAGGCATCGCCGCGCCCCGGCGGATTTCGGCCGCGCCGCGGCACAGGAGAGCGCCAGAGGGCACTGCAGGCACAGCTCATGAGCAAATGCCGGTGACTCATGGTTGCAATCGCAGAGCTGCCAAAGCTTTTGTGTGATGTTCTTCGGTGTACCAGGATGGCGCGTACTCTTCCAGAAGATCAAAAAGCAATCGGAGGGCGCTCAAGAGTTGTTTCTGTTTTTCCCTAAGGTCGGCTACTTCATCCTCGAGACTTTCAGGTCCATATCGGTGCGCCATTTGTAGGCCTCCTTCTGGACTACCTCCACATTCGGAGCAAGCCACGCATAAAACAGAACTCAGTACGAGAAATTCTAACATCAATCTTTACGCCCCTGCGCCCTTGGGTTCGGGAAACGGCAGGCATGCCGCCACGGATGGGGCGGAAGGTCATCTAACCTCTATAGGACTTAGATTTTCTGCGGCAGCTTAGGCTGCCGAAGCGTGACCTTCGTCCAACATTTGCCGAATCTTTGCTCCCAATTCCTGCATGCGGAATGGCTTTTGAAGGAATGAAACAGCGGCATCGTTAATCTCTTCATCTGAATAACCCGAGATATATATTACCTGCACATTTGGACGGCACGTCAATAAGCGCTCTGCGAGCTCTGTCCCCCGAATATCGGGCATCACCACATCCGTCACAAGAATGTGAATTGGTAGGGAACAACGATCGACGAGTGATAGTGCTTCCATGCCGCTGCCCGCGGAGAGTACGGTATATCCCTGGTGCTCCAAAAAAGACTTTATAAGGAGTCGAAGGCTTTCCTGATCCTCAACGAGCAGGATCGTTTCCGATCCCCGGCAGGAATCATCAGGAGGATTCGGTACGACAGTGATACTGGATGCCGCATTCACCCGGGGAAGGTAGATCTCGAATGTTGTACCCTCCCCGATTGCACTCTGTACAAGGATGTATCCATTACTCTGTCTCACAACGCCATAAGCGGTGGCCAGCCCCAGGCCAGTTCCTCGCCCAAGTTCTTTCGTCGTGAAAAATGGCTCGAACATCCTGGACAGAGTTTCTCGCGTCATTCCGGTGCCCGTGTCACTAACTTTGATGACAACGTAGTTCCCGGGTGGAACTGATGCCGCACCCCTTGTGTGAGCTTCGCCAAGCTCCCGAATTTGGACCTGAAGCGTCAAGCGCCCGCCTTTGGGCATAGCGTCCCGCGCATTAGCAACCAAATTCACGATGACTTGGTCCAGCTGAGCAGGATCTGTTGATACGTAGGCAGGAGATTCGGACGAACGGATGAGCAGCTCTATATCCTCTCCTATCAATCGTCTGAGCATCTTCGAGAGATCGCCGAGGGCAAGATTTACGTCCAGAACTTGCGGTGCCATAACTTGCCTACGGCTGAAAGCTAGCAATTGCTTCGTCAGAGAGGCAGCTCTGAGTGCTGCCGCTAGGATTTCCTCCGTGCTGTGTCTCATCTTTGCGATGTCATTGCCTGCTTTCAGTTCTTCGCAATGACCCATAATGACCATCAGGAGGTTATTGAAATCATGCGCTATTCCGCCCGCAAGTCTTCCGATCGCCTCCATCTTTTGAGCCTGTCTGAGATAGTCCTCCAATTGTCTGTGTTCCGTTACATCTCGGAAGCTCCACACCCTCCCGACTACCTTTTCACCAATCGTCTGTGGTTGTGAGTAGCGCTCGAACACCCGACCGTCCGTAAATTCCAGCACGTCATAACTGGATTCGCTCGGGTTCGCATACAGCGCATTCACCTTCGACATAAACTGTCCAGGGGACTTCAGCTGATCAACAACGAAGCTTAAAGCCTGTTCGTCTCTCCGCTCTCTCAGAACGCCTTCGGGAATATTCCACAGCCCCGCAAATCGACCGTTGGTCGTGACAATTTTCCCTTGCAGGTCCACTACTAGGATGCCATCTGCAGTCGATTCCAGAGCCGCCTGAAGTAAGGACTGGGACTCACGCAGCGCATTCTCGGTTTGTTCTCTCTCGTTTATTTCAGCGATCAACTTCTGATTGATTGACGCCAACTCAGCCGCGCGCTGACGATCGCGTGTTTTCAGCTCTTCTTTCTCTCTTTCAAACTCACGCTCAGCGAGCTTACGCCCGCTCAGATCTTTGGCAGTAATAACCATGCCGGCGACCGCTGGTGTGGCAAGCAGGTTGTTGGCCACAATATCGAAGGGGGTGTAGTCACCATCATGCTTGCGAAGTCGCACTTCGATTGAACTCGCATAACCCGCTGTCTGGAGGGCTGCCGCAAACGTCTCTTGCGCTATCAACACATCATCAGGATGTACATAATCAAAGATGTTGCGTCCAATCACATCGCGCGGCAAGTAACCTAAAACCCCCTGCACGGCGGGGCTTATGAATTGAATGCTTCCGTTGGGCTGGGCAATCGTGACCACGTCCGAACTGCACTGCAACAAATGTCGATACCGTTGTTCGGCGGTACGGAGCTGCTGTTCAGCTTTCTTGAGCTCTGTGATGTCTGCCGCATGCCCAAGGACGTACGCAGCTTTCCCGGATTCCTGACGAAAAATATTCGAGTAGGCGAGGATTCTTTCCTCCCCAGATTTCGTCAGAACGCGCATGAGCCCTGATGCTGTGCCGTCCTTTCGTACCTTGTCGAGGTAAGCCGGAAGTTGATCGCGTACGTCAGGAGGAAGGAAGTCCTGCATGCGTCGCCCGACCATCTCCTCAGGCTTGTACCCGAGCACTTGTGCTCCGACGGGGCTGACGGATAACAGGTGGCCATCCAGGGCATGAATGCAAACTAATCCCAGGCCAAAGTCGGCCGGATCTGAAATGTTTAACGCTATCTTACCGTGGTCAGGTGAAGTTCTCTGGGTGGGTGTTGCATGTGCTGAGTGCGTGCGTTCTTTCATAACGCACCTCCTAGCGATCGCAAATGCTACGCTCGTGCGCTCACCTATCGCGCAGAGAGAGCGCATTGATCTGTTTGTTGAGGAAGCGAACGAGAGACTCTTAAGCCGCATTATACAACTACTTTTTGCCCATGCCCGATGAGCCAGCTGACGGCTGCGGGCTCATCGTGGGGACGATTCGGTCCATGTCTCCGAAGCAGATCGAAGGCAAACACGCCGACGCGCGGTCCGATATTGTTGGATCTGGCGCGGTGCTCCGTTCGACGGATGAAGGGGCAAGCTCTTTTTGAGGGTGATGTTCTGCATGTAAGAAATGCATTGTGAGACGTTGAAAATCAGAGACGAAACCAGAGTCATTTTCAGGCAGCGTTGCGATGGCTAGGGCTGGCGCCTGAATCCTGACGGTCTAAACGCTCGCGCACCGAAGTAAAAATGACTCGATAGTCGCGATGAAAAGAGGCGGCACAGCGTACCGGCTTCATAAGCAACAGTGGAAGAATGTAGCGCTCCGTCAGTGTGCGAGGCCGCGATCAAACCCGTCTTTTCCCGCACACACACTACACCGATTTGGTTTGGCAAGTGCGAAATACGGTAAATCGGCCATAATTTATCTCAGACGAGAACAGCAGGCGGCACGAGAAGCGACGTGCGCATTCATGAGGCATGCGCCGAAAGCCGTTTTTGTAATTCCTGAATTGCAGTTTGCAGAGCGCGTTTCTTACTGTCATAAGCCTTGTCTCCTTGCGACAAGCGTGCCATCTCACGTCGCAGTCTTTGAAGGCCAGATAACGCTTCGACAAGGCGAATACGCGAGGCTGGAGCAACGCGGGGCATATCATGCTTCCGGGGACACTACAACTTTTGTAGGGAATTGGGCTCAGCTTAGGACGCGATCTTTGCGATCGTCAAGCGTTATTTCGTGTTACAGCTCCACTGAATACGCGCCGCACAGAACATGAGTTGATCGGTTGATTCATGGACTCACGAACTGTTGCGAATTTCATCAATTCGCGTAGGCCGTAGCTGGAAATGCAAAGCTGACGAGGATCCGCTATAGAAACCTGCTTATTAGTTCATTGAGCCCGACGGAGGATATAAAGCGGAACGGCTATTCAAATCGAAAATCGAGTGCTACATGGCGTCAGCGACGCAATCTCGAGAAAGCCGCTTTCCGCCCTTAAGGCATCTTCCACGGCCACGGGCATTTTGATTACAATGCTGGAAATTCTCTGAGGGGTGGGCTGTGAAAGCTCGCGCAATTGTCTGGACAGTAGCTATGGCATACGCCGGGTTTATCCTGACCGGCCAGGGCCTGCGAACTTTCAACAGCCTTTCAATTACGGAATCGGTCCTCGGGGCTTTAACAGGATTCTTACTTGCAATCATGTTCACACTCCGACATAGGCGACGACAAAGACCGGCCTTAATTACATATTCGATTGAACAAATGTTTCCAAACTGGGGCATATCCAGCGAAAATCGTGGCTCGGATCGGAGTCCAAAGCGTTAATCCAAAGTGTTCTGGACTGATGGCAGCGTTCGCATGTGTACACCATACGGCCGTGCGCTTGCCTGTCGTACAACTTCAAGCTGCGGGTCGAGCATCACTTTCATGCGCCACCACCAAGTCGCTCCAATCTTTAATTCTGAGCCCTTCGCTCAAGTGAGGCGGCATGACATCAGTTCTCCCATAACGCCGGGCTGGATTGTGCTGGCGACACTAGACGTCCGGCTGAGCGGCGACTTCTCTACTTGACAAACGTACCAACTCGAAACTAAAAGTAAGCGTCCGTAACAATCGAGGTGGGGGTGCTTCGGCCGCTGTCCCGCGCCGAGCCGGCTAGGCTTATCTGAGCATTGGCGGACGATCTCGAATTCAGGAGCTTGCGATGCGAATTCTCGCCATCCCCACTCTGGTTCGTGTTGTTCTTGGTTTTTTGATATTTGCTAGCCTGACGGCTTGTAGTTGGGCCCAGAAGGATGCGGGTAGCATTGTGGGATCCGTCAAGGATCCCAGCGGTGCGGTCGTGGCGAACGCCAGCGTCACAGTTAGTGACGTAGAGCACGGCCAAACCGTCAGCACCACAACGAACGTGGATGGCGAATTTGTCGTCAGCCCATTGCGCGTCGGACATTACACGGTATCAGTCCAGCAGAGTGGATTCAAGAAAGCTGTCTCTGTGCCCGTCAATCTCGATGTACAACAGCGGGTTGCGGTGAATATCGTGCTGGAAGTCGGAAAGATCTCCGAATCGGTATTGGTCAGCAGCACGATGCCTCTGCTCGAGTCGGAGACCTCTGAACTAGGCCAAGTGGTCGACAGCCAGCGCGTCGCCAACTTGCCTTTGAATGGGCGCAACTTCGCACAACTCGCGTTGCTGACCGCCGGCACCGCACCCAGCGAACCGGGTGCACGCGACGAGCAGAGCTACGGCTTCAGTGCCGGCGGAGCCCGTTCGCTGCAGAATAACTTCCTGCTCGATGGAATCGACAACAACTCGAACTTAACCGACCTGCGTCAGTCGATACGTTCACGGTGCCTCGGGTGCCCGGACTAACCTCGGTTTACTTCGTCCGTTGCCAAATGACGGACGAAGCTGGCCAACTACTCGCGGAAAACGTCTACTGGGAGTCACCGACGGGCGATGATCTCGGCCCTGCAAGCAATGACAGTAAGTTCCAGGTGAAGTGGGCCCACTCGGAAAATTTCAAGGCCCTGAACACAATGCCTGCAACGCGGGTCACGGTCACAGGCACGTACCATCAACTCAGCGGCGAAACTCGGGTGCACCTCAACATTACCAATGACTCCGGCCATATCGCATTTTTCTTGCGGGCCGAGATCGCCGCCGAGACCGGTGGCGCGGAGATTCTTCCCATTCGCTATGACGACAACTACATAACGTTGTTCCCGCATGAAAGCCGCACGATTGACGCCGTTGTCGATGCCTCCCTCGTACCTGGGCACGAGCTTGTCGCAAGAGTAGAAGGTTACGATGTACCGGCTGTAGAGATGCCTCTGGTAGAAGGCAAGCACTGAGCCCGACACCGATCGGCAGCGGACACAAGATTCACACATGGAGGGGGACGACGTTCGGGCGGCACGTGACGAGATCGCACCGCATCCATGTCGGAGATATGATCCTTAGAACGCCAAATGATGATGCGGCTATCCGGCTGCAAGAGGTATTACGCGCCAATCGCAAGTCAGGCAGAGCGGGAACTTACGCGGTGTGCTCCTCTCACCCCGCGGTCATTGAGGCCGCCTTTCAGCAGTCCTTAGCTGATGGATCCCTCTTGCACTTAGAATCCACATCAAGCCAAGTCAATCAGTTTGGCGGCTATACGAGCTCTACCCCCAGCCAATTTGCGCAATGGATCGATTCAAAGGCAAAAGAAGTCGGCCTACCCGCGAACCGGATTCTGCTTGGTGGCGATCACCTTGGACCGTATCCTTGGCGACATGAAGCGTCCTCAGCTGCTCTGGAGAAAGCGTGCAGCCTGGTTCGCGATTGCATCGCCGCGGGCTATCAAAAGATTCATCTCGACGCGAGCATGGGTTGTGCTGACGATCCAAAGCCCGGAATTTCCGAGCGGACAATTGCCAACCGGGCCGCGAGACTGTGCCAGGCTGCCGAGGAAGCCTATCGCGAATTGCCGTCAGGGTTACCTCAGCCTCTCTATGTCATCGGGACAGAGGTGCCCACCCCGGGCGGTGAAACGCAAGATACAGGGGGGCCCGCCGTCACTCGAGCCGAGGATGTACACCGAACCTTCGAAGTGTTCCGAGCCGCATTCGTCGAACTCGGGCTCGACGCAGCATGGGAAAGAATAATCGCGCTCGTGGTTCAACCCGGGGTTGAATTCGGGCCCAATTCAATTTTCGAATACGATCGCGCCAAAGCGGCGCCCCTCTCTGCTGCTCTTCAATCGCATCCCAGAATCGTATACGAAGCGCATTCCTCAGACTACCAGTCTCAACAAGCCTTGACCTGTATGGTGGAAGATCATTTCGCAATTCTGAAGGTGGGTCCCTGGCTCACCTTCGCCTATCGCGAAGCAGTGTTGGCCTTGAGCGCGGTCGAATCCGAATTGGATCAAAACACCTCGAGCCGACGTACTGCGGCAGTGCGCGAAGCATTGGAGCAAGCAATGTTGGAGGATCCGGCCCACTGGCGGTCCTACTACCAAGGCGAGGATCAAGAGCTGCGCCGCGACCGCGTCTACGCTTACAGTGACCGTTGCCGCTACTATTGGCACCGCCCTGCAGTCCAGGAAGAGATCGCGCGATTACTCAACAATCTCTCGACGAGACCGATTCCTCTCACGCTGCTCAGCCAATTCTTGCCTTTGGAGTACCATGCCATTCGAGCCGGAGAGCTACAGGGCACGCCCGATCAACTGATTCAATATCACATAAGGAAGGTTATAGCCGTATACGCGAATGCTTGCTCGGTCAAGTCGCCGGCTTAACAGCATACAGGTCAGTTGCGGCGTCCGTATGGGTCACGTCTTTCGGAGAATTGCAGTTTCTATGAATTTCCCGTATCGCTGACACCTACCATCCGGACGATCGCGGAAGGCACACAAATGATTCGAAGACTTCAGAGGTGGATATTCGTCCGCTTTTGCATGCTGCTCCTTGTCGGCTATGCTTCTGGCGTATCGATGGCTAAACCAGCTGGAGCGAATCCAGTCTACATTGTCCTTTGGTTCGATACCGAGGATTACATACTCCCGTCGAGCGATGATGCTGCAAAAAGACTCGCCGAGTTTCTGACCCAACATGCCGTGCAAGCGACCTTCAAGGTGGTAGGAGAAAAGGCGCGGACCTTGGAAAAACGTGGTCGGCAAGATGTCATTTCAGCCCTTCGGCAACACGAGATCGGATATCACAGCAACACGCATAGCCAACATCCTACGCCCGCAGAATATGAATCAGCTTTGGATTGGCGCACCGGGGTCGACGAGTTTAGCCGTCGCGAGCGCCCCGGCTTTGAAGATGTCCGCAGGATTTTCGGTAAGGCGCCGTGCTGCTATGGCCAGCCCGGGAGTTCGTGGGCTCCGCAGAGCTTTGCTGCGCTTCGGGACTGGGGAATACGCGTCTACCTCGATGAAGGCTCTCAGGTAGGGCTTGATGGCAAACCATTCTGGTATGGCGGGTTGCTCAACATCTTCAATACGGTTGAGGGGCAAGAACTTCGCCCTAACGACAATTGGGATAATCTGGAACGGTCCAAGGCCAGGTTTCGTGAATTCTACCTGCGCATGAGTTCGGAGCCGCAAGGCGGCCTCATTAGCTTGTATTTCCACCCTTGTGAATTCATTCATGAGTGGTTCTGGGATATGAATTTTGCTCACGGAGCGAATCCGCCGCGTGATCAATGGAAACAACCGCCGCAAAAATCCACCGAGCAACAGAACAGGACGTTCGGCTACTTTGAAGAGCTGGTGTCGTATATTAAGACATTTCCTAACGTGCATTTCATTACAGGTTCCCAGGCTTTGAGTCTCTATCCAGATTTGGCTCAGCAAAGAGACTTCTCTCCCGACGATTTATCTGCCATTGCAAAAGCGGTGAGCTCAAAAGTCACATTTCAGGAACGCGACGGTTACGCGCTGTCGGCCAGCGAAATATTGGATCTCCTTACGTCTTATGCGTCACAAGCGACTCTCAAAGCGAGCCGTGCAACAGCAGTGCGATTGAATCAGACGCCATATGGCCCGAGCTCGGCGCCGCCTGCCCTAGGAAAGGAGGTTCATGTACCTTTGGCACAATTTCTGTCCGCAGTTGTGGACGTTCGCGACTTCATCGACGTTCAGCATCAGGTACCGCAGGCAGTATGGTTGGGCAGCCTCCCCGTTCCACCCGAGGCCTACCTGGTTGCCCTTGCCGAGATCAGCACTCGTTTATTGTCGGCGCAAGACCTGCCGCAATTCGTAACGGTTGCTCCCGCCCAACTCATCACAACCGAGCACGTTGCAGAAGATTCTGAGAGAGTATGGGACTGGCCAATCTTTCCTGAGGGCTTTCATTCCGCATGGCTGATGGATTTGGCGCGGCTGCAAGCGTGGACCCTAAAACCAGCAATCCTGGCCTCAGCCCAGCCTTCCCGAAGCGAGGTCAATCATTAGGCAACGCGATCAGGCTCGTTGAAGCATCCATTCACGACGAGGTCTGGCTAGGCGCATCAAGCGCCGCCCCACGTCTTCCTCTTGCCTACGAATCGTCCAGCCTTTCGCCCTATCGATTTATGCTCGTAATCTTGCAGGGCGCAAGTCGAGCCGATTGGATGTGATTAGCATGTAGTGGCCATCTGAATGCAGAGCACAACTCAGCCAGCCTAGTTGATCCACGAGCAGGGGCTGCCGGGAGCGTTTTCGCAGTAGAGCACACGCCACGACTTTGGCTTGTGCGCCGCTGTCCATGCGCTTCCCTGGATGAAGTATGGCTTCGCCCAGACTTCGCTATCGATGGCGCGGGGCGAAATTACGGTGACCTGAACAGCGCTCTCAGCCGGAACACCTCGGCGCGGATCTACGATGTGCGAATAACGGTGTCCGCCGGCCCGGAATGATTTCTCATAACTGCCGGACGTGGACAGTGACAGGTCCTTGAGGAACACTTGCGTCGCGTCCTTCCGATGGTCCCAGGGGTCGGCAAGGCTGATGGGCCAACCGCGGAGTTCCTCGGGAGGATTACCCAGGCCGAAAATACTGCTACCGGACGCGGCGACGAGCGCGTTGCGAATACCCTTCGATCGGAGGACTCCGACCATGCGATCGACGGCGTAGCCCTTGCCTACTCCGCCGGGATCGATCTCGACCCCGGGCCGATCGAAGCGCACGGTCCGATTTGTCGTGTCCAGCTCTACGTGCCGATATCCCACCAATTCGAGCGCATCATGAATCTGGTCGGGAGATGGGATGTGACGGCCTCCTCCCCAAAAGCCCCAGGCGCGCATCAGGGGGCCGACGGTCACATCGAACGTGCCTTCACTGGCCCGGCCGTACTCAATGCACTCCGAGAGGAGACGGAACAACTCTGGCGAGACTGTAAGCGAACGCGACGCGGCGTCGCGATTGATACGGCTCCACTCGGTCTCTGGTCTGTAGTTCGACAGCAGGGCGTCCAGGCGGTGCGCTTCCTCAAAGGCAGCGTCGATCGCTTCGTTCATGGACGCATGATCGGTTCCATAGAGGACGATAGTGAATGTCGTCCCCATGGCATCCGCTCTTCTTTCCAGCCGCTGCGCCGCGGCTGTTCGCGCCAGCGGAACGGCTGCCATCAGAGTGAAAAAGAAAACCTTCAGGACTGTTGCTTTGGGATTTGATTTTTCCAAAAAGCCTCGTAGTCGAACATCGCTTCCTTGATGGGCACACCGCGCACATCGATGTTGGTCAGGTCTGCCGAACCCAGTCCCACCGCCTCGGCCAGAAGTACGGTATTGTCGGCGTACTGGAAGGTTTCATCGCCGGGCTGCAA
>Ga0157372_10008295_pt1 | contig 11044 bp, 11 predicted proteins | sample C55metaG_FD_115307 | JGI IMG/M metagenome (GOLD analysis project Ga0157372, IMG submission 115307) | Corn rhizosphere microbial communities from Kellogg Biological Station, Michigan, USA - C5-5 metaG | ecosystem: Host-associated > Plants > Roots > Rhizosphere > Soil | place: USA: Michigan...
AAAACAGGTGGGTCAACATCCCGGAATAAATTAAAATCAATGAATGAAGGGGCTAAAAATTTATTCCGAAAAGGGGTGGGTCAACATCACCGGAATGGTGGGTCAACATAAATCGGAATGGTGGGTCAACATGGTTCGGAATCTACAGTGTCGTATGGAACGTTTCACGATACTGGATGTTACGTAACTGGAAATAAGGGCGGTTTTATGGCACAGCATGAACATACGATTGTTGTCACAGACGGAAGACCGCTTGTATTAACAGAGATGAATGAAATTACATCAAGCTAAGACTCTTGAGGACATTGACCAGGCATACACTATTCTTTAACCGCGAAAAAATTTTATAAAATCAAAATAACTTGCCATCAAAATAACAGAAAAGTAAATCAAACTGTTCTGCTGAAATGTTGTAAGGAAATGATCGATACCAGGCGCATAATTGCACATCAAAACGGGCAAGCCGTAGGGAAAAAATATGAGGCTATGCCAATGGGAAATGTACATGCCTATTGCTAAAACAACACCACCTAAACCGATACCAATAGTCGGAAACAGGTTCTTTATACGGAAGCTTAGCCAAAAGTGAATGCCGAGGATTGCGAGTACTGTAATAAACGACTTGCTGATGTAAGCAACAATATTTGTGTGGATGGTTCCATACATATAGGAAGGAGAATAATTTAAAAAACCAAATTGCGGTTTCCATATCCCCAATAGATACCCTCCCAATAAATAAAAGATAAACATCAGGCAATAGAGTAAAAACACAAGAGTTACCAAAGAGAGATATTTTCCAAAAAAGATTTTTGTTTTAGCAATAGGCATTGCAAAAACATGTTTCCAGGTATTTGATTTGTGTTCAATATTAAAAACCAATGCCACTATTAAAATAATCAATAAAGGAAGGAACGTAAAATGTACGCCATTAAATAATTTTCTGGAATATTCATTCCATGGATTGGGATTGTCAATAACAAGATAATGGACATAATCCTCCCAATGCCATGCAATGGTTGAGACAAAAAATGCAGGAATAAATAATGCGCCCAGGATTACAAGCCAGAAAGCAAAAGAATTTTTTGTTTTGATTAATTCTGTACGATAGACAGCAAGAAGTTCTTTCATTTTGTAAATATTTTTAACCTGGTAATGGATCATTTTTTTCGAATCTTAGCAAACGGTATAGTTATTTGTCATTTTTAAAAAGAGCTGCTCAAGGTCTTTGCTTTCGATGACCGCTTCGTATATCTTTAAATTACTGTTGATTAAAAGGCGTATGATTTCATTGACTTCTTCTTTTGATTCAATGGTGATGCTGAGACTGGCTTCATTATCAACAACGCTGTAAGATGATTTAAGAAGATTGACTGCAGAAGCGGGATTGTCGACCTTTATATGAATTTTCAATTCGTTTTTTTGAAGATTGTATAAATCGCTTATTGTCCCCTGGAAAAGGATGTTACCCATACTTATAACACCAACATGAGTAACAATTTTTTCTACCTCAGAAATCAGGTGGCTGGAAAGAAAAATGGTGGTATTATGCCTTTTATTGATCGTTTGAAGTAGTTCACGCATTTCCATGATTCCCATCGGGTCCAGCCCATTTACCGGCTCATCAAGAATTAATAATTCCGGTTTTGACAATAATGCAAGAGCAATACCTAGCCTTTGCTTCATGCCTAAAGAATACGCCTTAACCTTCTTGCCAGCCGCTTCTGAAAGCCTGACGGTTTCCAAAACTTCCTCAATCCTCTCTTTGGGGATCCTTCTTAATTGTCTTGTAATTTCCAAATTATCAAAGCCAGTGAGGTGCTCATATAGTGATGGTTGCTCTATAAGTGCGCCGGTTTTGGATAAACATTCAATCCTTTTTTGCAAAAGATTTTTGCCGAAAAGAAAAACCGAATGGTATGGGTCTTTCAACAAGCCCAGCAGTAATCGTATTGTCGTCGTTTTGCCTGCACCGTTAGGTCCTAAAAAGCCATAAATTGCTCCTCGTTCAACTTTTAAATTAATGTTTTTTAAGATGCTTGTTTTCCTGCCAAATCCAAATTCAAGGTTGTGGGTTTCAATTACAAATTGATTTTTGTGCTGCATATATTCTGTTGATTTATTTTTAAATCATCGTAAATTTTCAAAAGCGCTTCAGGCGTACAAAACTTTTATGACGCATTACCTTGAAAAGCTGACAGAAGGATTAATATTGTCGTCAAAACCTTCATCATTGGATTTCAGCTTTTCGCCACTTGCGTGGATGAATTCATCAATTTTCCAGGAAGTTAAAAAAACCGTTAATTACATTTATGTATGAAACATTTGCAACGGATTTTAAAAGAGCTGTTCGAAAGCAGAATAACGATCCATGTTGTATTCGTCCTGTTCTTTCTTACGGTATTTTGCCTGCCATCCGTAATCAATAATTTACCTGCGGATAAATTGTTGAAAGTTTTCCTCTATGCAATATTTCTTTTACTGTGCTTTTACCTTGGAAGAGGGTCTTATCGGAAATGGCTAAAGGCAGGCAAGTTTCAGAAATTCTTATTATGGTCTGCTGTGGCTATTACCATCCTTTGGGCGACAGGCATACTCGGCTCGTTGCTACTTACCAACAACAGCATCACAGCTATTATCATTATTGTTTTATTTTTTGTTGTCTTATTCTTTCCCCTGGGAGTATTTTTTTCAATTACACGAACCAGCATATTGAAACAATTGCATGAGGAAAGAGTTATGAATCAACAAAAAGAAAGTGAATTGCGGTTGCTGCGATCCCAGCTAAGCCCGCATTTTTTATTTAATATTCTAAACAATTTGTATGGGCTTTCTTTAAGGAAGGGCAATGTGGTGGCGCCGATGCTGCTAAAACTATCCGGCATTCTGCGATACAGTTTGTATGAAACCAATCAAACTTTTGTGCCGCTTGCAGATGAGCTAAACTGTATTGAAAACTATATAGAATTGGAGAAGATGCGTATTGGCAACAAATTAATATTAAATGAGAATATTTCAAAACAAAACATTAACGAAGTTATGATTCCGCCTATGTTGTTGCTGACATTCGTTGAAAATGCATTTAAACATTCAAAGGATACCTATCAAAAAAAAGTTCTTATCGATATTCATTTTCAATTTTCTAGTGGTTTATTAGAGCTGATAATAAAAAATAATATGCCGGATGAAGTAAAAACAATTCCTAGGACTGAACATTCCGGCATTGGCCTTGATGTCACTAAGAAGCGGCTTGACTTGTTATATGGGGATAGCTATTTTTTCCAGACTTTTACTAAAGATGGATTTTATAATGTTTGTCTTAAAATAAAAACCAAATGAAGCAATTGAATTGCCTGATCGTTGATGATGAGCCTATTGCACGTGATATTATCGCTCACTACTGCACGAACCTTTCGTTTCTTGGCATTGTCGCTACTTGCGGCAATGCTTTTCAGGCAAGGGATGTTCTGAACGAAAATCAAATTGATATTATCTTTCTCGATATTCACTTGCCGGTTTTAGATGGGCTAAGCTTTTTAAGAACTTTGAAACAACCACCGCAGGTTATTTTTACTACTGCTTACAAGGAGCACGCTGCTGATGCCTTTGATCTAACAGCCTGCGACTATTTGGTGAAACCATTTTCTTTGGAACGATTTATTGTAGCGGTAGATAAAGCGGTTCATAATTTAAATATGGTCAGTAAAATATCAGAGACTCCAACTTTAGTGGATCATTCTTTTATAAAGGCTGAAGGCAAAATTTATAAAATAGCTCACGAGGAGTTGTTATATGCGGAAGCAAAGGGTAATTATACAAAAGTGGTGACAACAAGCAAGACTATTCTTCCTGCAATTTCGTTTAGCAGCTTTGAGAACTTATTGACATCAGATCTTTTTATAAGAGTTCATCGCTCGTTTATTATCAATAAGTCTAAAGTTGAAAGTATAGAGGGAAACTCTGTTCTTATTAATAAAGTTGTCATTCCGATAGGAGGCTCTTACAAAGAGAATTTTTTGAAATGTTTGGGTTTATGAAGTTTTAAATTTCTTCATACTTTTTTATTTCCGGTTATTTTAAAAACCCGTCTGAATGGGAATAAAAAAGATTAAAAGCTGTTTTTTATTTGCAAAAAAATATCTTCGTTTGTGTATTATGCTGTAAAAGCTATGGAAGCATTTTGATTTTTCTGCAAAATCATTATCTACTCCCTGCGTTCCTCCATCTTTTCCCATCATCTTTTGAAACATTTAGTGGGGAACATCCACTTATGAAGGTCTTCACCTCTCAAACCTAAAGGATTCGCTCTATCCTGATTTGCACCAGCCCCAAATCCATCCAACGAAACTGAAAATGCTGCTACTTTAACTTTACCCATAATAGATATTTTGTTGGTTCATCATTAATGAAACGTTGATAAGGTTCAGTTACAAATTGAGTGAATGCTGATGCACAATCTGCTAAACAATTGTTTTAAAATGTGTACTAGTTAACCATACATTGAACATAAGACTCTTCCTCATTAGAAGGTATTTCCAAGCTGGTTCTAGAAGTTCTTTCGGCGCTTTTTTAAACCATTAAGCGCTATATGAATTCCCGCCCAGATCATCCAAAACGCCAAAGCATTACCAACTATAAATACCGGACCAAGCGCAAGTACGTGAAGTCCCTGAACGACTAATCCGCCAACTGCCAGAGCACACGCGCCGAGCACGCCTGCCACCCTTACCCAGAGCGGACTCCAATGTGTGCTAACGGCAAGCAAAACAAACGCAAGAGCAAAAAAAGGCCAACCAACTGCCTGCATGGCATCTACCAGAGAAAGCAACGGACTTGCGCCATCTGTTGCTATTCTGCTAACTTCTGTACGCGCTGCCAGTTCAACTGAAAACTCAATTGCCATGAACACTGTGGATATAATACCCAGGCGGATAGCACTGGCGGCTGTTTTTTCTGTTTTGTCTAACAGCAGAAATAATGACCAGGCAATAAAAAATGCAGATACCAGAGCGCACAAATGAGCTGCAGGCCACATTTTATCTGATAACATTGAAACAATCGCTGTTTTAAAATCCTGCCCCTGGTGGCCTGCAGGATGAAGTACTCCCGCAGTAAAAAAACAGAGACCGCCTGTTGCCAGTAATATTCCTGGTAAAGGTTCGAAGGTTGAATTCGTCGGAACTTTCATTTTTGTACTTGCGTCTGTTGACATCTTTTAAAAAATTTGAAATCTAATATACTAATATATTTAAATTCATCCTTGATACCATGAAAAGCAAATAGAAAATACCCCTCAGCCCATTCAAAATTATCAAGGAATGTCCATATAAAATAGTCGGTAACATTTACTCCTTCGCGCTTTGCATGCAATACTTGTTCAATATTTTTTTTCAAATAATTTATTCTTTGGAATCATCTACTTCGCCGTTTTTCGCTTCGTCATGAAAAGCGGCTCCATTTTCAGTAATCATTAGTTCAGGAATATTTTTATACGCGCTGTATTTCTTTAAAGTATGATAAATACATTCAGGATAAACTTCCCAATTCATTAAGGTAGTTTCTACATTACGCTTGTTCGCGTTTATTATTGCAGAAGAAGTAACAGAAGCTATAGTTTAATAACTCATCTTATCATATTATCAAAATTGCTATCGTTCGACGAGATCGTTATCAAAACGTTCCATTGTTTTAATTTACGTGTAAATAATATCTGTATGAAAAAGACACTCGTAATTGGCAATATTATTAATCTTCCGGTTGATTTAATCAATTTCGCTATAAAGACGGCAAAAGAAATTTCAGGCGAGCTAAAAGCATACAAAGTGTTATTTCTACAATTAGGTCATCCATCGTAGATTATATACAACTTTGTTATTTTTAAATATACTGGTAATTCTGTCAACGCATTCTATTGCATTGTAAACTAACAAATAGCAAAGATTTTGATTTTCTTATAAGGTTCACTTTTGAAAAGCTTAAATCAAAAATATCTTTTTACCGCCACTGGATTATAAAAAATAGTTGTGACTATATAAATGTAAATCCGGTATTATTTCAAAAGTCTTAAAGAAAAACACCCGCAGGAATACGGGTGTACACATGACAAAAAACCTATTGTGTGTTGTTGATACTTAAAATTTTGTCCAGCCTTTCCACCAGTTTGCATCTTCTCCTGATGGGCCTACAGCTCCGCGATAAGTGGTAGGGATAAAATCAGATGTAGCAATTTTTGAATTTGCAAAGGAAGCACCGGTGAGCAAAGGTGATCCTGCCATTGGCGTGAAATCGGGATTGGAATAATTGAATGCATCAGCCAGCATTACTTCCGCATTAGTTGCCAAAATGCTGTTGCCGTTCTCAGTCTTATTAAACCAATTGATCGCATCAGTTACAGTCCATCCTGTCGGAGCAGTTGTACTTAGTGAATAATCTACGGGTTTTGCGCATCCTGCAATGATGGTATTCTGAACAGATACCTGATTGTTCCTGATATTGTTATCGGTGGGGGTTCCTTTGGAAGCATCGATCAGAATACCTTTGGGATAGCCCATCATTACAGAATTGAAAATGGAAATAGAAGAATTCCTTCTTATTTGTGCGCCTGCCAGGAATAGACTATTTCCTATATTTGAAGTAGTTGCTCTTGGTCCTATTATGGTCATATTACTATATACGCCGCTGGTTTGAGGAGTTAAATCACTTCCATTGGCGTCATTATCACTTTCAAATGATTCTGATTTTGAAATGTCCGCAATTGCAGAATCCCTTAATACAATTCCCCATTGTACATGACCGCTCCAGCCATTATCAGTATCGTAATCATCATCCAGTGTACTGATAAAAACAGTATGTTTTAAATTTACAGTGCCGCCAAAACATTCTATAGCGTCATCATTAGCTTTGTAGATTTCAACATAATCTACAGTAGTGCCATTACCCACACCTGCCAGCGTAAGCCCGTTCAATTCGTTATCAGGCAGGTAGGCGTATCCTGCATATTCTATTCTTACATACTTTAAAACCCCTGAATTATCTGCAGCATTAGTGCCTCCAAAAAGTCCATAGCCAGCAGCATTATTTACGCCACCTTCTACCTGGCCTACACCCTGCACTCCATTAAATGAAGCATTTACAGGAGCTTTGCCACAAATTACTAAACCGCCCCAATCTCCTCTTTTAGGGTCAGCAGCATCAGAGGTAAACACAATTGGTTTGTCTTTTGTTCCATTGGCAATAATCTGACTTCCCCTTGTTATAATTAAAGCGCCCTTTGACGCGGTTTCTCCGTGAATCGTTGTTCCTGGTTCAATGGTCAGTTTTGCGCCATTAGTTACATACACCATCCCATGAAGTGTATAAGTATTGCCCGCTTTAAGCGTTCTGTCGGAAGTAATACTGTCTTTAAGAGTTGTTTCTTCCGTTGGAGGCTTATTTTCATCGCCTACATCGGTTTTTCTACAGGAGACCGTTGTCATTATTCCTGCAATAATTGTAAACACAAGTAACTTTTTCATTTTTTTGTTTTTAGAGTTTTTATTTAATAGTGTAACTAAATGTGACTGAAACATTGGTTCCATAATCTCGCGTAAGCGCTAAGGCATCTTTATGGTCATATTTATTATTATTATTAAGGTCATAGTAGAAATCAGCTTTGCGGTTGATGATATCTGCGATATTCAGTTTCAACTCTCCTTTATTCTTTATTATTTTTTTAGTAAACTGGAAATCAAGTAACGGGCGCGGAGCTTCCCATATAACAGGCACTTCATCACTACCTACATATAGAATTCGCCTCCCGATCTTGTTAAACAAAATAGTAGCGGTAATGCCCGGTTTTGCGGCATCATATAATAAACCTGCATTAATGAGATAAGGAGATTGGCCTTGCATTGGCCTGTCTAAATTGTTATTTTCAAACTGTACCCTGTTGTAGATATAGGAGAAATTACCCTGAAGTGTAAAGTTTTTAAAATTACTGCTGATGAAATCAAGTTTTTTCCTGAATTCAAATTCAACGCCATAACTTTTTGCAGAGCTGGCATTCACATAATTAAAAGTGCTGCTGGAACCTGCGCCGCTCTGGTTTAAGAGCAGTTCAACAGGCTCATCAAAATGTTTGAAAAAAACACCTGCAGTAACCGTTTCACCTGCACGTGGATAAACTTCATAACGAAGATCAAAATTGGTAATCTTTGTGCGCTGTAAGGTGTTGTCTCCCATGAAGGTGGCGCCCACTTCAAAGTCATAAAAAGCAAAATTGGATAATTCCCTGAATTCCGGCCTTACCAGGGTTTGGGAGCCTGCAACACGGATATTTGTTTTTGGATTTACTTTAAAAGTAATATTCGCAGCAGGTAAAAGATCTCCCTTTATTGAGTTTACGAAATACGTACCCAACGATTTGTTTTTTCCGGCCAGCTCATCAAAATTTTCATAGCGAGCTCCCCAAACAATGCGAAGCCATTTATTGAAAACATTATCAAACTGGAGGTAGCCGGCATTTAAAACAGAATGGGCAAAATATGTATACTGATCTCCAAACAACGGATCAAAATGAAATTGATTATCTGCTGTTCCGAAATTGTCCGGAACAAAAATATGATCTTCATCCAAAGCCTTTAAACGCTCGTTATCAGAGGGCAGATTGATTGAGAACGGTTTCGCATCAAATAAACGATCCTTTACCTGGAGCATATAACCGGCTTTGATTGTCTGACGGGATGAAAAAAGATTGAAGGTAGTGGTAATGTCGCCTCCTGCAGAGTAGATGTAATCTGACAGATCGGAATAAAAAATACTTCCTGATTTTTGGGATAAGCTGCTCGCTATGAGGGCAAGGTAAGGAGCGCCGGCAGTGCCGGGATCCTGGTTATATTGCAACCTGCGCTGGAAAGGAATACTTTGGCCAAGGGTATTAAAACTGCCGTACCATTTTATCTTTGACTGCAAAAATCTAACCTGGTGCTCGCCACTTATTATGGAATTAAAGAAAGTATTTGATGTGAAATTTAATTCCCTTGCTTTGATATTTTCGCCCAATTGCGAATTGGCTTCATAATCTTTACCGGAGCGTAATGAAACGTTATCCGATGAATGCACATTAAACAGGTTCTTTAATGAAATAAGATTATTCCGGTTCAGCTTCACCGAGAAGTTAGCCATCGCTCCCCACAAAACATCCTGCGAATATTTTGTATTATAGTAATTAAAAGACCGTGATGCTTTTTCATTTGAAAAAGAGAAAAAGCTGTTTTCATAGTCAAGTGCTTTTATGCTTCGGTTATAAGTAAGTGAGAATACACCACCCGCCTCTTTCCTGAATAACGAGGATTTAAATCCTGCATTTGCCTGAAAGCTTTGTCCCAATGCATTTAAAGGCCCTTTGTGCTGGTCAATGCTCCATTTGCCGGCAGCTATTTTTTTACCCCATTCGATTTTATCAGCAGCTGACAAGGCATCAAAATTATTTTCATTTGGAAACTTGCGGGGTAAAGCCCTTGTGCCATCGTCAAATCCTAACCAATCCAGTTTACCGCCTTTGTAAGTATAGAAATCTTTTCGTGCTGTTCTGGTATTAAAATTAGTACCAGCCTGTATATTAAAAAAGTTGTCTGGTGGTATATCACGTGTATTCACCTGTACCAATCCACCAGCCCATTCCGCTGAATATTCGGGAATAAATGTTTTATTGATAATAACATTTTCAATGACTGCTGATGGGAAAATATCAAAAGAAAATGTCTTGCGGTCGGGCTCAGTACTGGATAACAAGATGCCGTTCAGCATTGCCTGATTGTACCTGTCGCTTAATCCTCTTACAATAAGGTATCTGCCTTCCTGGACCGAAAGACCGGGAACCCTTTTGAGGGCCTCGCCTGTGTTTTTATCAGGCGATCTCCTGATGGACTCAGCAGAAATGACTGATGCAACGGCGTTTGTATTTTTTTGATAAGAAATTAAAGCAGCAGTAGTTTCCAACTTGCGTGTTGTTTTAATTACAATTTCTTTTTCGGTTTTTGCGGCTGTTTCTAAAATTATATTTTGGTTTGTTATTTGGCCGGTAATAACCAACACTTCACTAATTTCTTCTGTTTTATAACCGACAGAAGAAATTGTCAAAACATGGTTGCCGCCCGAAGCACTTATGCTAAAATGACCATCCACATCCGTTATCGCACCCTTTGAATCTTTATCTATCTGAACAGAAATTCCGGAAAGGGCGGTATTTGTTTTGGCATCAGTTATTTTCCCTTCAATTTTACCAATTTGACCAAAAGAATTTTGAGACAGACCAAGAAGGAGAAGCATTAAAAAATTAAATATGGATAGGCGAACTTTTTTCATGCCGCAAAAGTAATTTTGGCATGTTAGGGGATTGTTACCCCGTTGTTATGTAATCATTATGCTATCTTTAATTTAATGTTAGCAGAAACTATAGCTAATCCCTTCTGGCTACATTTTATTTAAGTCTTGAAATTCAGAAAACCCGGATGGTTGCGTTAGCATTAAATAAACTTCCGGGAAGATATTAAAGCTTTATTAGAAAAATACGATTGATGGAATGTGGTCATTACAGCAGGCAAACAAAAAAGCAATTTTTCCCATTTGTTTCGTAAGGCTGAAGGAGGAAGGATTCAATTCCTGCAACAGATCGTACAGATTTACACTGATTATCAATGATCATTTGGTGACATGATTCACATCTGTCATATCTGGCTGAGGAATAATTATTTTATGCGTTTATTCATTTGCAGGTTACTAAATTATTAATTCTTGTGCTCTTTTATTTGGCTATTGGTATTTCTTTAATTTTAAGGAATCTAATTATTTTTTATGAAAAAGATATTAACAGCCTTTCATTCTTCTGTTACCCCCATTCACATCATTACTTTTGCCGTTCGATTTGCCAAACAAAATTCAGCGTTGATTCATGCAGTTTATCTGTCAGAAAGTAAAGAGCGCGTTAATTCAGACTATCCTTTTCCAAATGATCTATCCATTACAGAAGATGTCAGCAGCGCAAAAAATATTTCGGAAGAAAACAGTC